>LUMS01000251.1_pt1 | contig 42678 bp, 40 predicted proteins | sample 729711 | NCBI WGS metagenome assembly LUMS01 (sample SAMN03860298, study PRJNA289734) | marine metagenome | biome: seawater column; feature: ocean; material: water; isolation source: Red Sea water column Station 192 - depth 25m | place: Saudi Arabia: Red Sea | collected 2011-10-15 | depth 25 m | reverse complement strand
GCTCGAGGACGTCGACCCCGACGGCCGGGTCGAGGAGGTCCCGCTCGGCCGGTCGGGCGACTACCTCGTCGCCGCGACGACCGTCGGCGAGAGCACCGTGGTCGTCGGCCTGCCCACCCGGGACGTGGACGACGCGGTGGGCCAGCTGGTCCTGGCCGAGGTGCTGCTCGGACTGCTCGTGACCCTGCTCGCGGCGGCCGCGGCCGGGGTCGTCGTACGCCGACAGCTGCGGCCGCTGACCGAGGTCGCCGCCACCGCGCACCGGGTGGCCGCGCTCCCGCTGGAGTCCGGGGAGATCGAGCTGGCCGAGCGGGTCCCGGAGCGACTGACCGACGAGCGCACGGAGGCCGGTGCCGTGGGGGCGGCCCTCAACACGCTGCTCGCGCACGTGGAGTCCTCGCTGACCGCGCGGCACCGCAGCGAGCAGCAGGTGCGCCAGTTCGTGGCCGACGCCAGCCACGAACTGCGCACGCCGCTGGCCACGATCGCCGGCTACACCGAGCTGGCCCAGCGCCGACCCGACGACACCGGCACCCAGCGCACCGCCCTGACCAAGGTCGCCGAGGAGTCGGTGCGGATGACCGCCCTGGTCGAGGACCTGCTCCTGCTGGCCCGGCTCGACTCCGGGCGGCCACTCGAGCAGCAGCCGGTCGACCTCACCCGCCTGCTGCTGGAGGCGGTCTCCGACGCCCGGGTGCTGGCGCCCTCGCACCACTGGCGGCTCGAGCTGCCCGAGGACGTCGTCGAGGTGGTCGGTGACGACCAGCGACTGCACCAGGTCGTCACCAACCTGCTGACCAACGCCCGCAAGCACACTCCCCAGGGCTCCACGATCACCGTCGCCGCGACCCCGACCGGCTTCACCGTCCACGACGACGGCCCCGGCTTCGACCCCGAGCTCGCCGAGCACGCCTTCGAGCGGTTCGTGCGCGGCGACGTGTCCCGCACCCGCGGCGGAGTCGACCCCGGCGGGGCCGGCCTCGGCCTCTCCCTGGTGGAGGCGATCGTGGCCGCGCACGGCGGCACCGTGTCGTTGACGTCAGCGCCCGGCGACACGACCATCGAGGTACGCCTTCCGGTGGCAGTCGGCTGACACCGGCAACCGTCCGTCGCCGGGATTCGGAGACCGGACGAACTGGTGCCAACCTTGGTTTCCGGGCCCGAGTCTGTTCTGGTGGGGCCCGCACACCCGTACCGAGCCGAGGAGGCGCGCATGACCACCACCGCACGGACCGCGACAGGCACCGCTCCTCGCTCCGCCGAGCTGTTCCAGCGCGCCGAGGCCCGCACGGCACACAACTACAAGCCGCTGCCGGTCGTCGTCGAGCACGCCGAGGGCGCGTGGATGACCGACGTCGACGGCACCCGATACCTCGACCTGCTCGCCGGCTACTCCGCGCTCAACTTCGGTCACGGGCACCCCGGCCTGCTCCGCGTCGCCCACGAGCAGCTCGACAAGCTGACGCTGACCAGCCGCGCCTTCGTCCACGACCGGTTCGCCGACTTCTGCGCCGCGCTCGGCGACCTGTGCGGCAAGGAGCTGGTGCTGCCGATGAACACCGGCGCCGAGGCCGTCGAGACCGCCATCAAGGTCATGCGCAAGTGGGGCTACGAGGTCAAGGGCGTCACCCCCGGCCAGGCCAACATCATCGTGGCCTCCGGCAACTTCCACGGCCGCACCACCACCATCGTCGGCTTCTCCGACGACCCCGACGCCCGCGACGGCTTCGGCCCGTTCGCCCCCGGCTTCACGATGGTCCCCTACGGCGACCTCGCCGCGGTCGAGGCCGCGATCGACGAGAACACCGTCGGCGTGCTGATGGAGCCGATCCAGGGCGAGGGCGGCGTCGTGCTGCCCCCCGACGGCTTCTGGAAGGGCCTGCGCGAGCTCACCGCCCGCGAGAACGTCCTGATGGCCGCCGACGAGATCCAGGCCGGCCTCGGTCGCACCGGCAGGACGTTCGCCAGCGACCACGAGGACGTCGTCCCCGACCTCTACGTCCTCGGCAAGGCGCTCGGCGCCGGCATCGTCCCCGTCTCGGCCGTGGTGGCCGACCGCGACGTGCTGGGCGTGCTGCGCCCGGGCCAGCACGGCTCGACCTTCGGCGGCAACGCGCTGGCCTGCGCGGTGGGCCACGAGGTCGTCACCATGCTCGCCACCGGCGAGTACCAGGCACGGGCCACCGAGCTCGGCGCCCTGCTGCGCGAGCGCCTGGAGGCCCTGGTCGGCCACGGCGTCCACGCCGTCCGCGTCCGCGGCCTGTGGGCCGGCGTCGACATCGACCCCGCCGTCGGCACCGGCCGCGAGGTCTGCGAGGCCCTGATGGCCCGTGGCGTGCTCGCCAAGGACACCCACGGCTCGACGATCCGTCTCGCGCCGCCGCTGGTCATCGACGCCGACGACCTGGCGTGGGGCCTGGACCAGCTCGCCGAGGTCGTCAAGGGCTGAGCCCACCCGCACCCCCCACCCGCACCCAGAGCCGCACAGGGGCGTCGTCCGGTCACCGGACGGCGCCCCTGCGTCGTACGTCGCCAGCGACCGCGGTCGCGGGTCTTGATCGATCACATGGACCGGGCGACACCGTGGGACCTAGTCTCCCCTCTTGGGAGCTGCGGTTCCACCACGGCCGGCGAGCGCCGCCCCCCGGGGTCCTGAGACTCCCCCGGCGGATCGGCGGCGCTCGCCCCCGTCAGCGCGACACGGCTCAGTCAGCGGAGCGCTCGGCCGGCAGCACGGCGACCAGCGCCGGCAGTGACGCCACGAGCATCTCCAGCAGCTGGTCGCGGGTGACGCCCGGCGGGTCGGCCTTCCACCCCAGCACCAGCTCCTCGGCCATCGCGGCCCAGCCGCGCACCAGCAGCCGGGTGTGCGGGGTCTCGGGGATGAGGGTGCCCTGGGCGTCCTCGCGGAAGATCCGGTCGGTCAGCGCGGCCCGCGCCTCGTCGTAGATCTCGCGCAGGGTGTCGTTGGCCCCGGAGGCGGCCTTGACCAGCGATCGGTAGCCCGGCTCGTTGGCGTCGACGTAGTCGACGTAGGCGGTCATCGAGACCAGCAGCCGGTGCAGCGGCTCCCCCTCGACCGGCGGCGCGGTCTGGGCGATGAGGTCGTCGGCGGCCCGGCGGACGACCGCCTCGTGGAAGTCGTGCTTGTTGCCGAAGTAGTGATAGAGCAGCCCGCGCGAGATGCCGGCCTCTTCCGCGAGCAGGTCGATGCTCAGCTCGTCCAGGGAGCGGGTCGAGAGCAGCCGCACGCCGAGGTCGAGCAGCTGGGAGCGGCGCTCCTCCTTGCTCAACCGGGTGCGGGCGGTGGCTGTGCGGGTGGTCACGTCGACCATTCTATTGACACTTTTTCAATAACGCCACTACCGTCCTTCACATGAGCACTCCCCTCCCCGTCGACCACCTGGTCATCGGTTCCGGCTTCGCCGGCCTCGCTGCTGCCATCAAGCTCGACGAGGACGGCGAGCGCGACCTCGTCGTCATCGAGAAGGGCTCCGACGTCGGCGGCACCTGGCGCGACAACACCTACCCCGGCGCCGCCTGCGACGTGCCGAGCCAGCTCTACTCCTTCTCCTTTGCGCCCAACCCCGACTGGTCGATGTCCTTCTCGCCCCAGCCGGAGATCCAGGCCTACCTGCAGCGGGTCGCCCGCGAGGCCGGCGTGCTGGACCGCTTCGTCTTCGACACCCGGGTCGAGACCGCACGCTGGGACGACGAGCAGCAGCGCTGGATGGTCGAGGTGACCGGTCCCGACGGCCCGGCGACGTACGCCGCCCGCACGGTCCTCTCCGGCGCCGGCGGCCTCTCCGAGCCCAAGCTGCCCGAGATCGAGGGCATCGAGACCTTCCAGGGCGACGTCTTCCACTCCGCGCAGTGGGACCACTCCGTCGATCTGACCGGCAAGCGGGTGGCCGTCATCGGCACCGGCGCCAGCGCGATCCAGCTGGTCCCCGAGCTGCAGAGGATCGCCGGCCACGTCGACCTCTACCAGCGCACCGCGCCCTACGTGCTGCCGCGCCACGACCGGCGCTACTCCTCGCTGGAGAAGGCCGCGCTGCGCCACGTCCCCGGGCTGCAGAAGCTCTACCGCACCGCGATCTACTGGGGCCGCGAGACCTACGTGCCGGCCTTCACGTTCCAGCCGAAGATCGCCGCGCCCGCCAAGCGGATGGCGCTGGGCAACCTCAAGAAGCACGTCAAGGACCCGGTGCTGCGCGAGAAGCTCACGCCGACCTTCGAGATCGGCTGCAAGCGCATCCTGATCTCCAACGCCTACTACCCCGCCGTCGCCTCCGACAACGTCGAGCTCGTGACCGACCCGATCGCCAAGATCACCGGCAGCGGCATCGTCACCGCCGATGGCACCGAGCGCGAGATCGACGCGCTGGTCGTGGCCACCGGCTTCCACACCACCGACATCCCGATCGCGCACGCCATCACCGGTCGCACCGGCCGCACGCTGGCCGAGCGGTTCGCCGAGCACGGCATGTCGGCGTACAAGGGCACGACGATCCCGGAGTTCCCCAACCTGTTCATGATGGTCGGCCCCAACACCGGGCTCGGCCACTCCTCGATGGTCTTCATCATCGAGTCCCAGGTCGCCTACATCCGTGACGCGATCCGCCAGATGCGCACCAACCGCCTGGCCACCGTCGAGGTCAAGGAGGCCCCGACGGCCGACTTCAACGCCGGCCTGCAGAAGCGGATGAAGCGCACCGTGTGGACCACCGGCGGCTGCGCGTCGTGGTACCTCGACGACCAGGGCCGCAACACCACCCTGTGGCCGCACGCCACGTTCACCTTCCGGCGGCTGCTGTCGCGCTTCGACCTGTCCGCCTACACCGTCACCGGCGAGACCGCCGCGGACGAGACCACCCCCTCCCGAGAGGCTGCGCACGCATGAAGAACCTGTCCGACAAGGTCGTCGTCATCACCGGGGCCGGCTCCGGCATCGGCCGCGCCCTCGCCCTGAACCTCGCCCGCAAGGGCTCCCTGCTCGCGCTCTCCGACGTCGACGAGGCCGGCCTGGCCGAGACCGTGGACCTCGTGAAGGGTGCCGGCGCCCGGGAGGTCCGCTCGGACCGCCTCGACGTCGCCGACCGCGCGGCCTTCGAGGCCTACGCCGAGGCCGTCGTCGCGCAGTTCGGCCGGGTCAACGTGGTCGTCAACAACGCCGGCGTCGCGCTGGCCGGCGACCTCGTCGACCTCGAGTGGTCCGACATCGAGTGGATCCTCGGCATCAACCTCAACGGGGTCCTCCACGGCACCAAGGCGTTCCTGCCGCACCTCATCGCCTCCGGCGACGGCCACGTCGTCAACCTCTCCTCGCTCTTCGGCCTGGTCTCGATGCCGGGCCAGTCGATCTACAACGCCTCGAAGTACGCCGTCCGCGGCCTGTCCGAGGCGCTGCGCGAGGAGATGCTCATCGCCGGCCACAACGTCGGCGTGACCGTCGTGCACCCCGGCGGCATCAAGACCGCGATCGCCCGCAACTCGCGCGTCTCGGCCAAGGAGGACCAGGCCGCCACCGCCAGGTTCTTCGACGAGAAGCTGGCCAAGATGACCCCGGAGAGGGCCGCCGAGATCATCGTCCGCGGCATCGAGAAGGACCAGGCCCGGGTGCTCGTCGGCATGGACGCCCACGCGCTGCACTGGTTCGCCAAGCTCTCCGGCTCGCGCTACCAGGACGTCGTCGCCAAGGTCTCCAAGAAGGTCATGCCGCCCAAGACCCAGGTCGTCTGACCGGGTCCCGAGGCTCCTCGCAGCCACCGTTCCCCGTGCCGAACCGGCGCGTCCTTCCGGAAGGACGCGCCGGTTCGGCGTTTGCTGGGGGCATGGAGCTCGGGGAGGGCCTGTGGGTGGGCGCCCCGGCCGGTGTGGGGCACCCCCGGCCCGGCCTCGAGTTCGTCTCCGAGGTCGCCACCGTGACGCTGTTCCCCCGCGAGCGCTGGTGGGCGGCGACCTTCCACGCCCCCGGCATCTGGTGCACGGCCTACGTCGACATGGCCACCCCGGCGGTGCTCGACACCGCGACGGACCCGGCGGTGGTGCGCGCGGTGGACCTCGACCTCGACGTCATCCGCCGCGAGAGCGGCGAGTGGTACGTCGACGACGAGGACGAGTTCGAGGAGCACCAGGTGCTCTACGGCTACCCCGCCGACGTGGTCGCGGCGGCGGACGCCGCGCGTCACGAGGTGTGGGCCGAGGCCACGGCCGGTAGCGGCGCGTTCGACGGCCGGTCCCAGGAGTGGCTGGGGCGGCTGGACGCCCTGGGCGACCTGGGCGGCCTAGAAGGCGTCGTCGGTCCGTGAGCCGTCCGGCGCCGTGCGCCGACGCCGCCACCGGTCCCGGCGCAGGGAGTGGTCGACCGGACCGACCAGGCGCGGGCCGGTGAGTCGGGTCTCGAGCCGCTGCGCCTCGCGCTTGAGCGGCTGGGCGACGTACTCACCGAGGATCACGCCGGAGGACAGCGCGATCGCCACCGAGATGGCCGCCGTCATCGCCAGCAGCCCCTCGGGGATCGACGAGCCACCCTCGCCGAGCAGCGTGAGGCCGCGGTAGATCGAGAGGCCCGGCAGCATCGGGACGACGGCGGAGACCACCACGACCAGCGGGGGCACCCGCATCCACCCGGAGACCGAGAAGCTCACCAGACCGACGAAGAGGGCCGCGATCGCCACGCCCCAGGCGCGGCCGATGCCGGCGTTCTGCAGGGTGCCGGAGATCGTGATGGCCACGCCGGCCACCAGCGCGATGGGCAGCAGGATCCGCTTGGGTGCGTAGCAGGAGAAGGCGAAGGCGGCCGCAGCCACCGCGGAGCCGAGCCCGAGCATGCCGATGGTCTGCAGGGAGTACTCCCCCGGCTGCAGCCGCGGGATCTCCAGGCCCAGCACCGAGCCGATCGACAACCCGCCCGAGACGCCGGCGATGATGCCGGCGGTCGCGAGGAACGCCTCGGTCAGCCGGGCCGTGGCCGTGACGTAGAAGCCGGTCAGCGCGTCCTGCAGCGCTCCCATGAAGCCGATGCCCGCCAGCAGCATGATGATGTTGGCGGTGACGACCTGGGAGACGTTGATGCTGATCGGGGTGGCGCTCACGCCGAGGGCGATCAGCGTCGCGACGCCGCCGCCGACCACCTGCTGGTAGAAGCTCGGCATCCGGCGACGTGCCATCCGCAGCTGCAGCCGGTCGATGGTGACGGCGGCGAGGAACGCCAGACCGATCACGGCCCAGTCACCGCCGAGCTGGATGCCGACGCCGGCGCACATCACGCCCCAGCCCAGCGTCACCGCCCAGCGGGCGCGCGGGTGACCGGTGGAGGTGATGCGGCCCAGCTCGGTGCGCGCCCCGCGCAGGTCGAGGTCGCCGCGCAGGACGTCGCGCACGAGGTGGTCGACGCGGGTGAGGTGCTCGTAGTCGATGGCGCGCTGCTTGACCTGCCGGGTGGCGACGATCGGGATGTCGTCGGGGGTGTCCTGGTAGGTCATCGCCAGCGAGGTGAAGGTGATGTCGACCGAGGCCTCGCGCAGGCCGAGGGCGTAGGACAGCGACTGCATCGTCGCAGTCACGTCGGCCGCACCCGCCCCGCTGGAGAGGAGCAGCTCGCCGACGCGCAGGCACAGGTCCAGGCCCAGGTTCACCTCGCGCGCGTCCACCATGACCGGATGGTGACAGGAGCCCCCGCGGGGACCCAAGCCCGTGCCACCGCGTGGACCACGTGAGCCTCGCCACCCCGGGAGGGCCGCGCGATGACCGACGGTGTGGAACGCTGTGCGACGTGCGGATCGACTTCCGTGGCTCCCCCGAGCCCACGCTCGGGGTGGAGTGGGAACTGGCCCTCGTGGACCGGGAGACCCGCGACCTGCGCAACGAGGCCGCCCGGCTCTTCACTGCGGCGCACCCGCGGATGCCGGATCCCTCGCGGCTGCACAAGGAGCTGCTCCGCAACACCGTCGAGGCCGTGAGCGGGGTGTGCCGCACCGTCGAGGAGGCGATGACCGACCTGCGCGGCACGCTCGAGGCGGTGGTCCCCGCCGCGGACGAGCTGGGGCTGGACCTCTACGGCGCCGGCACCCACCCCTTCGCCTCCTGGACCACCCAGGAGCTGACCGAGGGCCACCGGTACGCCGAGCTCATCAATCGCACCCAGTGGTGGGGGCGGCAGATGCTGATCTGGGGCGTCCACGTGCACGTGGGGCTGCCGGAGCGGGCCCGGGTGATGCCGGTGCTCTCCGCGCTGCTGACCTACTTCCCCCACCTGCAGGCGCTCTCGGCGTCCTCGCCCGTCTGGGCCGGGCTCGACACCGGCTACGCCTCCAACCGCGCGCTGATGTTCCAGCAGCTGCCGACCGCGGGGCTGCCGTTCTGCTTCGACACCTGGGCGGAGTACGAGTCGTTCGTGGACGACCAGATGACCACCGGCGTCATCGACGAGCTCGGCGAGATCCGCTGGGACCTGCGTCCCGCCCCGCACCTGGGCACCCTGGAGAACCGCGTCTGCGACGGGGTCTCCAGCCTCCCCGAGCTGGCCGCCCTCACCGCGCTGTGCCACTGCCTGGTCGTCGACCTCGACGAGCGGGTCGCGCGTGGCGAGGCGCTGCCGGTGCTGCCGCCGTGGCACGTGCAGGAGAACAAGTGGCGCGCCGCGCGCTACGGGCTCGACGCCATCGTCATCCTCGACGCCCAGTCCACCGAGCGGCTCGTCACCGACGACCTCGCCGACCTGCTGGTGCGGCTGGAGCCGGTGGCCGAGCGGCTCGGGTGCGCCGCTGAGCTGGACTCGGTGCGCGACATCGTCGAGCGCGGCGCGTCCTACCAGCGCCAGCGGGCGGTCGCGGCCGCCACCGGCGGCGACCTGGTGGCCGTCGTCGACTCGGTCGTCCGCGAGCTGCGCGAGTCCCTCTAGCGCCCGGCTCAGGATCGGCCCGGGATCCGGCCGGGCTCAGCGAGGGGGCGGCGGCAGCGCGTCGGAGGCCTGCATCGCGTCCATGCCGGTGATCATCAGCAGGTCGGCCACGACGGCGCGCAGCAGGCCGAGCACCATGTCGGCGGTCATCTCGTCGGTGCGCACGACCTCTCCGGTGCCCTTGCCGACCCCGAGCAGCGCGGGCCGCGCCGCGACCGGCATCCGCTCCTCGGCCAGCTCGGCCACCATGACGTCGACGGCGAAGGCGAGGTCCTCGGCCAGCGCGGCGTACGCCGGAGGCACCGGCCGTCGCCGGTGGGCGGCGACCGCGGCCTGGCGCACCAGCACCCGGCACGAGCGCATCGACCGGTCCAGCGGCACGACCAGGTCGCTCATCCGCCGCACCGTCGGCCTGTGCCGGATCCGGAACGGCGAGGAGGTCACCACCGCCATGCCCTCCGCCGCGGCGTCCTCGAGCTCGCGGATCAGCGGCTCGGTCGAGCGCGCCTCGGCCAGCAGCTCGGCCCCGAGGTCGGCGTCGCCCTCGCGCAGCACCTCCGCCACGCCCCGCAGCAGCCGCGCCTGCTTGCGCAGCACCACCGAGGCCTGCTCGCGCGGGCGCCGCAGTGCCGCGGCCGGCACGATGGTCGCGGCCACCAGGGCCACGAGCCCGCCGACCAGCGCGTCGGTCCACCGGGTGAAGGCCCCACCGGTGCCCGGCAGCAGCGCCACCACGAAGATCGACTGGATCGCCGCCTGGTTGACCAGCATCGTGCCGCCGTCGAGCAGGATCCCGGCCGTCATCGCCATGGCCACCACCAGCCCGAGCTGCCACGCGCCGGTGCCGAGCAGGGCGACGAGCAGGTCGGCCAGCAGCACGCCGACGGCGACCCCGACGGTGATCTCGGCGACGCGGCGCAGCCGCTGGCCGTAGGAGGTCCCGAGCGCGAGCACCGCCGCGATCGGCGCGAAGACCGGGACCTCGTGGCCCAGCGCGTGCTTGGCCACCAGCCAGGCGACCGCCGCCGCGACCGCGCACTGGGCGACCTGCCACCGCTTGGTGCGGAAGCGGGCCACCCGGGCGCGGTAGGAGCTGCGGCCGATGGTCAGGCCCCGGGACAGTCGCCGGGACCGCAGCCGGTCGAGCGAGGCGAGGTCCACGTGGTGATCCTGCCAGCGGCGTACGTCCGTGCGGGTCGCCCTCCCGGGTCGGGCCCGAGCCGGCCTGGTTCGGCCCGGTTCGGCCCGGTCCCGGCCGGGCGCCGGTCAGGAGCGGTGGGCGTACTTCAGCGCACGCTTGGTGGCGACGAGGTCGCGGTACCAGGTCTTGACCTCGACCCGGCAGCGGATGCGCCCGACCTTGGCGGAGTACTCCTGGCACTCGGCCATCGCCTCGGAGTGGGTCGGCGGGAAGGTCGAGCTGCCGTCGTAGTGCTCGATGCCGAAGCCCTCCGAGGCGTTGCCGGTGACCTTGACGATGGTCTCCGGCGCCGGGGCCTTGGCGTCCGGCGCGGCGCCGACCGACGCGGCCGTGACGAGGAGCGCGACCAGCGCCGCGGCGAGCACGACGAGCAGCCGAGCCAGCGGGCGGTCGAGTGGGCGGTCGAGCGGGCGGGCGGGGGTGGGGACGGTGCGGTGCATGGATGCCTCCCGAGAGGTGGCGCCGGCGGGTCCGGCGCGGACGGGACGAACCTAGGGACGAGGGAGCCGGTCGCGGCTCCCTCGTCGTCGCCCTGGGGAGGACCAGACCAGGGGTCCGACCTGTGGACGATCGGCGGGCCGCGCGTCACCTCCGCGCCGTTGGTCCGTTCTGTCACTGTTGCTTGTGGCGTGCGTCACGCGCACGGCAGGATCGTGGGCCACCCTCACCGGACAGGTTCACGAGAACCCGTTCCACCGAAAGGCTCCTCCGTGGTCTCCGTCATCGATCCTCCCTCCGCTGCGTTCCTCCTCTCGGAGAACCGCTCCATGCCGATGCACGTCGGCGGGCTGCAGCTGTTCGAGAAGCCGGAGGGGGCCGGACCCGACTACATCCGCGAGATGTACGAGTCGATGCGCGACATCGACGAGGTGGCGCCGCTGTTCCTCAAGCACCCGCACCGCTCGGTCAAGACCGGCGCCCAGCTGGTGTGGCGGCCGGACGAGCAGTTCGACATCGAGCACCACGTCCGGCACAGCGCGCTGCCGGCGCCCGGCCGCTACCGCGAGCTCTTCGAGCTGTGCTCGCGCCTGCACTCCACCCGCCTGGCCTGGGAGCGGCCGCTGTGGGAGTCGCACGTCATCGAGGGCCTCGCCGACGGCAAGGTCGCGCTCTACACGAAGATCCATCACGCGCTGGTCGACGGCATCTCCGCGATGCGCCTGATGCAGAGCGTGCTCACCACCGACCCCGATGAGCGCGGCATGCTTGCGCCCTGGGCGCGGCACTCCCGCCCCCAGCGCAAGCCGGTCGAGGACGCACCGACCACGCTGCCCGAGGTCCCCGTCGCAGCCTTCCGTACGGCGCTGGGCGTGGCCGCCGAGGCGGCCGGCATGCCCGGTGCGCTGGTCCGCACCCTCTCCAAGGGCGTGCGCAACCAGACCTCCGCGGTCTCCTTCTACGCCCCGCGCACGATCTTCAACCAGTCGATCACCGGCGCCCGCCGGTTCGCGGCCGACGACTGGCCGGTGGAGCGGCTCAAGGCCATCGCCAAGGCGTCCGGCACCACGATCAACGACGTCGTGCTGGCGATGTGCTCCGGCGCGATGCGCACCTACCTGCTCGAGCTCGACGCGCTGCCCGAGGACCCGATGGTCGCGATGGTCCCGGTCGGCCTCAACGCCAAGCAGTCCCAGATCGCCTCGGCCGAGGGCGGCAACGCGATCGGCTCGGTGATGGTGCAGCTGGCCACCGACCTCGGCGACCCGGCCGAGCGCCTGGACCGCATCCACCTCTCGATGCGCGACGGCAAGGAGGCGCTGTCGTCGATGACCCAGACGCAGATCCTCGCGATGAGCGCGCTGGGCCAGGCGCCCGCGATCCTGGCGCCGCTGCTGCGGATGCAGGGCATCGTGCGACCGCCGTACAACCTGATCATCAGCAACGTGCCCGGCCCCCGCACCAGCCACTACTGGAACGGCGCGAAGCTCACCGGCACCTACCCGCTGTCGATCCCGATCAACGGCATGGCGCTCAACATCACCTGCACCTCCTACGACGGGCAGATGGGCTTCGGCCTGACCGGTTGCCGCCGCACGGTCCCGCACCTGCAGCGGCTGCTGACCCACCTCGACGACGAGGTCGCCAACCTCGAGAAGGCGGTCGGCGTCGGCTGAGCCCGGCCCTGCAACGGTGCTGCTCAGCGCAGGGCCAGCCCACCGCCGTATGCCTCGGCGACGGCGGTGAGGCGGGCCCGGGTGATGTCGGCGACCGTGGCGAGGCCCGCGGCGGCCGCGGGTGAGCCGGGCGGCACCGACTCGGGGTGGTTGATCGACAGACAGGTCCGCCGCCCGCCGTCCTCGGCGTTGAGCATCGCCACCGCGTGCCCGGTGGTGCCGCTGCCGGCGAACGGGTCGAGCACCCGCGCGTCGTCGGGGTAGGTGCCGAGGACGCGGCGCAGCAGCCCGGTGGGCTTGGGCGAGGCGAAGACCGGTCCGACCAGCGCCTTGAGCTCGGCCACGGCCGTGTCGGTGGAGCCGACCTCCTCGGCCAGCCAGACGGTGCGCAGCTTCTTGCGGCGCCCGGCGTGCAGCCAGTCGCGCTGGTAGACGTCGACCCGCTCGCCGCCGCGGCCCTTGACCACCCGGCAGACCAGGTCGTCGGGGCGCTCGTCGACGCGCGGCGCGCTCCACCGCCAGACCGCCGGGGTGCCGTCGCCGAAGACCGGCTCGACCTCGCGGGCGCCGTCGAAGGGGGCCGTCGCGACGCGGCCGCTCGCCGGGTCGCCCCACAGCGGGTAGTGCAGGGTGCGCGCGGTGGTGGGGTTGAACTTCTTGTTGGTGTTGCGCAGCGGCAGCAGCCGGAAGGCGCGACCGCTCGCCTCGTCGTGGTGCGGGAAGTCGGCGGGATCGACCGTGTCGGGGGTGGATGCGTCGAGCGCGCAGGCCGAGCGGTCGACGGCGTACACGAGGAGGTACTCGTGGCTGGTGGCGAAGCCGGGCCCGAGCTGGCGCCCCTTGGGGTTGAGGTTGACCACGACCTGCGCGAGGAACTGATCCTCGCCGAAGACCTCGTCGAGCAGCAGCCTCAGCCGCGCGACCTCGTGGTCGTCGATGCTGACGAAGACCGCGCCGGTCGGCGCGAGCACCGCACGCACGGCCTCCAGCCGTGGCCGCAGAGACGCGACCCACTCCTCGTGCGAGGGCGTGCGGTCGCGATAGGTCAGCGCGCTGCCGGTGTTGTAGGGCGGGTCGAGGTAGGCCACGTCGAAGCGCGCACCCTGGGCGGCGAGGTCGGCGAGCACCACGAGGTTGTCCCCCACGGCCAGGGAGTTCCAGGTGCCCACGCAGAGAAGGTACGCCGCCGGCGACCCGGTCCGCGGCAGCCCGTGACCTGTGACGACCGTCTCTCGTTGTCCCCGGCAACCGAACCTTCGAGGAGCAGCCCCCGTGCGTCGAACCACCCGAGCCACCCGCACCGCCGTCGCGACCGCCCTGGCGGCTGCGCTCGGCCTGACCACGCTCGGCGCCACGACCGGCGCACAGGCGGCGGCCAGGACCAGCAAGGCCGCGAACGTCGTGACCGACGGGTGCCTCGACAGCGTCCCCGAGCCGGGCGAGACCGAGCCGGTCCAGATCTGCTGGACGCTGTTCCGTCCGGGCATCGCGACCGGCCGGAAGACGAAGGTCCCGCTGGTCTTCCAGTCCCACGGCTGGGGCGGGTCACGCTGGACGGACGAGGCCCAGGCGGCCCGGTTCCTGGAGGCCGGCTACGGCGTCCTCTCCTTCGACCAGCGCGGCTTCGGCGAGTCCGGCGGGCACACCCACGTCGAGAACCCCGACCTCGAGGGCCACGACGTCCGGGCCCTGGTGAAGTTGGTCAGCGAGCTTCCCTGGGTGATCCAGGACCGCAAGGGCGACCCGCGGATCGGCGCCATCGGCGGGTCGTACGGCGGTGGCTACCAGTTCCTCATGGCCTTCGAGGAGATCCGGGCGACCGGTCGGCAGGTCGTCGACGCCCTGGTCCCGCAGATCACCTGGCACGACCTCGAGGAGAGCCTGGCCCCCGAGGGCGTGGTGCGCACCGAGTGGGCCCTCGCGCTGTCCGCGGGGTCGCTGCCCAGCGACGCGCTGCCGCCGAACGTCTACAAGGCCCTCGTCGAGGGTGCCGCGACCGGCACCTGGCCGGACGGCTCGGTGCCCAGCACCGAGGACATGGCGACCTTCATGGAGAAGAACGGCCCGAAGTGGCAGGTCGCGCAGGGCGCGAGGCTGGACGTCCCGGTGCTGTTCGGCCAGGGCACGACCGACACCCTGTTCCCCCTGGAGCAGGCGCTGACCAACTGGAAGGTGGCGCTCACGCGGAAGGCCCGCAAGCGCAGCATCTTCACCGCCTACAACGGCGGCCACGCCCTGCCCGCCGTGCTGCCCGCCGGCGTCACCGTCAGCTCCGACCCCTGCGCGGAGAAGCTCTCCGGCGGCGACTTCACCGACCTGACCCTCGCCTTCCTCGACCGCGCGCTCAAGGGGGCGAAGAAGAAGGTACGCGGCTACGGCCGCTTCCACCTCGCCACCCCGGAGTCCGGGTGCGTGACGACCCGCAGCGTCAAGCGCCGCCTCGAGCTGCCGGTCGGCACCGTCGCCACGACCGCCGCCGCCGGCGTACCGATCGCCCACGAGGTGGCCGAGGGTCCGCTCACCGTGGCGGGCGGGTCCCACCTCACCGCGCTGGCCACCACCGTCGGGGCCGACGCCCGCGCCTTCTACGGCCTCGCGATCGGCACCTCTCCCGCCGACGCGACGCTGGTGCACAACAACGTGCTCCCCTTCCGCGCCGCGCTGCCGCTGGTCGGCGAGGAGGTCCGGATCGAGCTGCCGGCCGTCGGGGTCGAGGTGCCGGAGGGGCAGTCGCTCTTCCTCCTCGCGAGCCCGCTCAGCGACACCTTCGCCGGCATGAGCAGCCGGACCCCCGGCGTCGTGCTGCTCGAGGACACCGTGCTGCACACGGCGGGCCGGCTGGGCTGAGTGGGCTGGAGGGGTGGGCCGGCTGGGTCGGCCGGGCTGCGGTGGGCCGGCTGGGCGAAGGTTCATCGGCGCCCCGATGAACCTCACGGCCCGCCGATGCACCTGCGTCGGGAAGCCGTGAGGCCCAGCGGCCCCCCGATGAAACTCACGCCGCCCCGACGAGCCCTTCCGTCACATCAGTCACTCCTTTAACATCGACTGGTGCGTTCTCGGTCCGTCCTCGCTGCCCTCGCCCTGAGCGGCGTCGTCGTCGCGCCAGCGGCAGCGGTCCCGGGCGCGGACCGGCCGTCCGACGCGACCGCCGAGGAGCGCGTCGCGCGCCCCGCCGACCAGGTGGTCGACCTGGGGCCGGCCGAGCCCACCTGGCACAGCTCCGACGGCGTGGTCGGTCAGCCGGCGCCGTACGTCGCGGCCCGCAGGGCCCTGCCCGCGCAGCGCTCCGCCACGACCCAGCGGCGCCTCGGCCCCGGCGTCGTCCACACCACCTGGACCCAGACCGATGCCCGCGGCCCGGTCATCGCGCACCTGTTGGCCGTCGACCTCGACCGTGACGACATCCGCCTCGACGTGGTCAACCCCGGCAAGGTCGCCGCGGTCGAGGACGTCCTGACCATGGCGCGCGACGCGGGCGCGGTGGCTGCCGTCAACGGCGACTTCTACGACATCGGTCGCACCGGGGCACCGCTCGGTGTCACTGCCTCCCCGCGCAGGGGGTTGCTCACGTCACCAACATCAACAGCCACTTCGTGCTGCCCGGCGGCATCGGGATCTACACGCGCAAGTGGGGCCGCACCCCTGGCTACGAGGTCACCCAGGGCCAGCAGCAGAACGTCCGGATGGTCGAGGTCCACGGCGGGCGGGTCGTGGCCAACCGCGGCAAGCTCAGGGCCGGACGCCCGATCGACGGGCTGGTGCTGATCGGCCGGGGCGAGGGCGCGAAGCAGCTGCGCAAGCTCAAGCGCGGTGACGCCGACGTCTCGTGGGGCCTGCGCGGTCGGCCCCGGCTGGTCATCACCGGCTCCAAGCTGCTCATCGACGACGGCGTCGTGCAGGTCGTCGACGACTCCGAGATGCACCCCCGCACCGCCGTGGGCATCGACCGCGACACCAACGAGGTGCTGCTGCTCGCCGTCGACGGCCGCTCCGACGACAGCCGCGGCTACACGATGGTCGAGCTGGCCCGGATGATGCAGGACCTCGGCGCCGACGAGGCGCTCAACCTCGACGGGGGCGGCTCGACCACCATGGTCGGCGGCAAGCGCGGCGTGCTGAAGGTGCTCAACGACCCCTCGGACTCCGTGCTGCGCAACGTCGCCAACGCGCTCGTCGTCCGGCGCGACTGAGCGCCTCCCGCACCGCTGCGCCTACAGCAGCCCGGCGGCGCGGCCGACCTCGGCGTACGCCGCTGCGAGGCTCTCGACCGTCTCGTGCGCGTTCAGCCCGCTGGGGTTGGGCACCACCCACAGCTCGGCCGGCCCCATCGGCTCCGGCTGCCGCCCGGGCACGGCCCTGGGCAGCGCGAAGGCCTGCCGGTAGGCGGTGATGCCGGCGACGGCGACCACCCGCGGCCGCACCCGCTCGACGAGCGCGACCAGGTCCGCTCCCCCGGCCCGCAGCTCCTCGGTCGTGAGCTCGGAGGCCTTGGCGGTGGCGCGGCGCACGAGGTTGGTGATGCCGATGCCGCGGGCCCGGAAGCGGGCACGGTCCTCCTCGCCCATGCCGGCCGCGGCGTCGACCGGTGCGGTGATCACGCCGCCGCGCAGCAGCGCGGGGTAGAACCGGTTGCCGGGGTGGGCGAAGTGGGTCTGCGTGGCCGCGGTCCACAGGCCGGGGTTGATGCCGACGAACAGCAGTCGCACCGACGGGTCGTCCGGGCCGCCGAGCAGGTCGGGCACCTCCGCGTCGCGGAAGGACTCCAGCTCGGCGCGGCTGAAGGAGCGGCTCACGCGTCGGTCGGGAAGGGCTGGTCCTTGCCGAGCACCGTCAGGCCCTCGGTGACCAGGAAGCCGCGGGCCCGGTCGGCCTCGGGGTCGACCCCGATGACCGCGCCGGGCGGGACGACGACGTTCTTGTCCAGGATGGTGTCGCGCACGACCGCCCCGGCCCCGACGGTCACCCCGTTGAGCAGCACCGAGCCGGTCACCTCCGCCCCGTCCTCGACGCGGACGTCCGGGGAGAGCACCGAGCGGGACACCGACCCGCCGGAGACCACGACGCCGGGCGACAGGAGCGTCTCGTCGGTGGCTGCGGGCGAGCCGTTGGCGCCCTGGACCAGCTTCACCGGCGGCTGCGGGCCGTAGGAGGTGTAGACCGGCCACTCGGTGTTGTAGAGGTTGAAGATCGGCATCGGCGAGACGACGTCCATGTGGGCGGCGTAGTAGGAGCCGAGCGTCCCGACGTCGCGCCAGTAGCCGGCGTCGCGCGCGGTGGCACCGGGCACCACGTTGTCCTTGTAGTCGTAGACGCCGGCCTGCGAGCGGCGCACGAACGCCGGCACGATGTCGCCGCCCATGTCGTGCTTGGAGCCGGTGGTGCTGGAGTCGCGGGTGACCGCCTCGACCAGGGCGTCGGCGTCGAAGACGTAGTTGCCCATCGAGGCCAGCACCTCGCCGGGGCTGTCGGGCAGCCCGACCGGGTCGGTGGGCTTCTCCAGGAACTCCCGGATGCGCGACGGCTCGTCGGGCTGGACGTCGATGACCCCGAACTGGTCGGCCATCGCGATCGGCTGCCGGATCGCCGCGACCGTGCACGCGGCGCCGGACTCGACGTGCTGGGCGACCATCTGGGCGAAGTCCATCCGGTAGACGTGGTCGGCGCCGACGACCACCACGATGTCGGGCTTCTCGTCGCGGATGAGGTTGAGCGACTGGTAGATCGCGTCGGCCGACCCGAGGTACCAGTGCTTGCCGACGCGCTGCTGCGCCGGCACCGGCGCGACGTAGTTGCCCAGCAGGTTCGACATCCGCCAGGTCTGGGTGACGTGGCGGTCCAGGCTGTGCGACTTGTACTGCGTCAGCACGACCACCTTGAGGTAGCCGGAGTTCACGACGTTGGACAGCGCGAAGTCGATGAGCCGGTAGATGCCGGCGAACGGCACCGCAGGTTTCGCACGGTCTGCGGTCAACGGCATCAACCGCTTGCCCTCACCGCCCGCCAGGACGATGGCGAGGACCTTCTTGCGGCCGGCGCTGGCACTCATGACGCTCACGTTAACCACATCTCCCCAGCCCCGGGAGGTGGCGAGTAGGTTCGCGGTGTGCGAGTCGACGTGCTGAGCAAGGAGTACCCGCCGGAGATCTACGGAGGGGCCGGGGTCCACGTGGCCGAGCTGGTGCGCGCGCTGCGCGACCGCGACGACCTCGAGACCCACGTGCACGCGTTCGGCGCGGAGCGCTCGGAGCAGCTGACGTCGTCGTACGCCGACCTCGCGGAGCTGTCCGCGGCCAACCCGGCGCTGCGCACGATGGGGGTCGACCTGGCGATGGCCGACGCCTGCGCGGGCACCGACCTGGTGCACAGCCACACCTGGTACGCCAACCACGCCGGCCACCTCGCGGGGCTGCTGCACGACGTGCCGCACGTGGTGACCGCGCACAGCCTCGAGCCGCTGCGGCCGTGGAAGGCCGAGCAGCTCGGCGGCGGCTACCGCCTGTCGTCGTGGGTGGAGCGCACCGCCTACGAGTCCGCCGCCGCGGTGATCGCGGTGTCGGCGGCGATGCGGGAGGACGTGCTGCGCTCCTACCCCGCGGTCGACCCGGCGCGCGTGCACACCGTGCACAACGGGATCGACACCGGGCTGTGGGCTCCGCGGCCGGACGAGGAGGTGTGCCGTCGTCTCGGGGTCGACCCCGAGCGCCCGTCGGTGGTCTTCGTCGGCCGGATCACCCGGCAGAAGGGGCTGCCGCTCTTCCTGCGCGCGTGCGCGGCTCTGCCGCCCGAGGTGCAGGTCGTGCTGTGCGCGGGCGCTCCGGACACCCCCGAGATCCTCGCCGAGGTCGAGGGCCTGGTCGCCGGCCTGCGGGAGTCCCGCGGCGACGCGGGCGGGGTCGTATGGATCCCCGAGATGCTGCCGCGCGCGGAGGTGATCGCGCTGCTCACGCAGGCGACCGTCTTCGCCTGCCCGTCGGTCTACGAGCCGCTCGGCATCGTCAACCTCGAGGCGATGGCGTGCGAGACGGCGGTCGTCGCGACCGCCACGGGAGGCATCCCGGAGGTCGTCGTGCCGGGCTCGACCGGCGTCCTGGTGCCCATCGAGCAGGCCACCGACGGCACGGGCACCCCGCTGGACCCCGAGCAGTACGTCGCCGACTTCGCCGACGCGATGCTGCGCGTCGTCTCCGACCCCGACTCAGCCGCCGCGATGGGCCGGGCGGGCCGGCAGCGCGCGATCGAGTCCTTCGGCTGGCCGGCCATCGCCGAGCGGACCGTGGAGGTCTACCGGTCCGTGGTCTGAGGCTGGCGGGCTCGGGCGGTTTGTCGGCTGGCCGATGGACCTTGCCGCTGGACGACAGAGGTTCGTCGTCCCACGTCAAGGTACGTCGGCCGGCCGATGAACCTTGCCGCGCCGGCCGGCCACCCTCGGCCCCCCTGCCGTCCACAGGTCACCCCGGACCCGACTCCTGTGGACGAGCGCCGACGACCGGCCCCGGTGCGGGGCAGCCTGAGGGCATGGACATCTCGGACCTGCCTGACCACCCCGACTGCGACCCCGCCGCGGACCCCGACTGGGACGGCGGCACCTACAGCCCCGACACGCTCGTCCTTGACGACCAGGTCTCCCTGCTGCGCACCTGGCGCCACCTCGTCGGAGCGCACGACGCCCACCGCAGGCACGGCCTGTGGCTGCTGCTCATCGACGAGGACGACCACCCCATGGCCGGCGTGCTCGAGGTCGAGGGTTGCGTCGACCTGCCCGAGCCCGACCAGCTCGACTCGATGGTCGCGATGCTGCGTGGCGTGCTCGACGACGCGGCGCCCGACGGCCGGGTGGCCATGCTGCGTGCCCGGCCGGGCACGCACCCCGTCGACACTGAGGACCGCCGGTTCGCCGCGGGCCTGCTCGCCGCCTGCCGGCGCGGAGGTCTCCCGGCCGACCTGGTGCACCTCGCGACCGCGGACCGGGTCGTCCCGCTGCCGCCCGACGACCTGCCGATGAGCGCCTGAGGCCCTGCCGCAGCCCACACGGCCGCCACGGCCGTGAGCCGAAGACAACAAGAACACGTTCTACTAGCCTGCTCGGGTGACCACCTGGCTGCCCGCGGGCACTCCCAAGGCGATGTTCCTCGTGTGGGGCGACGGGCTCGGCGCCGCGCTGACCGCCCCCGCCCTGCGCGAGGCACTCGCCGCCACCGGCGCGCTGCGCCTGCAGGTGAACCTCGACGACGAGCACGTCGCCGACGCCCTGCGCTTCGGCACCGGCGAGCCGATCGGCGCCGTCGTCAGCGTGTGGGGCCCGGAGCCGGAGCGGGTGGCCGGCGCGCTCGCGGACCCCGCCGAGCTCGACGAGGAGACCTGGCTGCACCGCTGGCTGGTCGAGCACACGCCGATCGCGATCCGGACCCAGGCGACGTCGGCGTACCTCCAGCATCGCTGCCTCTCACCACTGCCCGGCAGCCACCCCGACCCGCCGCACGCCGACGCGATCGTGGAGGAGCTCTTCCCCACCGCCGGGATGCACGACGTGCACGCGTTCTACGGCAGCGGCGGCGACGACGCCGAGCTCTCGCGGCGGATGACCGAGCTGATGGCCAGCGTCAACCGGATCGGCGCCGACCGCGACCTCGACCTGGTGCCCGGCAGCCGGTACCTCTGGGACCTCCAGCCCCACACGGGTCTCGTGGCTCGTCGCTGACGCTCCTCGCACCTCGACCATCGGTGGTCGAGGTGCGAGCGCAGCGAGCCTCGGGACCCTGTGCCTCAGCCCTGGGCGCCGAGCGACTTCCAGTAGTCGTTGAGCGCGCCGTTGGTCTTGACGAACCAGATGATCGGGCCGACGAGGATGAACATGCCGGGGAAGTACCACAGCCCCGTGACGCCGCTGACCGGCTCCTTCTGCCCACGGCGCTTGTAGAGTCCGCCCACCTCGGCGGAGGTGAGGTAGGGCATCACGATGCTCACGAAGATCGCCAGGATGAGCGCGACCGCGCCGCCGATGCCCTGGCCGGAGTGCTGCTTCATCTCCTCGTGGACCTTGTACCAGTAGTACCAGCCGTAGATCCCGAAGGTGACGATGAACAGCAGGAACGCCACGCCGGTGCTGCGCACCTGACCGATCGGGCCGGCACCCATCTGACCGGCGCGCGCCGGCGGGGCCGCGGCGTACGCCGGGGTCGGCTGCGCGCCGGTCGTGTCACCCCACTGCGGGGCCGGCGGGGGCGGCGGCGCGGAGCCGGCCGGTCCGGTGGGCTCGCTGGGCGGTGGCGGGGGGTACTGGTCGGACACGGGACCTCCGGAGGTCGTCGCTGAGGGGGGCTTGTCCCACGCGACGCTAGCCACCGCCCGACACGGGCGCCAGGCACCACGCGGGGGGTCGTGCGGAGGGCCGCCCCTAGTCCGTTCGGGCCATGCCCGCTCGACCGAGGGGACCGAACCTGGCCGGGTGTGTAAAGGAAACCCGGTTCGACCCCTCAGGCTCCTGCCACTGCAGACGATCAGGGGGGTTCCCGGACGCTTTCCGTCGCCCGGGACTCCACGCCAGCAGCAACCGGGCCTCCCCCCAGGCCCGACCGATCCTCCCGGATCGGCAGCTACACCAGCTCCCCCTCGATCCCCCCCCCCCGGATCAGCACCTGGGCCCTCCTGCGAGTTCCCCCACCCTCGGACCCCCGCCGCGGAGCCACTGTGCGTCGACGCAAGAAGCAGAAGAAGAAGTTCCGGCCCGTCCGGTACGCCCAGACCCCCGTCCTGGGCGCCGCGGACCGCCACATGGTCAGCCGGTTCAGCTACGGCACCACCCCCGAGCTGGTCCGCGAGGTCCAGTCGGCCGGCGGCGGTCTCGCGTGGTTCGAGCAGCAGCTCGCCACGGCGGACGCGGACGCTGCGATCGGCGACTGGTGGCCGGACCTCCACCGGGACGCGGCGACGCTGTGGAAGCGGCAGCAGGACGAGGTGCGCGCGGTCTGGGAGGTCATGTCGGACTACTCCTGCCGGCTGATGGTGCGCCGGATGACCTCCCCGCACCAGGTGCTGGAGCGGATGACGGAGTTCTTCGAGGCCCACCTGCACGTGCCGGTCAACGGCGACAAGCAGGGCGTCTGGCGGGCGTCGTACGGCGACGTCATCCGCCGCCACGCGCTGGGCCGCTTCGACGAGATGCTGGTCGAGGCGATCACGCACCCGAGCATGCTGCTCTTCCTCGACCAGGCGGTCTCGACCAAGAAGGCCCCGAACGAGAACCTCGGCCGCGAGCTCCTCGAGCTCCACACCGTCGGCGTCGGGCACTACACCGAGGACGACGTGAAGGCCTCGGCCCGCATCCTCACCGGCTACCGGGTCGACGTGTGGCGCACCTGGGCCGCGACGTACGAGCCGGAGGACCACTGGACCGGACCGGTCGCGGTGGGCGACTTCGCCGACGCCAACCGCGCGGCCGACGGCCGGGACCTCGTGCGCCGCTACCTGGTGCACCTGGCCCACCACCCGCAGACCGCCCAGCGCCTGGCGCGCAAGCTGGCGGTGAAGTTCGTCCGCGACGACCCGCCGCAGGCCCTGGTCGACCGGCTGGCCCGCACCTACCTGCAGCACGACACCGCGATCGTCCCGGTGCTGCGCGAGCTCGTGCGCTCGGTGGAGTTCAAGGGCTCGCGGGGCGTGAAGCTGCGCGACCCCTCCGAGGACCTGGTCGCGACGTACCGCGCCCTCGGCGCAACCGTGCGCAGGCCGCAGCGCCGCGAGGACGCCGCCAACGCGATGCTGTGGCAGTCCACGGTGATCGGGTTGGCCCCGATGACCTGGCCGCGCCCCGACGGTCAGCCGCTGGACAACCAGGCCTGGGCGACGCCCGCACGGGCGCTGGCGTCGATGGACATCCACTGGTCCCTGGCCGGCGGCTGGTGGCCCAAGACCGGCGTCGACTACCTGCAGCCGACCGACTGGGTGCCGGAGCTGCCGATGCGCTTCGCCCCGCTGGTGGACCACCTGAGCCGACGCATCCTCGGTCGACCCTCGACCCGCGGCATCCTCAAGGCCGCGAGCACCGCGGTCGGCGTCGAGCCCACCGAGGAGATCACCGCCGACCACCCGCTGATGCGCTGGCACTTCAACCGGCTGCTCGGCTCCTTCCTCGACAACCCGCTGCACTACGGACGGTGAGCTCGTGACCACCTCTCCCCTGCCCCGCGCCTCGGCTCCCGGCTCCGGCGACTGCTCGTGCCCGGAGCTCCGCGGCGCCGACCTGAGCCGGCGCGGCTTCCTGCGCGGCCTCGGCCTGGCCGGCGCCACCATGACGGTGGGCTCGGCCGTCGTCACCGTCGGCCCCAGCGCACCGGCCGCGGCGTCGGGCGCCTCGAACGTCCTCGTGGTGCTCTCGATGCGCGGCGCCGCCGACGGCCTGTCCCTGGTCGTGCCGCACGGCGACCCGGTCTACTACCGCGCGCGCCCGCGGATCGCCGTCCCTGCCGACCGGCTCGTGGCCAAGGACGACTTCTTCGGCCTGCACCCGTCCCTCTCCCCGCTGCTGCCGCTGTGGCAGCAGGGCAGGATGGGCGCGGTGCACGCCACCGGCCTGGCCGTGCCGAACCGCTCGCACTTCGCAGCCATGGAGGCCGTCGAGGACGCCACCCCCGGCTCCTCCGAGCGCGTGGGCTGGCTCAACCGCCTCATCGGCGACATGCCCGGGACCTCGCCGCTGCAGGCGGTCGCCATCGGTTCCGCCCCGCCGTCGTTGTACGGCCCGCAGCCGTGGATGGGCTTCGACCGTCTCGACGAGGTCGGCGTCGCCGGCGACGACCAGTGGGACCCCACCGACGACCGGCTCCGCTCGCTGGGCAAGATGTGGCAGCGCTCGCGCAGCCCGCTGGCCCCCGCCCTGCGCTCGGCGATGGCGGCCGTGGATGAGATCGGTCCCGCCCAGGCCCAGCAGCAGCGCTCGGACAACTTCCCCAAGAGCGACCTCGGCAAGGCGCTCTCGGCGGTCTCGCGGACCATCCGTGGCGACATCGGCGCCTCCGTGATCACCGTCGACCAGGGCGACTGGGACATGCACTCCGACCTCGGCACCGTGGAGTGGGGTCGGATGCAGCGCAACGCCGACGACTTCGCCCGCTCGGTCGCGGCGTTCTTCGAGGACCTCGGCCCGGCCGCGGACCGGGTCACCCTGGTGACGGTGTCGGAGTTCGGGCGCCGGGTCGTGGAGAACAACAACTACGGGCTCGACCACGGCTGGGGCAACGTGATGTTCCTGTTCGGTGCTGGCGTCAAGGGCGGCTACCGCGGCACCTGGGCCGGGCTGGGTGACAGCCACGACGCCGACCTCACCGTGACCACGGACTACCGCTCGGTGCTCAGCGAGGTCGTGCGGACCCGGACCACGGTCTCGACCGCCACGGTGTTCCCGCAGTTCAGCCCCGAGCGCGTGGGCGCGATGACCGGGGTCTGAGCCCCGGCGCTCGGACAGGGACTCGGACAGGGACTCGGACAGGGACTCGGACAGGGACTCAGGCCGGCTCGACGCCGGGGAACGGGACGCGCAGGACCAGCCTGCCCACGCGCAGGTGGTAGCAGGTGCGGCCGCGCTTGAGGACGGTGCCGACGGCACGGTCGTAGTCCCCCGGCACGGTGATGCGGGCCTGCGAGCCGACCTCGAGCCGCGTGACACGACGCCCGTCGCGCAGCGCGGCGAGCTCGGCGACGTAGTTGGGGTGGTGCGCCGCGGGACGGCCGTGGTGGGTCCAGGTGAGGACGTGGCGCAGGTCGAAGGTGCTGCCGCTGCAGCGCCGGCAGACCAGGACGCGCTCGGGGCGCCGGTGCCGGTCGACGGTGTGCCCGGCGGGGCAGACGCCGAGCCAGGGGGCGGCCACGCGGGGAGCGTCGGCCGGGACGCAGCGCTCCGCCGAGCAGCCGATGGCGCGGGCGGTGCGCGCCCAGGTCGCGTCGTGCCCGTGCGAGGGGCCGACCAGCGCGTGGGCGATCTCGTGCAGGACGGTGTCGCGCACCATCGCCTCGTCGTGCAGGACCGTGAGCGGCGCGCTCAGCCCGATGGTGCGGGTGGAGAAGCGGCACACGCCCGCGCGACGCTTGGCTGCGTCGTACTCCACGCGCCAGTCGGTCAGGCCGTGCTCGGCCAGCAGCCCGGTGGCGAGGTCGTGCGCGGCGGCGAGGTCCATGCCGGGGAGGCTAGGCGTCGCCACCGACAGCGTCGCCGGGCGCCTCCTCGCGGGTGGCGGCGTAGCGCTGGTGGAGCCGGTCACGGACCTCGTCCGGCGACATCCGGGTACGCCGACGGTGGTCGCGCGCGACGACGACCCCGGTCGCGGCGACCCCCGCGACTCCGGCGACGCCGAGCACCTTCCACACCCGCCCCGAAGTCAGACCCGCGCGCAGCCACGACCTCCCCGCACCGCCGTCCGCCATGGACCACACTTCCTCTCATGTCCGACCGACGCAGCCGGATCTCCCTGGACCGGGCCGTGGACCTGACCCGCACCGGCGACCTGTGGCTCTTCCGCGGCCGCTCGACCGCCGACCACGCTATCCGGGTCCTCACCAACGCCCCGGTCAACCACGTCGGCATGGCCATCGTCCTCGACGACCTGCCGCCGCTGATGTGGCACGCCGAGCTCGGCAAGGGACTCGTCGACGTGTGGACCGGCCAGCACCAGCGCGGCGTCCAGCTGCACGACCTGCGCGACGCGGTCCGGCAGTGGCACGACCGCTACGACCAGCAGGCGTGGTTCCGCCAGCTCGACGCGGGCGCCGACGGCATCACCGCGGGGATGGAGGACGCCGTGCTGTCCACCGTGGCGCGGCTCGACGGGACGCCGTTCCCCAGCACCGCCAAGCTCGTCGGGCGCTGGGCGCGGGGCCGGGTGCGACGCCAGGCGCCCGCGGAGCTGACCTACTGCGCGGAGGTCGTCGCGGCGACGTACACCGCGATGGGGCTGCTCCCCCCGGACCTGCCGACCAACTACTACGACCCCGGGATGTTCTGGTCCGGCGACGCCCTCCCCCTGCGCGAGGGTGCGCGGCTCGGCGCCGAGATCGCGGTCGACTGCTGACCGCCGAGAGGTCACTCACGCACGGCCGAGACGTCACTCACGCACGGCCGAGAGGTCGATCGCGCACGCGTCAGAGCGAGGTCATGCCCTCGTCGGTCAGCGCCCAGACACCGGGCTGGGGCGCCAGCAGCAGCCCGTCGTCGGCGAGCTCCTTGCGCGCCCAGCGGGCGGCAGTGCGCCACCGGACCTCGCCGGTGGGGCCGGTCTCGTGGTCGCCGGGCTTCAGCACGTCGGCCAACCGCTCCTCCAGCTCGGCGAGCACCAGGTCGGCCTCGCGCTCGCCGCCGTGCTCCTGCAGCACCTGGACGATGACGGGCTTGAACTCCGCCTTGTCGGTACGCCGGCGCGGGGCCGTCCGCACGGTCGCGGTCGACTCCTTGGCGGCCCGCGGGCTGGCGACCCGCTTGCGGGTCACGGGCGAGGCCTTCGGCGGCGCCTTCACCGGCTCCGGTGCCGGCGGGTTGCCGTGCACGCAGGTCGACAGCGGCAGGTCGCAGTGCTCGCAGTAGTCCTCGGCCACGGGCCCGAGACTACGACGCGTCGACGGCGTGCGCGACAGCGGTCACGCGACCTTCACCAGCGGTTGTGGACCTGCTCACGCAGCCGGGAGTCGTAGAGCGCGCGGACCCCGTCGAGCAGGGCCGACGAGAGCGCGGGGAGCTCCCCGGCAGCGGCGTTGGCGCGGGCCTGGTCGGCGCTGCGGGCGCCGGGGATGACGGTGCTGACACCGTCCTGCTGGGCGCACCAGGCGAGCGCGACCTGGGCGGGCGTGGCGCCCTCCGGGCCGTGCTCGCGCACCAGCGCCGTGAACTCGCGGGCCGCCGCGACGCCGGTCTCGTAGTCGACGCCGGCGAAGGTCTCGCCGACGTCGAACGCGCTGCCGTCTCGGTTGTAGTGGCGGTGGTCGTCCTCGGCGAAGGTGGTGGACTCGTCGTACTTCCCCGACAGCAGCCCCGAGGCCAGCGGCACCCGCGCGAGGATGCCGACGCCGGCCTCGCGCGCGGCCGGCAGCACCTCGTCGAGCGGCTTGAGGCGGAAGGCGTTGAGGATGATCTGCACGCTGGCGCAGCCGGGCCTCGCGATGGCGGCGAGGGCCTGGTCGCAGGTCTCGACCGAGACGCCGTAGGCGGCGATCGCGCCGTCCTCGACGAGGGTGTCGAGGGCGTCCCAGGTGGCGTCGTCGGTGATCGTCGCTGTGGGCGGGCAGTGCAGCTGGACGAGGTCGAGGACCTCGACGCCGAGGTTGCGGCGCGAGCGGTCGGTCCACTCGCGGAAGTGGTCTAGATGGTAGTTCTCAGGGACCTGGGCGACGCGGCGGCCCATCTTGGTGGCGACGGTCAGTCCGTCGTGGTCGCGCAGGAAGCGCCCGATCAGCTGCTCGCTGCGGCCGTCGCCGTAGACGTCGGCGGTGTCGAGCAGCGTGACGCCGGCGTCGACCGCGGCGGCCAGCACGTCGAGCGCCTGCTCCTCGCTGACCTCGCCCCAGTCGGCGCCGAGCTGCCAGGTGCCGAGGCCGATGGCCGAGACGGTGCGGTGGGTGCGTCCGAGGGTGCGCTGGTCCATGCCCGCGACGCTACCCACGCGTCAGGAGCACCAGCACCTCGTGGTGGGTGGTCTGGGGGAACATGTCGAGCACCCGACCGCGCTGCAGCGAGTACGACGGCATCGCGGCCAGGTCGCGGGCCAGCGAGCCGCTATGGCAACTGGAGTAGAGGACCGCGGGCACGCCGGAGGCCTCGACCCAGCCGGCGAGGTCGGCGCCCAGGCCGCGTCGCGGCGGGTTGACCACGAGCAGGTCGGGGCGCGGCTCGTCGGTGGTCGTGGCCCAGGCGACGGCGTCGCCGGCGACGAAGTCGGCGCGCAGGTCGGCCAGCCGGGCGGCCCGGCGCGCACCCACCACCGCCTCCTCGCTGATCTCGACGCCGGTGACGAGGCGCTGGGCCTCGAGCCCGGCGGCGAGGTGCAGCGCGAAGCCGCCGACGCCGCTGTAGAGGTCCCACACCCGACGCGGCTCGAGGTCGCCCACCCAGCGGCGAGCGGTGGCGTAGAGCTCGGTCGCCACCGCGGTGTTGGTCTGGAAGAACGACTGCGGCCGCAGCTGCAGCACCACCGGGTGCCCGGGGACGTCGAGGCGCATCGGCAGGGTCGCCTGCTCGGTGAGCAGCACCTCCTCCGGCCCCTCGAGCACCGCCTTGTGCTCGGGCTGGATGTTGGCCGAGGCCACCGACACCGGCAGCTGATCGAGCAGCCACGGCAGGTGCTTGCGCAGCCGCGGCAGCGCCTCGGTCGAGCGCAGCACCCAGCGCACCATCAGCCCGCCGTCCGGCGAGATCGTCACCAGCAGGTGCTTCAGCTCGCCCCTCCTGCCCGGTACGTCGTACGGCGTCAGCCGCGCGCGCCGCACGTGGTCGGCCAGCACCGGCAGCGCCGCGTGGAGGCCGGGCTCGTGCAGGCCGCAGTGGCGCAGGTCCACGCCGTGTCCGCGGGGGTCGAGGATGCGCTGCTCGGCGTACGGGACGGGGAGCTGGGTGCACGACCGGCACACGCCCGCCTCGAAGTAGCCGCACCTCACCCGCACATCATCGCCCGGGTGAGGTCCCAGCACCGGATCGGGACGTAGCGTCGAGGACATGCAGCTCCTCGGACTCCTCGTCGTCGGCCTGATCATCGGCGCGCTCGCGCGGCTCTTCAAGCCCGGTCGCCAGCGCCTCGGACTCCTCGGCACGCTCGGTCTCGGCGTGGCCGGCGCCCTCATCGGAGGTGTCGTCGCCTCCCTGCTCGGCACCGGCGACATCTGGGAGCTCAACGTGCTCGGCTTCATCGTCGCGGTGATCGCGGCGTTCGCGCTGATCGGTGTCGCGGAGGGCCTCGTCGCCAAGAAGCGATGACTCCTGCCGGTGGGGCCGGTCAGAGTGAGCACCGACCTTCCCACCGACGCCAGGAATCACCGTGGCCACGTTCCTCGACCCCTACCTGCACGTCGAGGGCGTCGCACGTGACGCCATCACCTTCTACGCCTCCGTCTTCGGCGGCGAGCCGAGCGTGATGACCTACGGCGAGCTGGGCATGGACGGCCCCGACGCCGTCAAGGTGATGCACTCCCAGCTCGACCGGCGTGACGTGGGCGTCCAGGTGATGGCCTCGGACTACCTGCCCGGCATGGGCGCCGACTCGCTGCCGGCCAACGGCATGCTGTCGCTGTCCGGCGACGACGGCGACCTGCTGCGCGGCCGGTGGGACGCGCTCGCCGATGGTGGCGAGGTGCACGAGCCACTGTCGGTGAAGCCGTGGGGCGACGAGTTCGGCCAGGTGCAGGACCGCTTCGGCGTGATCTGGGTGATGAACATCGCCGTCGCGGGGTGATCTGCGGACGGCCGAGCCCACCTCAGGCCTCGAAGAGCGCCTTGACGTCCTCGGCGGTCACCGCGCCCGAGAGGGCGCCGTCGCCGTCGACGACCTGCGCGAACAGCTCGGCCTTGCGGGCCTTCAGCTCCATCACCTTCTCCTCGATGGTGTCGGTGGCGACGAGGCGGTAGACCATCACCGGCTTCTGCTGCCCGATGCGGTGCGCCCGGTCGACGGCCTGCGCCTCGACGGCGGGGTTCCACCACGGGTCGAGGACGAAGACGTAGTCGGCCTCGGTCAGTGTCAGCCCGACGCCACCGGCCTTGAGGCTGATGAGGAAGACGGGCGCGTCGCCGCGGCGGAACTCCTCGATCACCGCGCCCCGGTCGCGGGTGCTGCCGTCGAGGTACGCCGCTCCGATGCCCTCCCGCGCCAGCCGGTCCCGCACCCGCCCGAGGTAGCCGGTGAACTGGCTGAAGACCAGCGCCCGGTGCCCCTCGGCGGCGAGCTCGTGCAGGTGCTCGACGAGCACGTCCAGCTTCGCCGACCCGACCGCGTCCTGTGCCGGGTCGACCAGGGCCGCGTCGAGGCTGAGCTGGCGCAGCCGCGTGAGCGCACCGAAGATCGCGATCCGGTTGCGCTCGAAGTCGTCGACGAGCCCGAGCACCTCCTGCCGCTCGCGCTGGAGGTGGGTGTCGTAGATGCGACGGTGCTTGGGCGAGAGCGTGACGTCGAGGACCTGCTCCTGCTTGGGCGGCAGGTCGGCGGCGACCAGTGACTTGGTGCGTCGCAGCAGGAAGGGACGGATGCGCCGGCGGAAGCGGGCCAGGGCGTTCTCGTCGCCGCGCTTCTCGACGGGCCCGACGACCTGGTCCTGGAACTGCTGGGGCCACGGGTAGAGACCCGGGGTGACGATGGAGAGCAGCGACCACAGCTCCATCAGGCGGTTCTCGAACGGGGTGCCGGTCAGCCCCAGGCGGAACGGCGCGTCGAGCATCCGCACCGCCTTGTAGGTCTGCCCCCGGTGGTTCTTGACCTGGTGGGCCTCGTCGAGCACGAGGCCGCCCCAGTCGACCTTGGTGTAGTCCTCGCCCTCCAGCCGCAGCAGCGTGTACGACGTCACGAGCACGTCCACGCCGTCGGCCTCCTCGGCGATCGTCGTGCCGCGGCGCTTGGCCGTCCCCTCGACGGCACGGACCCGCAGCCCCGGGGTGTGCCGGGCCGCCTCGGACACCCAGCCGGGCACGACGCTGGTCGGCGCCACCACGAGGAACGGCCCGGAGCCGCGCCCGGTCGCGTGCGCGATCAGCGCCAGCGTCTGCAGGGTCTTGCCCAGACCCATGTCGTCGGCCAGCACGCCGCCGAGGCCGCTCTCCCACAGGAACGCCAGCCAGCGGAACCCGTCGAGCTGGTAGGGCCGCAACTGCGAGCTCAGCCCGGTCGGCTCGACCTCCGGCAGCTCGGTGAGGTCGGTCAGTGCCTGCGCGGAGCGGACCCACTGGGCGGCCTGCTGGTCCACGATGCCGAGCTCGGCGAGCTCGCCCCACGTGCCGAGGTCGTGGGGGGCGACCCGCAGTCGACCGTTCTCACCGCGGGTGACCTCGCCGGCGGCACGGACGGCCTCGGCGAGCCGCGCCAGGGCGGGGTGGTCGGTGCGGACGTAGCGCCCGCTGGGCAGGAAGACCACCTCGTGCTCGAGGGTGAGTGCCTCCAGCACGTCGGCCAGCGGCAGCTGCTCGCCGTCGATGTCGATGACGACGTGGAGGTCGAGCCAGTCGGTGGCCTCGGTGTCCTCGCCCTCCCCCGCGGGCACCACCTCGAAGCTGATCTGCGGGTCCGACACCGCCTCGCGGTAGTCGGGTCGGTCGCCGTGCTCCTCGACCACCACGCCCTCGGCGTCCTCCAGCGCGGGCAGCAGGTGACGGACGAAGGTGAGCACGTCACCGGTCCCGAGCAGCACGTCGGGCAGCAGCACCCCGCCCGGGGAACGGAGCAGGCGCCGACCGTGCTCGTCGGTCGCGACGTCGCGCAGCAGCGCTCGCTCGGCGGTCAGGTCGCGCACACCGTCGAGGTCGTCGTCGGAGCCGAGCCCGCACTCGTGGACCCGGTCGCCGGCGGCGTACCGCCACCGCCAGGACAGGCCCACCCGGTCGGCCGCGCGCCAGGTCACGGTGGCCACGGCCCGAGGGACGGGCAGCTCGGGGATGCGCACGGACTCGTCGCTGGAGACCAGCGCCGAGGAGCGCCGCAGCGCCGGGAGGTACGTCGACTCGAACCGCTCGCGCGCCTCCGCGGGCACCTGCACCGGCTCGGCGCGGTCCACGAGCCGGCGCACGACCGGGTCGACCGCTCCGGCCAGCGGGCCGACGTGGGCGGTCCACCGGCCCTTGCCCGCCTCGACCGGCTCCAGCAACAGGACGCCGTGGCCGGGCTCCCCCATGACCCGGAGCCGGCTGCCCGGCGGCCGGGGGTGCCCGCGCAGGACCGCCTCCACCTGGGTCGCCTCGTCCGTCTCGCGCACGTCGAGGTCGAGCGCGGCGCCGTCGAGCAGGTGGACCTCGTGCAGCGGTGGGACGGTGACCAGGGGCAGACCGAGCTCCTGCGCCTGCCGCAGCAGCGGCCAGACGGACGCGCCCAGGTCGGCGAGGTCGACGCCGTCGGCGGCCCGGGAGTAGTAGGCGGCGACCGCGCGCAGCTGTCGGATCGCCGCGAGCACGGCGACCTGCTCGCGGTCGTGGCGACCGGAGTGCTGCAGCGTGGGGACGTCGTTCCAGCCGGCGCCGCTCTTGATCCAGTTCTGCTTGGCGCCGCGCTTGAGCGGACGCACCAGCAGCGTGGGTGGCAGCGGGAACGCCCGGCTGGTCAACGCCGGGTCGGGTGCCCGGACCTCGACCTGGAGCGCGAGCGGCAGCGGCTCGCGACCGTCGGGACGGGGTGCGGCCGCGAGCGCAGCGTCGAGCACCTGCTCCCAGCTCGGCGGGGGCGGGGCCGACGGTGGCGCGTACAGGTAGGAGGTCGGTGGGACGGCTGTCGGCGCGGTGCGGGTGGGCGGCACCCGGGGCACCGAGCTCGCCGGCAGGGCCGGGGCGGGCTCGACGGCCTCGAGGAGCACGGCCACGGCGTGCTTGCAGTTCCACCCGACCGGGCACTCGCAGTCACCCTCGACACCGATGCCGTCGCGGTCCTCGAAGAGGGTGACGATGACGCGGTAGCTGCGGGTGCCGCGGACCGTCCCGGTCATGGTCACCTCGCGCGCACCCGGGGAGACCGTCAGGTCGCGGACGCGGCCCTCACCGGCGTACCGCGCGCCGCGGTCCCACGTGCGGGGATCGAAGTCGCGTGCCAGCTCCTCGGAGGTGAGGGCGTCGAGGTTCATGAGCGTCCCGGCGGTCGTGGGCGGGTGGACAGGAGCAGTCTGCCCGGCGGTCCCGACGATCAGACCGTTCCGTCCACAGCCCTCGCGGTCGGAGCCGCCGGCCGTCCACACAACACGCGGCCGTCGAGGGTCGTCCACAGGCTGCCGATCAGGCAGTGGCGCACGCCGTCCGTGCGGCGCAGACTGCTCGCACACCAACATCTCGGGAGGTGCGTTCCATGTCAGAGCTGCGCGTCGGGGCCGACCTCGAGCACCAGGTCGCCGCACGACACCACCAGGCGGCCGAGGGGCTCGACGAGCTCCTGTCGATCCCTGCGCTCGGCCCCGGGCCGGGCACCGGGTCGATGCTGCAGATCCTCGCGGTGCTGCTGGAGACGTCCCACCAGCTCGCGCAGGCCAACGACCTGACCGCCGACGCGGTGCGCGACGTCGCCCACGTCATCCGCTCCACCGACGCGCAGGTCGATCAGGGCTTCCGGGCGGTGGGTCCATGAGCGTCGACCTGCGCACCGCGCCGTCGGCGTCCACGTTGACCGCGCCCTCCCCCTCGGCACCGGGGGCCATGTGCACCGCGAGCGGCCCTGCCGCGTTCTCGATCGCCTCCGACGGCTCCCCAGCGGTGCCGCGGCTGGCGGTGACCTGGGTGCGCGGCACGGCGCTGCCGGCCCTGGTGACCGCGCGCGAGCAGGTGCAGGAGGCACTCGACCGGGCAGCGGACTCCTTCCAGGGGCTGAGCGGCACCGCGTACGCCTTCCACGCCTCGATCATGCTGCGACACCTCGGGGTGCTGGCCGACGGGCTGACCCGCGCGGCCGCGCTGTTCGAGTCGTACGCCGAGCGGCTGGTCGCCCATGAGCGGCTGCTCTCCAGCGTGCGCGCTCGGGCGGTGGCCTCCGGCTTCCCCGTGACCGGCGACCTGGTCGGCGCGCCCGACGGGCTGGCCGACGCCGGCGCCTGGAGCACCATGGCGGCCGAGGTCGCCACCGAGCGGCAGGCGCTGCGCCAGTGGGTCGCGACGCACCTCGACGCCGCCCTCGCCGACTTCCTCGACGAGGAGACCTTCGAGTGGGTCGGGCGGTTCTTCGCCACCCATCACTCCACGCTGGTCTCGGGGGCGTTGGGGACAGCCCTGGCGGACGCTCACCTGCGCCGCGTCGCGAACATCGACCGCGGCGGGGTCCGGCTCACCGCACGCGAGCTGGACCGCTTGGCGGACGACGCCAGCCGGCTCGCCAGAGCCGCGGAGGCTGTCGGGCCGATCGCGGTGGCCTACGACACGGTCACGGCCCTCGAGAGCGAAGAGCCCGGACGGGGAATGGCGCAGGTCAGCGGCGGTGTCATCGCAGCCGGACTGGTGCTGACGCTCCCCATCAGCAGTGCCGTCGTCGCCGGTCTGCTGGCCACCGGCGCGACCATCGTGGCGGTCGAGGGTGTCAAGCACGCGTGGGGCGAGCTGCCCGACGACTGGACCGACACCCTCGACGAGTCCATCGGCGAGGGCTGGGACGACCTCAAGGACGCCACCGGTGACGTGGCCGGGAAGGTCTGGTCGTGGGTGTCGTGAACGACCAGGACCGCGACCCCCTCGGCCTGGAGCGGACGTGGTCGACCGGCAAGCGTCGGTTCGGTCAAGCGCTGCCACTCTTCGGCGCGCTCGCCTACGCGGTCATGGTGACGATGTCCTACCTCGACCTCGGCAAGGACGAGTCCGTGACGCCGTGGACGGTGCTGGGGCACGCGACGGGCGTGCTGTTCTTCCTCTGCGGGGTCGTCATCCTGAGCGCACCGCGGCACAGAGGAGCGGTCGGCGCGCCTGTCCCGGTCGACGGCGGGGTCCTGCTCCCGATCCGGGAGACCCGGCACGCGGTGAGCTTCATCGGCGGCTTTCTCCTGGCGGCGTTCATGCTGCTCGTCGTGGCCCAGCCGGGCTTCACGCCCGGGGCCGGCGCCGCGGTCGCGGCTTCGGCCATCATGCTCTTCTACGTCCTGCCCCGGCGGGCGATGACCGAGATGCGCATCCGGCTCGACCCGGAGGGGCTCCGCTTCCACGACGGCAACGGGGAGGTCGTCGTCCGGTGGCCCGAGGTGAAGGGCGTCGAGCCCCGGCTGACGTGGCCCGGCCTGCGCATCCTGCTGCGCAACGGACGCACAGTGGAGATCGAGGGCTTCCGCCATCGCTGGACTCCCTCCGCCCTGGGCGCGGTGATCACCTACTACGCCGCGCACCCTGAGGCCCGCGGGGAGCTCACCGAGGTGGAGTCCCTCGACAAGTTCCGGGGCGACGCACCCGTGACCGCGGTGCGACACCCCTTGCCGGCTCCCTCCCTCTTCGCCCTCTCGGGTGACTGGACCGAGACCGATCGCGGGTAGGCAGGAGACATGACCACCCCACCGACGCACGACCCCGCCGACCGCGACGAGGAGCGGGCCGCGCACCGCGCCGACTCCGTCCCCGAGGAGACCGAGGCCGGCGCCGACGACCCGAAGCGACAGGCCGAGGCGGTCCTCGCGGACTCCGACGAGCGGCTCGAGGACCCCTCCGGCACCCGCAACGAGAGCACGCAGACACCCGGCGAGGAGTAGTCCCGGGACAGTAGTCCCGGGACAATCGAGGCTGCGTCTCAGCCGGTCGGGCCGGGCCCACTCTCGAAGAGGTCGGGCTGGTCGTCGAGGAGCGCGGTCTGGATGGTGGGCCGCAGCGCGACCCGGCGGCGGGGGTGGGTACGTGCGTCGGCGAGGCGGTCGGGCTCGTCGACGATCCACCGCAGACCGGCCCGCAGGGCGTCCAGCAGGCCGTCGACATCGTCGGTGTGGGCGAGCAGGTGCCCCTGGCGCACGCCGACCAAGCGGCGTACGACGGCGCTGCGGGAGTGGTTGAAGACCTCCGCGACGACGCGCGGCGACACCGGCCCGGCGGCGAGCAGCTCGGCGACGGTGGCGACCTCCTCGTCGAGGACGGGAGCGGGGCGCGGCTGGTCGAGGTTCTCCAGGTAGCGCTCGCCACCGAGCAGCAGCGCGGCTTCCACCGCGACCTCGTCGATCTCGACCTGGCACCGCGCCACCCAGCCGGCCAGGTGCTCGGGGACGAACGGCATGGCGTGCAGCTCGTGGGTGATGGTCAACCGGCTGCCGAGCATCCGCGCGGAGGCGAAGGGGAGGCGGCCGCTCACGAGGTTGAGCGCCGCGAGGCCGGCCTGCGGGCGGCTCACCCGGTCGACCAGGATCGCGGTGATCGACACGACGGGGCGGTCGAGGTCAGGGCCGACCCAGATCAGGCTCTGCTCCCCGCACGGCACGACGACGTCGCCGTCCTCGTCGACGAAGACTTCAGTCCCAGTCATGACCTCGAGCGTCTCCACGACGAGCTCACGCAGGTGCTCGACGTCGCGCGGGCGCACGACCGGCAGCTGCTCGACGAGCGCGACCCGGTCGGGCGGCTCGGGTGCGGGTGGCGAGTCGGGACCCTGGAGGCCGTCGAGGTCCAGGCCCGAGGACTCCAGGAAGGCCGGGTGCGGCACGGCGTACGCCTCGCGCAGCGCCTGCACGAGCAGCCACGCCGCGCGCTCCTCCTCCCCCGCGTCGAGGTCGACCCACCAGTTGGCGGAGCCGGGACCACCCTGGCCGGGGAGGTACGACGGCGGCACCCATCCCTGGGCCAACAGCTGCCCCTCGGCTGCCTCGTCGAGCTGGTGCGCGGTGTCGAGGTAGGCGTTGCTCGCGGCCTCCAGCCGCCAGCCGCCGGTGGGCGTGCCGCCGGCGGTGACGTAGGGGCCGGGGCCGTCGCTGAGACCGGCCACCTGCACGGAGAGGACCAGCGAGTCGGCGACACGCAGACCTGCGACCCGGTCGGCCAGCCGACGCCGCAGCTCGCGCCACGCGTCGTCGACTCCGAGCGCCCGATCACCCATGCCACACCTCCGATCCCGCGACCCGGTGGTCCCTGGCAAGCAAGGTAAGGACCTCCGCCGACAGTCCTGCTCTTCGATCTGGACCGGCGGCCTCCGGGGCCGGTTCGCTCAGGCCGGATCCGTCAGGCGGGGGTCGGCTCCGTGGGGACGTCGTCCTGGGTGCGGCCGGCGCGCTCGCGCAGCCAGGCCTTCCAGGCGACCTGGGCGACGAGGACGATCCAGCCGACGATCAATGCCAGGTCGACGGACAGCGGCAGGTCGGCGAAGGAGCCGAGCACGGCGATGCTGTTGACCAGGATGATGAGGCCGCCGACCATCACGCCCATCGGTGCGTGCGGGAGTCGGCCGGCCAGCCGAGCGGCGATGGGCGCGACGATGACGCCGCCGAGGACGAGGCCGAGCACGGGCAGCCACGGGATGTCCTGGTGGGCGGCGCCGGTGATGAAGCCGATCGAGACCGAGACGGCCACGGCGAACTCGGCTGCGTTCGTCGTACCCACGACCTTGCGCGGCTCGTGGGAGGTGACCGTCATGAGGCTGGGCGTGACGACCGGGCCCCAGCCGCCGCCACCGGTGGCGTCGACGAACCCGCCGAGCAGACCGATGGGGCTGAGCCAGCGGGCGGTGTGGCCGGACTTGGGGGTCGGGATGATCCGCATCCCGAAGCCGAAGCGCGCCAGGATCACCGCACCGAAGAAGAGCAGGAGACCGGCCATGCCGCCCTTGGCCGCCTCGAGGCTGATCGAGGTGAGCACCACGGCGCCGAGGAAGCCGCCGATCGCGCCGGGGATGGCCACCCGGAGGAAGACGGCCTTGTCGACGTTGCCGACCCGCCAGTGCGAGAGGCCGGAGATCAGCGTAGTGGGCAGCTTGGCCGCGTGGGTCGCGGCGCTGGCGGTGGCCGGCGCGACCCCGAGGGCGAGCAGCACGGTCGCCGAGGTGACGCCGAAGCCCATCCCGAGCGTGCCGTCGACGAGCTGGGCCAGACCGCCGGCGAGGGCGAAGGCAGCGACCAACCACATGGTGAGCTCCTGACATGAAGAACGAGTGAGTCACCAAAGTAACCTAATTTGGTAGAGATACGCGAGTCCATCGACCAGGGCGTGGCGCGACCCCGTCGCGGTACGCCGCAGCCGGGGACCACCAGCGGGCCTGCGACCGGCTCTGCCCGGCGCAGCGCGCCCCGCCGGCCCCGCGTGTCGGCGGAGCCTCGACAGTCCGATCTGTCGGCAGTCGCCGTCAGTCGGCGATGAGCACGAGACAGGCGATGTCGTCGCGCGGCGTGCCGTCCTGCAACGTCAGCACGTGGTCGAGCAGACGTCCTGCGACCTCGTCCGCGGACGAGCTCTCGGAGGCGATCGCGTCGAGCGCCACGGAGAGCCCCTCGTCCCCGAGCAGGCCGCCGGGGACACGGACCTCGGACATGCCGTCGGTGTAGAGCATCGCCAAGTCCCCTGCGTGGAGGTCGAACCGACCCTGGACCGGCTCACCGGCGCTGTCGGGCCCGGAGTACAGACCCATGCCGACCGGTGGGTTCTGCGCCTGGACGCCCGTGGCCAGCCCTGGCCCTGTCCTGAGCAGGAGCGGCGGGTGTCCACCGGAAGCCATCGTCACTGCCCACGATCCTGTCGCCGACCGCCTCAACCGCAGCAACGACACGGTGCAGAAGCGCTCGGTCTCGTGCCGCTCGACCAGCTCGTCGAGGCGGCGCAGGATCAGCGCCGGCTCGCGCTCCGGCTCCGTCAGGGAGGTGGCGAGTGCTCGCGCACCGTTGCGGACCAGGGCGGTGGTAGGCGCCCGCGACGGAGAGCCCAGGCACCGCGGGAAGGGAGCGCGGCACCAGCGACCCCTGCAGGGTGTCGACGAGGGCGCTCAGACGTCGCTCCGCGTCCTCGGCGGCCCTCTGGGCTGCGCGCGCCTCCTCGGCGGAGTGGACCAGGTCCTGCTCGTAACGTCGCCTCTCCGTGGCGTCGAAGACTGCGACGCGCACCAGGCGCACCCGGCCCTGCGGGTCCCGCTCCGCGGTGGCGTTGAGGAGGACCGGCACGTGGGTGCCGTCGGGACACTCGAGGTCGACGGCCACCTCGTTGACGGCGCCACTGAGGCGCAGGGTCGGCATGAGGAGGGTCTCGTGGAGGACCCGACCGGCGGGTGAGAGCAGCTCCTGCCAAGTCGTGCCGGTGAGCTCATGGGTGCGCAGCATCGTGCGCAGCGTGTCGTTGGTCTTCACCACGGTGCCGTCCGGCGCCAGGGTGAGGTAACCGCAGGGCGCCTTGTCGTACAACGCCTGCGGGTCGTCGTCGAGCAGGGCCGCGGTGAACGCCTCGAGGACCCGACTGCGCGTCACCGAGGGTCCCCTGGCAGAAGGCGTTCGCGCAGCACCGAGACGATCTCCTCGGGGTCGCTGAGCTGCGGGCAGTGGCCGGCGGCCCGCAGGAGGACGAGCTCGGCGTCGGGGACCTGCCGGGCGACGTACTCGCCCACCACCTGCGGCGCGATGACGTCCTCGGAGCACTGCAGCACCAGCGTCGGCGCCGTGACCCGCGGCAGCACGTCACGGGCGTCGCTGAGGAACGTCGTGCGCGCGAAGACCTCTGCGACCCCGGGGTCCATGCGGCAGAACGCCTCTGCCAGCTCCCCGTGCACCTCCGGTCGTCCGGGGTTGCCCGCGATGACGGGGGCCATGGCGTGCGACCACGCGACGTAGTTGGCCGACAGGGAGGCCAGGAGCTCCTCGATCTGCTCGGCGCTGAACCCGCCGACGTACTCACCGTCGTCGACGTAGCGGGGGGACGGGCCGACCATGACCAAGCTGCCGACCAGCTCGGGCGCCATGACCTGCACGTGGGCGACGATCATCGCCGAGACGGAGTGCCCGACGAGGACCGGGTCGCGGAGCCCGAGCTCGCGCAGGAGGGCCACGAGGTCCTCGGCGTACCCCTCCAGTCGGCTGTACCGCTGCGCGTCCCACGCCGCCGGGTCGGCGGCACCGGCCCCGGCGAGGTCGAAGGTCACGAAGTGGAAGTCACGTGCGAGGGCGGGCACCACGTGGTGCCACATCGTCTGGTCGCAGCCGAAGCCATGCACCAGCACCAGGGGCGTCGCCTCCGGAGACCCGTGGTGCCGCACGGCGTGACGGCGCGACATGGACATCGCCTCACCGTAGGGGCTAACGGACCCTCGAGCGATACCCGCACCCCTGTGCGGACACCGGGCTCACCCTTCTGGGTCCGCCTCGTCGGCGGTCATGTCCTCGACGGCCCGCAGCCCGCGGTCCGGGTGCGGTGCTGCACGATCTCCACGAGCCGTTGGCGCGTGCGCCAACCCTCGGGGATGGCCCGGGTCATCCAGACATGGAACATCGAGGTCACCTCGTGCACGCACATCTCGACGTCCGCGTCGCCGGCACGCTGCGCGAGCTCGTCGACGGCAGGTCGCAGGATGTCGCGATCGCCGATGAACAGGTCTATCGGCGGCAGCCCGTCGAGTTCGAGGTGCACCGGACTGATCAGCGGGTCGTCGACGGGTCTCTCCCCCGACCATGCGCGGCCGGCGGCGCGCAGCCCCGACTCGGCGAGCATCGGGTCGGTCGCCTCGAGCGTCTGCACCTCCTCGTCGCGGACGTGCAGGGTCGCGTCCAGCCAGGGCGACAGCGCGACCACGCCGGCGACGGGGATACCTCGGTCCTTCGCGAGCCGGGCGAGGACGAGGACGAGGGCGCCACCCGCGGAGTCACCCATCAGCACCGTCGGCAGGTCGCGTCCGTCGTCGACCAGCTCGAGCAGCCGCGGCAGCACGTCGTCGGCCGAAGCGTCGGGAGCGAGCGGGTACGCCGGCACGACCACCTCGGCCGGCACCCGACCGAGTGCCCGTACGAGCCGCCAGTAGTCCGGGGTGAGGGGGTGCACGTATCCACCGCCGTGGACGTACACGACGCGCGCCACCGGCTGACGCCGCCGCGGGCGCACCCGCCACACCAGCATCTGGTCGCGTCGTTCGGCATCGACCCGCGAGTGCAGGCGTGTCCACCGATCCGGTGGTGCGTCACCCTCGCGCTGCATCTCCTGGGCCTGGCGGAGCGTGTGCTCGGCGCCCTCGAACGCCTCCTTGTCGCGCCGCGCCCACATGCCCTTCATGTAGGCGACGGTCCACGGGTGACGCTTCCGGTCGTCGACGTCCCAGCTGAGCACGTCCCTCCTCCTCGGGTACGCGAGTGCAGAGTCGTCTCGACCGTACGACGGGTGGCGCACCCGGCCGGGTGGGACGGGCACGCACGCCTTCTGGGGTGGGGGTCGACTGGGCCTCACGTCTGCTGTCGGATCGACTGCTCCATCAGCTCGTGAACCTTGTGGTGGTGTCGGGGGCAGTAGAGCCGCCCCTGCTCCACGCTCGTACCGCCGCCGCGCGCCCACGGGATCAGGTGGTGCACGTGACACCGTGAGGGCGGGGCGTCGCAGCCGGTCCACTGGCAGTGCTTGTCTCGCTGTGCGATCGCGATCCGCTGCGCGCGGGTGTGGAACCGGCGTCGTCTCCCGACGTCGAGCACCTCGCCCTTGCCGCCCAGGACGACGGGCAGGATGCCCCCCTCGCACGCGAGCCGCCTGGCGGTGGTTGCCGAGAGCCGGTCCCCGTTGTCGAGCGCCGCCTCAGCCAGGCCACCCTGCAGCGTCTCCAGCGTCATCGTCACCACGACGGTGGCGCCCACACCTCCGACGGAGGGCAGGTCCTTGTCGTGGAGGCGTTCCAGCAGCTCGCAGAACGCCTCGCCCGCCTGGACGGGGCTGGGCTTGGCCCGCTTCTCCGGGTCCTGGTCGGCCCACCCGATGGCCTGGATCGCCTTCTCCAGCATCGCCCCATGCAACTCGGGGAGACTGAAGCGGCCGTGGACCAGTCCGTGCCCGTCGCGCGACAGGGTGAGCCGGGCCTTCTCCCGGGCGCGGCGCTCCTCGTCCTCCAGCAGTTTCGCCTCGTGGGCCTCGCCGAGCTCGGGTGCCACGACGGTCAGGATGTGTCGACCAAGGTGGCGCAGCCCCTTGGCGTCGAAGTGGTCGCACAACGCGACGAGGTGGATCTCGGCCTTCGCCCGCACCGCGGCGTCCACGTCCTCCGGGAGATCGTCGAGCGCACGCACGACCACGGACGCCTGCTCCGGGTTCGCCACCCCCGAGCACAGGGCCTCTCGGACACGGTCGTAGCGACCCAGCGCCTCAGCCAGCCTCACCCGACGATGCGCTGCGGGACGGGTCACGAGCATCTCGTTCGACCACCACACCGCCACCGAGGTGGCTCCGTTCAGGTCCTCGACGTGCACGTCCTCGGCGTGCCGCAGCACCGCTCCAGTGAGGTCCTCCAACCGTGAGGCGAGTGCCCCGAGGGCCCGCAGCACTTGCGCGGTGCCTTCGGCGTCGAGGCCGACCAACGAGGCGGCGTACCCGTCGTCGAGCGCAGCATCGATCGCCTCGACCACGCGGCCGAGAGGGTGCTGCTGCCCGAGAACCGCCATACCTCAGTACAGACCAAGCCACCGACATTCCTGACCGCCGAGAGGCTCACTGCACACAGGCCATGCCCACCGTGACCTGATCGTGACCGGCAGTTACTGATCTACCACCGAATCAGGTGAAACGTCCGAATCTCGGTCAAGTCCCCGGGAGTGGTGTAGCGCTGCGTTCCTTCGCTGATGGGTTAGGCGGTCAGGGCGGGTAGGTCGTCTGCTCCGATCTCGGTGTCGTTGGTGGGGACGATGGTGACGCGGGAGCGGGCGAGGAC
>LUMS01000047.1_pt1 | contig 55291 bp, 58 predicted proteins | sample 729711 | NCBI WGS metagenome assembly LUMS01 (sample SAMN03860298, study PRJNA289734) | marine metagenome | biome: seawater column; feature: ocean; material: water; isolation source: Red Sea water column Station 192 - depth 25m | place: Saudi Arabia: Red Sea | collected 2011-10-15 | depth 25 m | reverse complement strand
GTGTACGCGCCGGACTTGAGCACCGCGACCGCCTCGACGTGCGCGAGGTCGGTCCGACGGCTGGCCGCCCCGGTGAGGTCGGCCCGCTGGCCGGCGATCAGCTCGAGGGTCAGCTGGTACCAGGACTCGCGCAGGACCGCGGGCAGCGTGTGCACGAGCCGGTCGGCCTCGTGGTGGGCCAGGTCGCCGAGGTCGCCGGAGTCCAGCCGCACCGCGCCCAGGTCGGGCCCCGCCGCCTCGACACCCAGGCGCACGGCCTCGGCCACGTCGTAGGTGTCCACCAGCAGCGTCGTCCCCGCCCCCAGCGACCGCACCTGGGCGCGGAACGCGTCCGCCTCGGAGTCGTGGAGCAGCGTGAACGCGTGCGCCGACGTGCCGGTCGTCGGCACCCCGTGACGCTGCCGGGCGGCGAGGTTGGAGGACCCCGCGAACCCTGCGACGTACGCCGCCCGCGCGGCCGCGACCGCGGCCTCCTCGTGCGTGCGCCGCGACCCCATCTCGATGCAGGCCCGGTCCCCGGCGGCCCGCGTCATCCGCGAGGCGGCCGAGGCGATCGCCGAGTCGTGGTTGTAGATCGAGAGCAGCAACGTCTCCAGCAGCACCGCCTCGGCGAACGGCGCCTCCACCACCAGGAGCGGTGAGCCCGGGAAGTAGGCCTCGCCCTCGGCGTACCCCCACACGTCGCCGGTGAAGCGCCACCGCGCCAGCCGCTCCAGCGTCGCGCCGTCCACCACCTCGGCCAGCACGGCCAGCGTCGGCTCGTCGAAGCGGAAGCGCTCCAGCGCGTCGAGCGCGCGGCCGACCCCCGCCACCACGCCGTAGCGCCGGCCCTCGGGCAGCCGCCGTCCGAACAGCTCGAAGACGCAGCGCCGCTCGGCGGTCCCCGAGGCGAGGGCGGCCTGCAGCATCGTCAGCTCGTAGTGGTCGGTCAGCAGGGCCGTGGACGGTCCGAGGGCGTCGCTCACCCCTAGGACCCTAGGCCGCACGTGGGTGTGTGGAAGCATGGGTGGCGTGACCGCGCCCAGCCCCGTCGAGGTCGAGCCGACCTTCGACACCGACGAGATCGTGAGGCCCGCGACCCCGTGGGTCACGATCGTCTGGAACGACCCGGTCAACCTGATGTCCTACGTCACCTACGTCTTCCGCACCTACTTCGGCTACGACAAGCGCAAGGCCGAGAAGCTGATGATGGAGGTCCACGAGGACGGCCGCTCGGTGGTCTCCTCGGGCTCGCGCGAGGAGATGGAGCGCGACGTGCAGGCGATGCACGAGTACGGCCTCTGGGCCACCATGCAGCGCGAGGACCAGCCATGAGGGCCGTGTAGTGGGAGCCTTCACCCGCCACCGCCGCAGCGGCGCGGTCATCGCCACGTTCTCCGGGTTCGAGGCCGATCTGCTGCGCTCGCTGGCCTCCCAGATCGTCGAGCTGCTCCACCACGAGGCGGCCGTGCCCGACGACCGCGACCCGCTCGAGGCGCTGATGGACTTCTCCGGCCCGACCACCGCGCCGGAGGACCCCGTGCTCGCGCGGCTCTTCCCGACGGCGTACGCCGACGACGAGGAGGCGGCCGCGGAGTTCCGTCGCTTCACCGAGGGCACGCTGCGCGAGGGCAAGGCGAAGGCCGCGGGCACCATCATCGACACCCTCGAGGACGCCGGCCTGCCCGACGAGCTGCGCGAGGACGGCCTGACCATCGACGTCGAGATGGACGAGCCCACAGCGCAGACCTGGATGCGCTCCTTCACCGACATCCGGCTCGCGCTGGCGACCCGCCTCGGCGTCGAGGACGGCGACGAGGAGTACTGGTACTCCCTGCCCGACGACGACCCGCGCGCCCAGGCCCACGACATCTACGAGTGGGTCGGCTGGCTGCAGGAGACCCTGGTCGGCGCGCTCAGCTGATCACGCGCGCGGGCGGCCGGACGAGGTGCTCCGACGACGCCCAGCACCATGAGGTACGCCGCAGCCGACCCGGTCCGGTCCCCGGGCGGATATGGGGTCCGAGCGCCCCGCGCCCTAGTCTGGCGGGCATGCTGACCATCGACCAGGCGACGTACGACGCGATCATCGCGCACGCCAAGCGGGACCACCCCGACGAGTGCTGCGGCATCGTGGCGGGCGCCGAGGGCAGCGACCGTCCCGAGCGGCACGTGGAGATGGTCAACGCCGCCGGCAGCCCGACGTTCTACGAGTTCGACTCCACCGAGCTGCTCGAGCTGTACAAGCAGATGTGGGACCGCGACGAGGAGCCGGTGGTGATCTACCACTCGCACACGGCCACCGAGGCCTACCCGAGCCGCACCGACATCGCCCTGGCCAGCGAGCCGGGCGCGCACTACGTGCTGGTCTCGACGAGGGAGCACGGGAATAACGAGGGCCCTGTGGAGTTCAGGTCCTATCGGATCGTCGACGGCGAGGTGACCGAGGAAGAGGTCACCGTCGTCCCCACGCTCGCCTGATCCCTGAGCCTGATCCACGAGCCTGATCCACGAGCCTGATCCACGAGCATCGCGAAGAAGAGGAGCAGCATGTCCATCGAGGTCCGGATCCCCACCATCCTGCGCACCTACACCGGCGGTGAGAAGGCCGTGTCCGGCGAGGGCGGCAGCCTGAGTGCCCTGATCGACGACCTCGAGGCCAAGCACCCCGGCCTCAAGGACCGTCTGGTCGAGGAGAAGAACGGCGCCGACGACCTGCGCCGTTTCGTCAACATCTACATCAACGACGAGGACGTCCGCTTCATGGGCGGCCTCGAGGCCCCGCTCTCCGACGGCGACCAGGTCGTCGTGCTGCCGGCTGTCGCCGGTGGCGCGCGCTGAGCACCTTCCTCTGAGCGCCCGTGCGGTACGACAACCTGCTCGCCTCGGTCGGCGGCACGCCCCTCGTGGGGCTTCCCCGGCTCTCGCCGAGCCCTGACGTCCGCCTGTGGGCCAAGCTCGAGGACCGCAACCCGACCGGCTCCATCAAGGACCGGCCGGCGCTGCGGATGATCGAGGAGGCCGAGAAGGACGGCACCCTGCGTCCGGGGTGCACGATCCTCGAGCCGACCTCCGGCAACACCGGCATCTCGCTGGCGATGGCGGCCAAGCTCAAGGGCTACCGCATCGTGTGCGTGATGCCGGAGAACACCTCCGAGGAGCGCCGTCAGCTGCTGCGCATGTGGGGTGCCGAGATCGTCTCCAGCCCGGCGGCCGGCGGCTCCAACGAGGCCGTGCGCGTCGCCAAGCGGGTCTCCGAGGAGCACCCCGACTGGGTGATGCTCTACCAGTACGGCAACGCCGCCAACGCCCTCGCGCACGAGGAGGGCACCGGCCCCGAGCTGCTCGAGGACCTGCCCTCGATCACCCACTTCGTGGCCGGCCTGGGCACCACCGGCACCCTCATGGGCGTCAGTCGCTACTTCCGCCGCGCCAAGCCCGAGGTCAGGATCGTGGCGGCCGAGCCGCGCTACGGCGAGCTGGTCTACGGTCTGCGCAACCTCGACGAGGGCTTCGTCCCCGAGCTGTACGACGCCTCGCTGATCGACTCGCGGTTCTCGGTCGGTCCCCGTGACGCCGTGCGGCGGGTGCGCGAGCTGCTCGAGCTCGAGGGCATCTTCGCCGGTGTCTCCACCGGCGCGATCCTGCACGCCGCGATGGGACAGGCCGCCAAGGCTGTCAAGGCGGGCGAGTCGGCTGACATAGCCTTCGTGGTGTGCGACGGCGGCTGGAAGTACCTCTCGACCGGGGCCTACGAGGGCACCGTGGACGAGGCCGAGGACAGGCTCGAGGGACAGCTCTGGGCCTAGCTGCCCTGCTGCTCGCCGCGCTCCCCACCGCTGCGGCCCCCGCGTGGGCCGAGGACCCGCTCCAGCCGGTGACCTCGACGGCTCCGCCCGTCGTGACCGGCGAGACCACCTTCGGCGAGACCCTCACCGCCTCGACCGGCGAGTGGGAGACCGACGAGCCGGACGAGCCGCTGACCCACACCTACCGGTGGCTCCGCGACGGTGAGCCGGTGCGCGGTGCCCGCGAGGCGACCTACACCCTCGACCTCGACGACCTGCGGCACCGGCTGCAGGTCGAGGTCACGGTCACCGACGCCGACGGCAACTCCCAGACGGCCCTCTCCGAGCCGACCGACAAGGTCCGGCGGGCCCGGTTGGTGCTGCGCGGCGACCCGAAGGTCCGCGGCGAGCAGCGGTTCACCCGCACGGTCCGGGCCACGCCGGGTCGGTGGCGGACCGAGCCGACGAAGGTGCGCTACCGGTGGCTGCGGGACGGCGAGCGCATCCGGGGCGCACGCGAGGCGTCGTACCGCATCGGCGTGGCCGACGTCGGCCACCGGCTGCGCGTCGAGGTCGTCGCGACCGCCCCCGGGCACACCCGTGAGCGCGCCCGATCCGAGCGCACCGACAAGGTCATGCACCGCGTCGGCGTGCAGCGCTCGGTGACCTACAGCGTCGCCACGCGCGGCCCGGTGACCGCGAGTGTGAAGGAGTTCGCACGGCTGGCGCAGCAGACATTCGAGGACCCGCGCGGCTGGCGCGGCGGGGGAGTCGCCTTCCGCCGGGTGGCCAAGGGCGGGTCGTTCACGCTGGTGCTGGCGACCGCGGAGCAGGTGCCGTCGTTCTCCTCGCAGTGCTCGTCGCAGTGGTCGTGCCGGGTGGGGCGGTTCGTGGTCATCAACCAGACCCGGTGGCGCCACGCGTCGCCGGCCTGGAACGCGGCCGGGCGCTCGCTGCGCGACTACCGCCACATGGTCGTCAACCACGAGGTCGGGCACTGGCTCGGCCTGGGGCACTCCGGTTGCCCGGGTGCCGGCAAGCCGGCGCCGGTGATGATGCAGCAGTCCAAGGGCCGTGACGGCTGCACGTTCAACCCGTTCCCGACGCTCGCGGAGCAGGGCCGGGTCTGAGGGTCTCTGAGACACCTCCTCACGAAGTCGTGACCGGGGAGTAACCACCGTCACAGTCGGCCGTTAGGCCCTCCGTGCGACTCTCCACGACCCTCGGAACTGCCATCGCGACCGGCCTCGGCGCTCTGCTGGTGGCGGTGCCCACCGGTGCCGCCTCCTCGGCCGTCGGCGCCGCGCCGACGACCAGCGCTCCGGCCGCCTCGGCGCCCGACGTACCCACGACCGACCGACCAGCAGCCCGCAAGGCAGCCCGGAAGGCCGACCGCTACCGCGCCGACATCACCTGGACCGAGCACGGCATCCCGCACATCAAGGCCAAGGACTTCGTCGGCCTGGGCTACGGCAGCGGGTACGCCGCTGCCGAGATGAGCCTGTGCACGCTGTTCGACACCCTGGTGACCGGGCGCGGTGAGCGGTCGCGGTGGTTCGGGCCGGACGAGGTCTACGACGACCAGGTGACACTGCGCGCGACCAACCTGCAGGTCGACACCGTCGTCACCGACCTCCACGACCGCAGGGTCGTCGAGGGCCTGCTGAAGGACAGGACGCGCGGACCGGGTCGGCAGGCGCGCCAGATGGTCGACGGCTACGTCGCCGGCATCAACCGGTGGGTCCGGGAGAACAAGGTCACCGACCCCGCGTGCAAGGGCGCGGGCTACATCAAGCCGAACGTCACCACCCTCGACCTCTGGTACGGCGTCTACCTGGCCAACCTGCTGGCCTCCACCGGTGTGTTCATGGCCGAGATCGCCGACGCCGCGCCCCCGAGCCCGACCGACCCCGGTCTGCCCAACCTCCCGGTGCGTGCCGCCGACGTCGACCGCGACGCCCTGCTCGCCGGTCTCGGTCGCGACCCCGAGCGTCCGTTCGGGTCCAACGCCACCGCCGTCGGCAGCGACAACACCTCCACCGGCAGCGCGATGATCCTGGGCAACCCGCACTTCCCGTGGCGCGGGCGCTACCACTTCACCCAGCAGCACCTGACGATCCCGGGCAAGTACGACGTCGCCGGGGCCTCGCTGATCGGGTCGCCCGCGGTCAACATCGGCTTCAACGACGACGTCGCCTGGTCGCACACGGTCTCGACGGCCTACCGGTTCACGCCGTACGAGTACCTCACGCCGGTCGCGGCCAGCCCGACGACGTACCTCACCGACACCGGCCCGGCCGAGCTCGACCACCGCGAGGTGGAGGTGGTGGTGAAGGGTCAGGACGGGAAGCTCGAGACGGTCACCGAGGACGTCTACCGCACCGCCGAGGGCTACGTCATCGACGCCCCGGACCTGCTGATGCCGTGGGGTCTCGCGAGCCTGTGGGCGATCCGCGACGCCAACGCCGAGCACCTGCGCACCATCGACACGTTCCTCGAGATGGGCAAGGCCGAGGACGTGGAGGACCTGCTGCGCCGCCAGGACCGCGCGGCCGGCATGCCGTGGGTCAACACGACGGCCGCCGACCGCAAGGGGCAGGTGCTGTACGCCGACCACTCGGTCGTCCCGCACGTCACCGACGAGATGGCGGCCACCTGCATGACGGTCGTGGGGCGGGTGCTGAACGAGGTGGCGGGCCTGCCCGGCCTCGACGGCACGCGCGCCGGCAGCTCGTGCGCCTGGGGCGCCGACGAGGACGCCTCGCGTCCCGGGATCCTCGGGCCGGAGAACCTGCCCTCGCTCGTCACCCGCGACTGGGTGATGAACGCCAACGACTCCTACTGGACCCCCAACGACGAGGTCCGGCTCGAGGGCTACGACGCGATCATCGGCTGCGAGGACTGCGCCCGCACGATGCGCACCCGCGTGGTCGCGGCGTACGTCGCCGACCGGCTCGCCGCGGGGAAGAAGGAGACCCCGCGCAGCCTGGCCGGGCACCAGCACGAGAACCGCGTCATGGCCGCCGAGGTGATGCGCGAGGGCGGCGCGCTCGACGCCGTCTGCGAGGCCACCGGCGAGACCGAGGCCTGCGAGGCGCTCGCGGCCTGGGACGGCCGCTCGGACAAGCGGTCGCGGGGTGTGCACCTCTTCGAGGCGTTCGTGTCCAAGCTGCCCTCCGCGCTCCCTGTGGTCGGCATCAACACCATCTGGACCACCCCGTTCGACCCCAGCGACCCGTTCAACACCCCGGCCGGGCTCAACACCGCGGACCCGCAGGTCATCCAGGCGATGCAGGACGCCATCGACGAGGTGCGTGACGCCGGCGTCGCGTTCGACGCCCGGTGGGGCTCGCTGCAGGTGGCCGGTGACCGTGGAGCGCCGGCGATCCCGCTGGGCGGTGGGCTCGGCGACTCCGCCGGCAACGCCAACGCCCTGAAGTCGTACCTCCCCGAGGAGAACGACGACAGGTACCAGCCGATCACCTACGGCTCCTCGCACATCCAGGCGATCGCATTCCGCAAGAAGGGTGCACCGATCGCGCGGACGATCCTGACCTACAGCCAGTCCGAGGACCCGACCTCGCGCTTCCACGCCGACCAGACGCGCCTGTTCTCGCAGGAGAAGTGGGTGCGGTTCGCCTGGACCGGCAAGCAGATCCGCAAGGCCCGCATCGGCGTCACCCGCCTGCGCTGACCCACATCCGTCCTGCCGAGCCGGCGTGTTGATGCGCCGGTTCGGCGGGGTGGGGCGGGTCAGGTGGGGTCGCCCAGGCGGGCGGCGTCCTGGCGGGTCAGGTCGGGGTCGCCACCGGCCAGCACCAGGTCGTCGAGCATGCGGGAGGCCTTGGCGAGCGTCTCGGCGACGTAGGCCTTGGTGCGCTCCAGGTCGCCCAGCTCAGCGGCGTACATCGCGGCGGTGAGTCCTTGGACGACGTTGTCGTTGAGCTCGGCGGCCTGGCGGCGTGCCTGCAGCTCCTCGGCCAGGCGGACGGCGGTCTCCTCGTGGGCCTGCTCGGCGCGCACCCGGTCGGTGATGTCGATGCAGGTGCCGCGGAAACGGATCGGGGTGCCGTTGGCGTCCGTCAGCACCTGCCCGTTGGAGGCCAGGTAGCGCAGCTCCCCGTCGGGGCGCACGATCCGCTCGACCATCTCGTAGGGCTCGCCGCTGGCGTAGGCCTGCTGGTGGACCGCGCGGACCATGTCGCGGTCGTCGGGGTGGATGTGCTGCATGAAGACGTCGTACGACGCCTGGATCGCGCCCGGCTCGTAGCCGTAGATCCGGTACAGCTGGTCCGACCAGGTGTTGGTGTCGGACTCGATGTGCCAGTCGTAGTCGCCCATCTCCGCCAGGCGCTGTGCGTTGTCGACCCTGGACCGTAGGTCAGCGAGCTCACCGAGTGCCGTGACGAGGTCCTGGGGTTCCTCCCGGGTTCCCATGCCCTCCACTGTCCTCCCGAGGCGTCATCCGCGCAGGAGGATGCCGGCCAAGCCCGGTAAAGAATGCGTGAGGGTCACCCGTCGGCGTCGGCGGTGAGCACCAGGTCCTGGTCGGTGCCGATGGTCGAGCCAGGGATCGCGCGCAGCCCCAGCAGGCTCAGCGCGAGGTTGGCGACGTCGCCGTTGCGCACCGGCTGGCGGGCCGCGCCGTAGCCGGGGCGCTTGCGGCGGGGCTTCCTGTACGTCGGGTTCAGTGCGTAGAGGTCCTCCGCGTCGACTCCGTCGCCCCACGTCAGGAACGGCACCCGGTAGTGCTCGCGCACGGTCGCGTCGGCGTGGCCCGTGCCGGAGCCGCCGTGGTCGGAGGTCAGCACGATCGTCAGGTGCTTGCGCAGCACCGGCTTGCCGGCCACGGTGTCGAGCACGTCGGAGAGCCAGCCGTCCACGGTGCGTACGGCGTCGGCGTACTGGCTCGAGGCCCACCCGTGCGCGTGGCCGGCCAGGTCGGCGGCGGCCAGGTGCAGGAAGGTGAGGGTGCGGGTCTCGCGGCGTAGGTCCTTGCGCGCCTTGCGCACCAGGCGTGCGCCGCGGCCGTCGAGGGTGTAGCGGTCCAGCGCCTTCGGCCAGGACCGCTCGAAGAGGGAGAACTTCGACTTGCCGGTGAACAGGGCCGTGGTGCCGCCGGCGCGGTGGACCCGGGCGAAGACCGAGCCGACGTCCTCGCCGGCCGCCTGGTGGACGGTGGTGCCGGGCTCGTCGGTGTTCCAGGTGACGCCGTGCCCGCCGTGGTCGGTGTCGATGCGGCGGCCGGTGATCATGCTGGTGTGGTCGGGCAGGGTCTCGGTCTGCTCCACGACGGTCCGCGCGTCGAGCGTGCCCGCGCCCTCCTGGCGCAGCCGGGTGAAGGCCGGAATCTCGGAGGCGTCGAGCTCCTTGAGCACCGAGGACCGCAGCCCGTCGACGCTGATGACCAGGACGCGCCGCTTCGTGTCCAGCTCCTCGGCCCGGCGCTGCTCGACGCCCGGGGCACCGGCCGAGGCGACCATGGCCGTGCCGTCCGGGCCGGGGAGTGGAGCCAGGACGGCGACCGCGAGCAGCGTGACCAGGAGAGGGGCCAGCAGGGGTGCCAGCAGGAAGGTCGGGGCGGCGCTCCGGCGCGTGGGTCGCGACACGTCCGCGACGCTACCCCGGGTCCGCGGACTAGGGTGAGGCTCGTGACGAGCTCGATGACGAGGGACGCCCCGCTGGGCATCTTCGACTCCGGTTTCGGCGGGCTCACGGTCGCGCGCTCGGTGATCGACCAGCTGCCGCACGAGTCGGTCGTCTACGTCGGCGACACCGCCCGCCAGCCCTACGGGCCCAAGCCGATCGGCGAGGTGCGGGAGTACGCCCTGGAGTGCCTCGACCACCTCGTCGAGCAGGGCGTCAAGGCGCTGGTGATCGCCTGCAACTCCGCCTCGGCCGCGATGCTGCGCGACGCCCGCGAGCGCTACGACGTCCCCGTGGTCGAGGTGATCTTCCCGGCGACCCGGCGCGCGGTGCAGGCCACTCGCAACGGCCGGATCGGCGTCATCTGCACCCGCGCCACGGCCGAGTCGATGGCCTACGACGACGCGTTCGCCGCCGCGCCCCACCTCACGTTGCAGACGCAGGTCTGCCCGCGCTTCGTGGAGTTCGTCGAGGCGGGGGTGACCGGCGGCGACGAGCTGCTCGAGGCCGCCCACGAGTACCTCGACCCGCTGGTCGAGGCCGGCGTCGACACCCTGGTGCTCGGGTGCACCCACTACCCCCTGCTCACCGGTGTCATCTCCTACGTCATGGGCGACGGCGTCACGCTGGTCTCCTCGGCCGAGGAGTGCGCCAAGGACGTCTACAAGATGCTGGCGACGACCGACCTGATGCGCGAGGGCGGCGACCCGTCGTACACCTTCCTCACCACCGGCGCGCCGCAGGAGTTCGAGTCTATCGGGCGCCGGTTCCTCGGCCCGGAGATGATCGCGGCCAGCCAGTTCGCGGGAGGCCTGGTGGCAGGAGGGCTGGGATGAGCATGCAGCTGACGATCGTGGGGTGCAGCGGGTCCTACCCGGGCCCGGACTCGCCCGCGTCGTGCTACCTGGTGCAGGCCGAGCACGAGGGCCGCACCTGGAACATCCTGATGGACCTCGGCAACGGGGCGCTGGGAGCGCTGCACCGCTACGTCGACCCGCTCGACATCGACGCGGTGTTCCTCTCCCACCTGCACGCCGACCACTGCATCGACATGACCAGCTACTACGTGCTGCGCAAGTACCACCCCTCCGGCGAGCAGGAGCCGCTGCCGGTGTGGGGGCCACGGCGCACGGCGCGGCGCCTCGCGCGGGCCTACGACCTGCCCAAGAAGCCGGGCATGCGCGAGGAGTTCGTGTTCCGCCGGCTGCGCCCCGAGGAGGACCCGGTCGAGGTCGGGCCGTTCTCGGTGACGCCGTACGCCGTCGACCACCCGGTCGAGGCCTACGCCTTCCGCGTGCAGGTCGGCGACCGGGTGCTGGCCTACAGCGGCGACACCGGCCCGTGCGAGGGGTTCGACGCGGTCGCGCAGGAGGCCGACCTTCTCCTGGCCGAGGCGTCGTTCGTCAGCACGGCCGACAACCCGCCGTCGCTCCACCTGACCGGTGCGGAGGTGGGGGAGACCGCGACCCGCGCGGGCGCGTCGCGGGTGGTGCTGACGCACGTGCCGCCGTGGCACGACCCGTTCGACGCGCTGGCCGAGGCGAAGGCCGTCTACGACGGGCCGCTGGAGCTCGCGAGCGCGGGCACGGTCTACGACGTGTGAAGCGTCCATCGAAGAGTTCACCGGGTCGTGACCGTGTCGATCCGGGTTCCGGGATGCTGACGTCGCCGGCGTACGGCAGGGTGAGACCCATGATCACAGTCGAAGGACTTACCAAGACCTACGGAGGGTTCCGCGCGGTCGACGACGTCAGCTTCGTCGCGCAGCCCGGCCGGGTCACCGGCTTCCTGGGGCCCAACGGCGCCGGCAAGACCACCACCATGCGGATCATGGTCGGGCTCACCCCGCCCACCCAGGGCCGCGTCACCATCGGCGGGCACGCCTACCAGGACATCCCCAACCCCGGCCGCCACGTGGGCGTCCTGCTCGATGCCTCGGCCCAGCACGCCGGCCGCACCGGCCGCGAGGTGCTCACCATCGGTGCCCGCACCATGGGCCTGCCGGACTCCCGCGTCGACGAGATCCTGGAGATGGTGTCGCTGACCCCGGCCGAGGCCAAGCGCCGGGTGCGCAACTACTCCCTGGGCATGCGGCAGCGGCTCGGGGTGGCGCACGCGCTGCTCGGCGACCCGTCGGTGCTCATCCTCGACGAGCCGGCCAACGGCCTCGACCCCGCCGGCATCCGTTGGATGCGCGGGCTGCTGAAGGGCTACGCCGACAGGGGCGGGACGGTGCTGCTGTCCAGCCACCTGCTGCACGAGGTCGAGCAGATCGCCGACGAGATGATCCTCATCGGCCGTGGACGGATCGTCGCCCAGGGCGACAAGAAGACGCTGCTGTCCGGACAGGCGGCCTCCTCGCTGGTCACCTCGCTGGACAACGACGCCCTCGCCCGCGCGCTCACCGCGGCTGGTCACTCCGCCTCGCCCGCCGGCGAGGGCCTGAGGGTCGACTGCGAGACCGCCGAGGTCGGCCGCGCCGCGCTGGCGGCCGGCGTCGTCCTCACCGACCTCCGCTCCGGCGCCGCCGGGCTGGAGGACCTCTTCCTCGAACTCACCGCCGACACCCAGCGCGAGGGCCACCCGGCCGCCGCGACCGCCCAGGGAGGCGCCGCATGAGCACCACCACCCCGCCCGTCCAGCCCGCCGCCCCGTCGGGCGCCCTGGACATCTCCTCGACCCCGCGGGTGCCCTTCGGGCGCCTGGTCCGGGTCGAGGTCCGCAAGTCCCTCGACACCCGGGCCGGCCGCTGGTTCGCCGGGTCGATCGTGGCGCTGTGCCTGGCGATCGTCCTCATCACGGCGTTCGCCGCACCCGACGCCGCTCAGGACCTCGGCTTCTTCCTCAGCGTCTCCGGTGCCACGCTCGGCTACTTCCTGCCGATCCTGCTGATCCTCATGGTCACCAGCGAGTGGAGCCAGCGCACCGGCCTGGTCACCTTCACCCTGGAGCCGCACCGCGCCCGCGTGGTGGGGGCGAAGTTCTGCGCCGGCCTTCTGCTCGGCCTGGGGCTCATCGTGCTGGCCTTCGCGATCGGTGCGCTGGGCAACGTGATCGCCGGCGGCGCCTGGGACGTCGAGACCGGCACGCTCGTCAACGGCGTCATCGTGGCCAACCTGATCGGGATCGTCCTCGGCTTCGCCATCGGCATGCTGCTGATGAACAGCCCCGCCGCGATCGTGGCCTACTTCATCTACACGCTGGTGCTGCCGATCGCCGTCGGCATCCTCGGTGCCTTCCAGGAGTGGTTCGCCGACCTGGCCCCTTGGATCGAGTTCAACACCGCCCAGGCCTCGCTGTTCGAGGGCGATGCGGTCCCGACCGGCGAGGAGCTGGGCCAGCTGCTGGTCTCCGGCTTCATCTGGCTGGTGGTGCCCTTCGCCGTCGGCCTGTGGCGGCTGCTGCGCGCTGAGCCGAAGTAGCAGGCCGGCGCCGCTGCGAGGAACTCTTCACCAGAGGGTCGCCGACACGACAGCCACCCACGACCCCAGCGTTCCCGGCCACGGGAGCCTGGGGTCGTGGCGCGCTACCTGCGGATCGCTTCGCTCGGTGACAGCACGACCTTCGGCATCGGTGACCCGGTGCCCGACCACGTGTCCCCCTCGGGGTGGCGCGGCTGGGCCCGGCTCCTGTCCGGCTCGCTCGCCTCGGCGTACGACGTCAGCTTCTGCAACCTCGCGGTCTCCGGCGCCACGTCGCGCTGCGTGGTCGAGGGCCAGCTCGCCGACGCCGTGGCGCACCGACCCGACGTCGCCTCCCTCGTCGTCGGTGTCAACGACACGATGCGCTCGACCTGGGACGTCGCACGGATCCGCGCGGACCTGATGGGCGCCGCCGAGGCCCTCCACGGCACCGGCGCGCTGCTGCTGACCGCCCGCTTCCACGACCACGGCAGGGTCTTCGGGCTGCCGGGCGTGCTGCGGCGACCGCTGGCGGCCCGCATCGAGGCGGTCAACGAGATCTACGACGAGATGCACGCGACGTACGGCGGGCTGCGGGTCGACCTCGCGACCTTCCCGGAGGTCCTGGACCGCTCGTTCTGGTCCGTGGACCGGCTGCACCCCTCCGAGCTGGGGCACCGGCTCTTCGCCCGGCACTTCGCCGACCTGCTCGCGGCGGAGGGCTTCGACTTCGAGCCGGTCTCCGTCGTGCCCGAGGGCGGGGTGACCAGCTCGTGGCGCACCGACGTGCGCTGGATGGTCGCCGAGGGCGCGCCCTGGGTGGGGCGCAGGGCACGGGACCTGGGGCCGTGGGCGGTGCGGCTGGCGTGGACCGAGGCCCGCGGTGCGCGTGACGGTGGCGGCGCGGGCGGGCTCGAGCCCGTGGGCGTGCACGTCGGGGCGGGCCAGTAGCCTGCCGGGCATGACGACTCCCCGCGAGGACGGCCGCGCCGACGACGAGCTCCGACCGATCACGATCACCCGCGGGTGGCTCGACCACGCCGCCGGCTCGGTGCTGGTGGAGTTCGGCAGGACCAAGGTGCTGTGCGTCGCGTCGGCTTCCGAGGGCGTGCCGCGCTGGCGCAAGGGCTCGGGCCTGGGCTGGGTGACGGCGGAGTACGCCATGCTCCCCGGCTCCACCCACACCCGCTCGGACCGCGAGTCGGTCAAGGGGCGCATCGGTGGCCGCACCCACGAGATCAGCCGCCTCATCGGCCGCTCGCTGCGCGCGGTCATCGACTACGAGGCCATGGGGGAGAACACCATCCAGCTCGACTGCGACGTGCTCCAGGCCGACGGCGGCACCCGCACCGCCGCGATCACCGGCGCCTACGTCGCCCTGGCCGACGCCTGCGCCTCGCTGGACCGCATGCAGACCCTGACCGGCTCGGTCGCGGCCGTCTCCGTCGGCATCATCGACGGTGTCCCGCGCCTGGACCTGCCCTACGTCGAGGACGTCCGTGCCGAGACCGACATGAACGTCGTGATGACCGGCACCGGCTCCTTCGTCGAGGTGCAGGGCACCGCCGAGGGCGCGGCGTTCTCCCGCACCGAGCTCGACGCGCTGCTCGGCCTGGCCGAGAAGGGCTGCGCCGACCTCACCCGCCTCCAGCAGGAGGCGCTGGCCCGGTGACTCCTCCGTCGTCCCCGTCGGTCGAGCCGTCCCCGTCGGTCGAGCCGACCCCGCCGGTCGAGCCTGTCGAGACCCAGGTCTTCCTCGCCTCGCGCAACGCCAAGAAGATCGCCGAGATGGAGCGCATCCTGGCCGAGCACGCGCCGGGCGTGCGGGTGCTCGGGCTCGACGACGTGACGGCGTACGACGAGCCCGTCGAGGACGCCCCCGACTTCGTCGGCAACGCGCTGCTCAAGGCCCGCGCCGGCTGGCGCGAGACCGGGCTGCCCTCGGTGGCCGACGACTCGGGTCTCTGCGTGGACGCGCTCAACGGGATGCCGGGCGTGCTCTCGGCCCGCTGGTCGGGCAAGCCCAAGGATGACGCCCGCAACAACCGGCTGCTGCTCGAGCAGCTCGAGGACGTGCCCGACGAGCGGCGTACCGCCCACTTCACGTGTGCCGTCGCCCTCGTGACCGGCGACGGGCCCGACCACGAGGTCGTGGTGACCGGGCAGATGCCGGGTCGGGTGATCCGCGAGGTCCGCGGCGACGGCGGGTTCGGCTACGACGTGGTCTTCGAGGCCGACGAGCGACCCGGCGTCACGACCGCCGAGCTGTCCCGCGAGGACAAGGACGCCATCTCCCACCGTGGCCACGCACTGCGCGAGCTCGGGCCTGTGCTGGCCGAGCGTCTGGGCGGCCGCTCGTGAGCCCGCTGGCGCGGGTGCGCTGGCTGGTCGCCCAGGTGCTGCTGCGGCTCTCGCGGTGGCGCACCACCGGTGAGGTGCCGCGCAAGGGCGTGCTGGTCGGCGCCCCGCACACCTCCAACTGGGACTGGGTGCTCACCATGCTGCTGGCGTGGGACTCGGGGGTGACGATCCGGCTGCTGGTGAAGAAGGAGTTCTTCAAGGGACCGATCGGCTGGATCCTGCTCAGGACCGGCGCCGTCCCGCTGGACCGGAAGAACCCCGGCGCCACGATCCGGCAGCTGATCGCCGACGCCGAGACCGACGAGACCTTCCTGCTCGGCATCGCCGCCGAGGGCACCCGCAGCAAGGTCGACCACTGGAAGTCCGGCTTCTACCGCATCTCCCAGCAGACCGGCCTGCCGATCACGCTGGCCTTCCTCGACGGCCCCTCGCGCACCGTCGGCTGGGGCCCGACTTTCCCGCTCACCGGTGACGTGCGCACCGACATGGACCGCATCCGCGCGTTCTACGCCGACAAGACCGGCATCCGTCCCGAGCTCGCGGGCACCCCGCGGCTGCGGGAGGAGGACGACGCCTGAGCCCCGCGGCCGTGGGACGTCATACGGACGGGACGTCCGCTCCTGCGGGACGTATGACGTCCCGGGAGTGCCGAAGGCGGGAGTCGAACCCGCACGCCCTGGGGCACAGCATCCTAAGTGCTGCGTGTCTGCCTGTTCCACCACTCCGGCTGGCGGAGGCAGTCTAGGCAGCGCCCCCGGGGTTCTGTGTGTCGGCCACCTGTGAGTACTTTCCCTTGCTGCGCCCGCACCAGTTCGGGGTCTGTGCATGGCAGTTCGGGCACAGGAAGCGGAGGTTGGCACGTTCGTTGTTGTGGAAGTCGCCGTCGATGTGGTCGATCTCCAGCCCCAGCGGCTGGCCCTGCCAGGTGCCATCGATGCCGCACAGTGCGCATTCGTAGGGTCGGCCGGTCTCCAGTAGAGCACGCTTGAGAAGTGGTGGCTTGGCCCGCGGCGAGCCTCGCTCCCGCCGGACCAGTAACTGCTCGGGTGTGAGGCGCCTTCGGTGCGAGCCGTTCCGGAACCGCACGAAGTGGGACGTGTCCAGCTCGAATCGCTTGATCCGTCGGCTGATGTGGGCGTGGGTCCCGCCCGCCTGGTTGAGCCCGAGATACCGCAACACCCCTGCTACGGATGTGCTGGCAGCGACGGCCTCGCTCAGGAGCTCGCGGGTGTATTTCTCGCCTCTGGCCATGCCGAGAGGCTAGAGATCTCCACCGACACAGAGACCTATGGCACAGTACCGTCGGCACATGAGCGTGCCGTCGGCCCCCGTGGAGGTCCGGGGAGAGGGCGTGCTGCTGCGTGCGCCGCGGGAGAGAGACGCGGACCGGCTGCTGGAGGCGTTCGTCGACTCGGGTACGCAGCTGTGGAATCCCGGACCCCAGGACCGCGACGGGGTGCTCGCGTGGATCGCCGAGCGCGCCGACTGGTCGGCCGGCTCGCACACGTCGTGGCTGATCGCGCAGCCGCACGACGACGACGTGCTCGGCTCGGTGTCGGTCTGGAAGATCAACCTCGACCAGGGCGACGCGGAGGTCGGCTACTGGGTCGCCCCCTGGGGACGCGGCCGGGGCGTCGCCTCGAGCGCGGTGCGGGCCGCGGCGGCGCACGCCTTCGACGAGCTCGGCCTGGACCGGCTGCACCTGTTCCACGCGGTGGAGAACCCCGCTTCGTGCGGGGTCGCGCGCAAGGCGGGGTTCCTGCTGGAGGGGACGCTGCGTCAGTCCTACCGGTACGCCGACGGCAGGCGGCACGACGAGCACCTGCACGCCCGGCTCGCGACCGACTGAGCGGGCCCCGGCCCGGGGGTCTCGACGCCCGCTCGCTGGCGCTCGCTGCTCGACCACCGGTCGGCGGCGAGGAACCTCAGGCGTCGAGTCCCAGGTCTCGCCGCAGCTTGGCGACGTGCCCGGTCGCCTTGACGTTGTACTGCGCCAGCTCGACCGCGCCCTGCTCGTCGACGACGAAGGTGGAGCGGATGACGCCCTGGACGATCTTGCCGTAGAGCTTCTTCTCACCGAACGCGCCGTAGGCGGTCATGACCGACTTGTCGGGGTCGGAGAGCAGGGTGATGCCCAGCGACTCCTTCTCGCGGAACCTCCCGAGCTTCTCGGGCTTGTCGGGGGAGATGCCGAGCACCTCGTAGCCGGCGCCGCGCAGCGACTCCAGCGACTCGGTGAAGTCGCAGGCCTGCTTGGTGCAGCCGGGGGTCATGGCGGCGGGGTAGAAGTAGACGATCACCTTGCGGCCACGCAGGCCCGACAGGCTCACCTCGGCGCCGGTGTCGTCGGTGAGGGTGAAGTCGGGGGCGGTGTCGCCGGGGGACAGGCGCGGGGTCTCGCTCACGGTGGGTGCTCCTCCTCGGGGTCGCGGTGCGTCGACACTAGCCAGCCCGGACGGGTGGGGCGCAGGGCACCTCACCCCGGAGCACGGACGGTGTCCGGTCCGGTCACCGACGGGGTGACGGCACCCGGGGGAGCGGCATTGGTAGCGTGAACGCCGTGACTGCCGACCCCACCGCCCTCGAGCGCGAGATCGAGGAGACCCGCGAGCGCTTGGCGGGGACCATCGACCAGCTCCTGCACCGCGCTAGCCCCAAGACGATCGTCGGCCGCGAGGTGTGGACCATCAAGGCCCACTACGTCGACGTCGAGACCGGGGCTCCGCGCACCGACAATATCTTGAAGTCCGTCGGCGTCGTCGCCGGCGTCGTGGCCGCCTTCGTGCTGGTCCGCAAGATCACCAGCTGAGCCGGGTCGGGTCGCAGATGGCCGACAAGACCCCGATCAAGATGCTGCACGACCGCGTGCTCGTCGAGGTCGACAAGGAGGCGGGCGAGCGCCGCTCCACCGGGGGCATCGTCATCCCCGCCACCGCCGCCATGGGTGGCCGCCGCCTGGCCTGGGCGCGCGTGGTGGCCGTCGGGCCGCACGCGCGTGCGGTGCAGAAGGACGACCGCGTGCTCTTCGAGCCCGACGACAAGTCCGAGGTCGAGGTGCACGGCGAGCTGTACGTCGTCATGCGCGAGCGCGACGTCCATGCCGTCGCCGCGGACCGGGTGGGCGACGACGCCACCGGTCTCTACCTCTGAGGCACCTCCCGTCCAGCGGCGTGGTGGCGGGACGCGAACGAGCCCCGGCCGACATCGGTCGACCGGGGCCCGCTCTGCCGCACTCCCTCCCCAGAGGTGCGTCTGGTGCCGCCTCGCTCAGCGGACCTTGACGGTCAGCACGTCGCTGACGTAGTCGCCGGCTGCGAGGCGGTAGCTGAAGGTCCCCTTCTTGCGCTGCTTGGGGTAGGTCACGACGGCGTTGCCGTCCTTCGCGGTGACGGTGCGGATGCTCTTCCAGCCGCGCTTGGCCTTCGTCTGCAGCTCCACGGTGCCGTCCTCGAGGCCGCGGACGACGACGATGTCGCTGCCGACGCGCTGGCCCTTGGAGACCTTGGTGCGGCCGGTGCGGTAGCCCTCGACCACCTCGGGGGCGTCGGTGCCGGTCTCGGTGCCGGGGGTGCGGACGACGGCGTACCCGTTGCGGGTGCCGGTCTCGGGCGAGACCTCACCGAGTGCGCACTCCACAGCGCCCTGCCAGTGGTAGTTGCTGCCGCCGACCTGGGTCCACGTGACGGTGTACTCGCTGACGCCGGCCGGCCACAGGCGGTGCTGGCTGTAGACGAAGGCGGTCGTGCCGGACCAGGTGCCCTGGTCGAGGTGGTAGTTCAGCGTGACCTGGCCCTGGTCGGTCTCCAGGCGGATGTTGACGTCGTTGGCCTGGCCCGAGGGGATGTTGCTCGGGTAGGCGACCACGAGCCCGTCGCACTGCGGTGCCTCGTAGGTCCAGTCCCAGTCGAAGCTGCCGTTCTTGATCGCCGGCGGGTTCTGGGTGCTCTCGGGCTCGGGGTCCGGGGTGGGCTCGGGGTCGGGGGTCGGCTCCGGGTCCGGGGGGGGCTCGGGGTCGGGCGTGGGCTCGGGGTCGGGCGTCGGCTCGGGCTCCGGCGTGGGCACGGTGGCGGCCTTCAGCACCAGCGAGTAGTGGGTGAGGTTCCCGCCGTCGGTGTGGCGCAGCACGATCGAGGTCACCGGCGTGGCCAGGGTGACGTACTCCGGCTCGCCCTTGGTGCCCTTGAGGCCGGCCGACTTTACGCAGTAGCCAGCGATGACCTGGCCCGAGGGGGCCGACACGGTCAGGGAGTCGGCGTTGCCGGGGACGACGACGGCGTCCGGGCAGTTGCCGACGGGGGCGGCCTCCGCGGCGGTCGCGCCGGCGACCAGGCTCCCGAGGAGGATGCCGGCGACGGCGGTGGCCGAGAGGGCGATGCGGGGGGTCATGGGAAGACCGTGACAGCGGCGCAACCCGGGGGGAAGGGACTTGGGGAGACCTTGAGCCAACCTGCGGCAATCTTGAGGATTCCTTGAGCGAACCGCCTCCACGGCGCGCCTGACAGGATGGATCCATGACCGCGCCGAGCCCCAGCTCAGCCACTCTGGGCCTCGTCCGCACGCCGGAGGAGCGCTTCGCCGCGATCTCCGACTACCCCTGGACCCCGCAGTACGCCGAGGTCGGCTCGCCCGGCGACGACACCTGCCCGGGCCGCTGCGGATGATCCTGGGTCGCGCCGACGGCCCGCTCATCGCCCACGTGCCAGGTGCCCAGGGGCAGCCGCACGACCGCCTGGTGGGCGGCCACTTCGTCCAGGAGGACGTCGGGCCGGAGCTGGCCGCGGGCATCGTCGACCTGGTGCAGCGCACCGGCTGAGGCTGCTGCCCGGTGCGCGCGCCTGGTCCGGACCAGCCGTGCGCTCCGGCGTGACCGTCGCGTGACCTCCCGGCGGTGTGCTCGTTGAGACGAGCACACCGCACCAGTGCCTGGAGGGAGGCCCGCGATGACCAGCAGCTGCACCGTCACCGAGACGGGTCACCCCGTGGCCGGGGTCCGCGCCGGCACCCGCACCGTCGAGGTCAGCGGCGCCTGGGCCGGCGGCACCTGGATCGACGCCACCGTGCTCGCCCAGGCCGAGCGCTCTGCGTTGGGCGGCTTCGACTTCACCGTCCGCTCCGCCGAGGTCGCCGACGCGCTCGTGCGCCACGGCCTGGCCACCCGCTCCGGCGACCGGGCCCTGCGCGGGTCCACGGTCGTCTCCGCCGTACGCCGCGAGCAGGAGGTGCCCGCGCCGCGACCCGAGGTGCGCGGCTGGTGCGCCTCGACCCACCACGTGGAGCCCGTCCGGGCCGTCGTCGAGGGCCGTCGCGGCCGCTCGCACGACGACCCGTGGGCCGAGGACGTCCGCCTGTGCGGTCGGTGCGCCGACCTGCTGGGTGAGGCGGGCTTCTTCACCGCTGCCTGAGCATCGTCTCGAAGGAGGAGTCACCGTGCTGCCCACGATGTCGCTGGACTCGTTCCACACCGCGCACCTGGACCCCGCGAGCGGGTACGGGCTGGTGGTGTGCCCGCGTCCCGAGGACGACGTGGTGCTCGACGGGCACTCGCTCTTCACCGCCGCGTGGGACACCGCGTGCGAGTCCCTGGCCTCCCTGGGCTGGTCGCCGGTCCGGGACGACGCCGGCTTCCTGTCCTACCTCGGCGCCACCGTCGACGGCGGGCTCGTCGTCGAGGCGCGCTCGTTCCGCGCCGGCGCCGGCGCCCCTGACGCCGCCTCGATGCGCACGTTGTTCGCTCAGGTGCGGCTGGTGACCCAGGCCGTGCGGCCGCGTCGCGGCTGACCGGACCTCTCGAGCCGGCGTCAGTCCCGTCGGCGCAGGACCTCACCGGTCCACAGCGCCGCGAGCACCAGGACGGGCTGGAAGAACAGTCGCACGAGGCGCTTGGTGTCGGTGTCGAGCCCGAAGGCGTCCTTCTGCTCGACGTACTGGGCGATGTTGCCGGGGAAGATCGCGACGAAGAACGCCGCCAGCAGACCGCCCACCAGCGGGCGTCGGGCCTTCGGTGCGGCCACGAGCGCGGCGCCCAGACCGATCTCGACGACGCCCGACCCGAGCACCGTGAGGTCCTCGTCGAGCGGGAACCAGTCCGGGACCTGGGCCTGGAACTCCTCCCGTGCGAAGGTCAGGTGGGCGGTGCCGGCGAAGACCATCGCCGACCCGAGCGCGAGGCGGGTCACGGTGCGGAGGAACGACATGGAGCGAGCATCGCCCACTCACGCGACCCGGGCCATCCCCTGACCGGTGGTCGGGCGGTCCGGAGTCGTGGGCAGGACGTCAGCGACGGTTGCGCTTCTTCTTCTTGACCTTGACCGTCATCTCCGGGGTGACCGCGCCCGTGACGGACTCGGTGCCCGGGACGGTCAGCCGGTAGGTGACCTTGCCCTTCTTGCGCTCCTTGGGGAAGGAGATCACCACGCGGTCGCGCTCGACGGGCAGGGTGCGCAGCACCTGCCAGTCGGCGCCGTCGCGGGTGCGCTCGAGCTGGACGTCGGAGAGGCCGGTCTCGTCGACGGTCACGATCTCGGTCGAGGTACGGGTGCCCTGGCGGACGACGCGGCGGGCGGGGTCCCAGTCGTCGATGGTGGTGACCGACTGCGGGACCTCGACGGTGTCAGGGTCGCCGTCGTCACCCAGGATGCAGTGCAGCGGCCCCTCGATGGGTGCGTTGTGGAAGCTCTCCCCGTAGTGGTAGTTCGACCCGCCGACCTGGGTCCACTCGACCCAGTACTCCGACGTGCCGGCCGGCCAGCTCGGGTGCTGGACGTAGTTGAAGGCACGCATGCCGGTCCAGTTGCCGCCGTTGAAGTGGTAGTTCAGCGTGCGGCTGGTGCCGTCGGTGAAACGGATGCGGACATTGACGTCGTTGGTCTGGTTGTCCGGGATGTTCGAGGGATAGAGCACCGTCAGTGCCGAGCACGACGGCGGGTCGTAGCGCCAGTTCCAGTTGAAGCTTCCGTCCGGGTTCGTCGCGGGCGGCCCGGTCACCTCCGGGATGTCGTCCTCGGTGACCTCGGTCGGCGTCGCGGTGGGGGAGGTCGGGGTCTCGGTCGGCGTCGCGCTGGATGTGGTGGGGGTGGCGCTGGGCGTCGTCGGCGTCGCACTCGGGGTCGGCGTGGCCCCGGACCCGTAGAGCACCGAGTAGGCCAGGATCGCCTTGCCGTCGCCCTTGCGCATCAGGACGCTCTGCGCGGGCGTCTGGAGCCGGATGTACTCCACCCCGCCGCCCTGGTCCTCCACGCAGTAGTACGTCACGACCGTGCCCTCGGGAGCCGTGTAGACGTAGGTCTGCGGCTTCTGGCCCGTGATGATCGTGCGCGGCGTCGACAGGGTCTGGCAGTTCTCGCCCGAGCTGCTGGGCGCCGTCGCGGGCGCGGAGGAGGCTCCTGCCCAGGTCGCGGCCGTGCCGAGCGCGGTGGCAGCCAGGGCGCCGGTGGTGAGCAGCGCGACGGCAGGGGTGGTTCGACGGGGCACGGGGGACTCCTGGACCGAGAGAAGGGGGGGGTGACTGTGGGACCAGTCGGTCCCATGGTGGAGCACGTGAGCAGTCCGGCGCTGTCGAACACGAGGAAACGCGAAGGGCCCCAGGTCATCGACCTGGGGCCCTTCGTTCTGTACGCCATCAGGGACTCGAACCCCGAACCCGCTGATTAAGAGTCAGCTGCTCTGCCAATTGAGCTAATGGCGCCTGGTGAAGCGACGTGAACGTTACCAGCGAGGGGCCGTCGCGAAAAATCGAGGGCGCACCCCGGGGCCGTCCTGCCCGGGATCGTCTCCGCAGGGCGGTCCGGCACGGGTCAGCGCGCCTCCAGGACCGCCTGCGCGGCGTTGTGACCGCCCAGACCGGAGACGGCGCCGCCCCGTCGGGCACCGGACCCGCACAGCAGCACCCGCTCGTGGTCGGTCTGCACGCCCCACCGTGAGGCGGGGGTGTCCAGCAGCGCCCGGTTGGCCGCCCAGGGCCACTCCAGGTCGCCGTGGAAGATGTGCCCGCCGGGCATCGCCAGGTCGGCCTCGATCTCCTGGGGGATCTTCGCCTCGATGCAGGGCCGGCCGGACGCATCGGTCGCGACGCAGGAGGAGATCGGCTCCTCCAGGTGCTTGTCGAGCTCGGCGAGGGCGCGCTCGACGGCCAGTGCCTTGCGTGCCTCGCGGTCGGGGCCCTCGAAGAGCGTCGCGGGCGTGTGCAGGCCGAAGTAGGTCAGCGTGTGCGTGCCCTCCGGGGCGTCACCCAGGATCGAGGGGTCGGTCAGGGAGTGGCAGTAGACCTCGCCGGGCATGGTCGAGGGCACCTGTCCGGCCGCGGCCTCGGCGTACGCCCGCTCGATCTGGGAGTAGTCCTCCCCGAGGTGCAGGGTGCCGGCGAAGGCCTTGGCGGGGTCCATCCCCGAGCGCAGCCGGGGCAGCCGCTCCAGCAGCAGGTTGATCTTCAGCTGCGAGCCCACGGGCTTGTCGGGGTGCTCGCCCTCGCCGAGCAGGATGCGCAGCACCCACGGCGCCACACCGGAGAGGACGTGGTCCGCGGTCACCGAGTGGCTGCCGGAGGCGCCGTCCCAGGTGATCTCCACGCCGTCGGCTCCCGGTGTGATCCGGGAGACGCCCGCGCCGGTGAGGACCTCGGCGCCGGCACCGACAGCGGCCCTCAGCAGCCCGTCTGTCACCGCACCCATCCCGCCCACGGGCACCCGCCACTCGCCGGTGCCGTTGCCGACGAGGTGGTAGAGGAAGCACTTGTTCTGCACCAGCGAGGGGTCGTGCAGCGACGCGAACGTGCCGATCAGGCCGTCGGTGCCGACGACACCGCGGACCGTGTCGTCCTGGAACCGTCGCTCGACGGCCTCGCCGAGGGGACGCTCGACGACGTCGCGCCAGATGTCCGCGCCGACCTGGGCCTGCAGGTCGCGCTCGGTGGGCAGCGGGGACAGGAACGTGGGGGCGAGCACGCCTGCCATCTGCTCGAGCTCGCCGTAGAACCGCTGCCACGCGGCGTACTCCTCCTCGCCGCCGGTGAGCGCAGCGAAGGACTCCGCGGTCCCGGGCCCCTCCGGGCGCTGGACGAACAGGCCTCCCGGGACGCCGTCGCGCAGCGTCGGGGTGTAGGACGCGGTCCCCCGCGAGGTGAGGGTGACGTCGAGGTCTAGGTCGGCCATCAGGGCGTCGGGCATGACCGACACGAGGTAGGAGTAGCGCGAGAGCCGCACCGGGTGGCCGGGGAACGCCTGCGCGGAGATCGCGGCGCCGCCGGTGTGGTCGAGGCGCTCGAGGACCAGGGTGGAGAGGCCGGCCCGGGCGAGGTACGCGGCGGCGACCAGCCCGTTGTGCCCACCCCCGACCACGACGACGTCGTAGTGGCTGCGGCTGCTGGTGTCGGTGCTCACCTCGACAACCTAGTCATGGGACCGACGCGAACGGGTAGGAGGGAGGGCGCGCCGTCGATGGTGTCCGGGTCGCCGGGGTGGTCTGATGGTCGCTGCGAGCGGTGACAGGGAGCAACCGTGAGGAGGGTGCGCGTGCTGCGCTGGTGGTCGTCGTCATGGCAGGTCCGGGTGTCCGCCCTGCTCGTGGTCACGGCCCTCACCGGTCTGATTGCCGTCTCCGCCGCTCCCGACGACGGCAAGGTCATCGGCATCTGGCCGGTCGGCGCCGCCGTGGGAGCGTTGCTGCTCGCCCCCCGACGCTGGGTGGTGCGACTCCTGCCGATCGTCACGGTGCTCGCGCTGCTGACCGTGGGACTCGGTGGTCGCCCGTGGGGCGTGGCCACCGGGTACGCCGTCACCATCACCGTCGAGGTGGCGCTGGTGTGGGTGCTGCTCTCCCGTGGCCAGGAGCGCACGTGGACGCTGTGCCGCGACGCGGACCTGCGCCGGTGGTTCCTCGCCTGCCTGGTCGGTGGTGCGGTGGGTGCCGGCGGCGGCGCCCTCACGGCGCTGGCCACCGGGTTCGGCCACCCCCCGCTCATCGCGCTGGGGATGGGCACCGCCCACCTCGCGTCGTTGATGGTGCTGACGCCACTGTGGGCGACCCTCCCGGCGCACGACTCGATCGCCGGGCGCGGGGAGTACGCGCTGCAGTGGCTGCTCATCACGGTGGCCGCCCCGCTGATCTTCATCCCGCAGGACACCCCGCCGCTGGTCTACCTCCTCGTCGCTCTCCTGGCGTGGAGCGCGCTGCGCATCTCGGCCCGCGAGGCGCTGGCGCAGATGATCCTGATGCTGGCCTTCGCCATCCTGCTCACGACCGCCGACCGGGGCCCGTTCGCCGCCGCCCCCGACGTCTACGGACTCGACCGGGACCTGCGGGGGATCCTGCTGTCCTCGTTCGCGGTCGTGTGCGCGGTCATCGTGGTGCCCCTCATCCTGCGGGTGGGGGAGAGCGTCGAGGCGGCCCGGGACGCGCAGGCCGAGCGCGACACCCTGGACCGCATCGTGGCGAGCGCGACGGGGGTCGCGATCATCGTGACCGACGAGCACAGCAGGATCTCGCTCTTCAACCCCGGTGCCGAACGGATGCTGGGCTACCGCGCCGAGGAGGTCCTGGGGCGCAGCACGAGCATGTTGCACAGCCCGTCGGCGGTCGAGGCGGCCGCCGCCCAGCTGGGGGTGGCGCCCGACTTCCGCTCGGTGGCGGGAGAGCTGCTTCGGCGCGGCGTCGCTCCGGTGGAGATGGGCTTCACCCGGGCCGACGGGGTCGACCGCACGCACTCGATGACGCTCAGCCGGGTCACCGACGACCAGGGCGCGGTGGTCGGCTACGTCAGCACCTCCGAGGACGTGACCGACCGGATCGAGACCGAGGAGGCACTGCGCGAGGCGCTCGAGCGGATGCGGGAGGTGGACGCGGTCAAGGACGCCTTCGTGTCCTCGGTCAGCCACGAGCTGCGCACCCCGATCACCAGCATCCACGGTTACCTGGAGATGCTGCTGGACGCGACGCTCGGCGAGCTCAGCCCCGCGCAGCGCTCGGCCGTCGAGAAGGTCGAGTCCAACTCCCGCCGGCTGCTGGGTCTCATCGACGACCTGCTCACCCTCTCGCGGCTGCAGGAGGACGGCCTCAACCTGGCGCCCCGGGTCGTCGACCTGCGCACGGTGGTGGGCGATGCCTGCCAGGTCGTCGCGCCGGCGGCCGAGACCGGCGGCCTCCGCCTGCGGGTCTCGGTGCCCGAGGAGCCGATGCCGTTCCTGGGCGAGCGCGACATGTTGGAGCGGGCCCTGGTCAACCTCGTGGGGAACGCCGTGAAGTTCACCCCGGGCGGTGGGGAGGTGGAGGTCTCCCTGCTGCCGCGCGAGGAGGGCAGCGTGGTGGTCGTGCGCGACACCGGCATCGGCATCCCGCTCGCCGAGCAGGAGCACCTGTTCACGCGGTTCTTCCGGTCCTCCCTGGCCCAGCGCCAGGCCATCCCCGGCAGCGGGCTGGGGCTCTCGATCGCCCGCGCGGTCGTGCACCAGCACGGTGGGTCGCTGCGCGTCGAGAGCGCGGAGGGTGCCGGGACGACGTTCTACGTCGAGCTCCCGGCACTGGTCTGAGTCGCCTGGCCAGCCCTCTCGGACCTGCCCTCCCAGGCGCGGTCGGCGCTCTCGCCGGCAGCGGAATAGTTCGAGTTTCAACGACGTTCTTCCGCTCGACCACCCCGAGGAGGAACCCATGCCTGCCGTCACCGTCGACGACCTCACCGTCCTGCCCCGCCTGCGCACCCCCGGCCTCGGTGACCAGCCGCGCCCGGTCTGGCAGCTGACCACCGCACCCCAGGGCTACGAGGGGGAGGGCTTCCCGGTGCGCCGGGCCTTCGCCGGTCTCGACCTGCGTGCCCTGGACCCGTTCATCATGATGGACCAGATGGGCGAGGTGGAGTACGCGCCCGGCGAGCCCAAGGGCACCTCCTGGCACCCGCACCGCGGCTTCGAGACCGTCACCTACATCATCGACGGCACCTTCGACCACCAGGACTCCCACGGCGGCGGCGGGACCATCACCAACGGCGACACCCAGTGGATGACCGCCGGCAGCGGCCTGCTGCACATCGAGGCCCCGCCGGAGTGGATGGTCACCCAGGGCGGTCTCTTCCACGGCATCCAGCTGTGGGTGAACCTCCCGCGCGACGCCAAGATGAGCGCCCCGAAGTACCAGGACATCCGCTCCGGCGAGGTCCAGCTGCTCACCACCCCCGACGCGGGGGCCCTGGTCCGGGTCATCGCGGGCTCGGTCGACGGGCACGCGGGCCCGGGGTCGACGTACACCCCGATGACGCTCGTGCACGCCACCCTCGAGCCCGGCGCGCGGCTCGATCTGCCCTGGGAGGTCGAGCACAACGCGCTTGTCTACGTCCTCAACGGCCAGGGCACCGTGGGCACCGACGGGCGCCCGATCCGCACCGGCCAGGCGGCCGCGATGGGCGCCGGTGACTACCTCACCCTGACCGCCGACGGCACGCAGGAGAGCCGCAGCCCGCGGATGGACGTCATCGTCGTCGGCGGGCAGCCGATCCGGGAGCCGCTGGCGTGGGCCGGGCCGTTCGTGATGAACACCAAGGCCGAGGTGCTCGAGGCCTACCAGGACTTCCAGCGCGGCTCGTTCGGGCAGATCCCCGGCTGAGGTCCTACAGCTCCTTGCGGAAGAACGCCTCGGCGTAGGGGTTGTCGTTGTAGCGCTCGACCTCGCGGTAGCACGCCGCGGCGTACATCGACAGCGCCTCGCCGAGCGTGCGGTTGGTGTCGAGGACGACCGTGCGGTGCCCGAGCTCGACCGCAAGCTCCTCCAGGGCGGCGAGCACCCGTCGTCCGAGCCCCAGTCCGCGGTACGCCGGGTCGACCCACATCCGCTTGACCTCGGCCGCGCCCTCGGGGCTCGCGATCGCGCGGACGCCGCCCACCGCGGCGGGTGCGCCGTCGACCGTCGCGAGGAGGTAGTGCCCTCCGGGGTCCACGAGGTCGTCGGGACCGGAGACGGTGAAGCCGCTCGGGAAGCGCTCGTCGAGCTCGGCGACGTAGCGGCCCACCAGGGCCAGGACCTGCGGGTCCTGCGACGTACGCCGCTCGAGCCGCACCTCGCGCGCGGGGGACCGGTCGGGTGCTGCCATGCGGCGACCCTAGCTATCCCCGCGCACGGGGGAGGAGCGGCGGAGACGCGACGAGCCCCTGACCCGGAGGTCAGGGGCTCGTGCTCGTGGGGTGAGCGACGGGGCTTGAACCCGCGACCCTCGCGACCACAACGCGATGCTCTACCAGCTGAGCTACGCCCACCACGGACCCGGCGGAGCCGGACCGGGGACGAGTGTAGGGGACTAGGACGCGGGCGCCGAATCCGAGGCCGCGCCCTGCGCTGCGGTGGTCTCACCGGTCAGCCCCGTGAGGGAACCGCCGTGCCGACCGGCGATCTCGCGGGCGGTGTCGGTGTCGGGGCCGGGCTGCGGCACGAACACCGCCTCGCGGTAGTAGCGCAGCTCCTCGATGCTCTCCTGGATGTCGGCCAGGGCGCGGTGGTTGCCCCGCTTGTCGGGTGCGGCGTAGTAGGCCCGGGGGAACCAACGGCGCGAGAGCTCCTTGATCGAGGAGACGTCCACGATCCGGTAGTGCAGGAACCCCTCGAGCGTGGCCATGTCGCGGGCCAGGAAGGCCCGGTCGGTGGCGACGGTGTTGCCGGCCAGCGGCGGGCGACTGCCGTCGGGGCAGTGGGTGCGGATGTAGTCGAGCACCTGCCGCTCGGCGGCGGCCATGTCGACGCCCTCCGCGAGCTCCTCGAGCAGCCCGGACTTCTCGTGCATCTCCCGCACGAAGGGCACCATCTGCTCCAGCGCGGCGTCCGGCGGCTTGATGATCACGTCGACGCCCTCACCGAGCACGTTCAGCTCGAAGTCGGTGACCAGCGCCGCGACCTCGATCAGGGCGTCGGCCCCCAGGTCCAGGCCGGTCATCTCGCAGTCGATCCACACGAGTCGGTCCGTCATGGATCGACACCCTACGCGTCGGCGCCCCCGCCGGTGCGGGCCGCACCAGCGGCCTCTCAGCCGCCCCTCAGACCCTCCCTCTAGGCTCGCGGTGTCGTGGAGGTCGTCGTGGGGCTCGCGCTGGTCGTGGGACTGCTGACGCGGACGATGGCGGTGGCGTCGGCGGTCCTGTTCGTCGCCTTCATCATCGGGATCGCGAGCGCCTGGGCACGCGGGCTGACCATCGACTGCGGGTGCTTCGGCGGTGGGGGCTATGACCCCGACGCCGCCGAGAAGTACCCCTGGGAGATCGCCCGCGACGTCGCCCTGCTGGCAGGGTCGCTGTTCGTGGCGGCCGTCGGCCACCGGGGCCGATGGGCCCTCGACCACGTGCTGTTCCGTCGTACGCCGCTGGAGAGCTGAGGAGAATCATGTCGAAGAAGAACCGCGCCGAGGACCGCGCCGCTCGCGCCGCCGAGGCGCGTGCCGCCCAGCAGCGCGCCGAGCGGCGTCGCACGATCCGGATGGCCACGATCGTGGCGGTCGGCATGGCGCTGGTGATCCTGGCCGGGTTCCTGCTCACCCGTGCCCTGGACACCAGCACCGACGTCTCGGCGGCCCCCGCGGGTGCCAGCGAGCACGGCGTGACGGTCGGCGACTCCGACGCCCCGCACACGGTGGTCGTCTACGAGGACTTCCTCTGCCCGTTCTGCGGCGAGCTCGAGGCCGCGACCCGCGACGACTTCGAGCGCCTCGCCGAGGAGGGCGAGCTGCTGGTGGAGTACCGCCCCTTCAACCTCCTCGAGCGGATCAGCGACTACAGCCCGCGGGCGGTCAACGCCTTCGCCGTAGTGCTGGAGGAGTCCGGCCCCGAGGTCGCCAAGCGCTACCACGACCTGCTCTTCGACAACCAGCCGTCCGAGTCCGGTCCCTTCCCTGACAACCAGGACCTGCTCGACCTCGCGGTCGAGGCCGGTGCCGAGGAGGACGCCGTCTCCGAGGGCATCCTGGAGGTGACCATGCGCGACTGGGTCGACGACGCCACCGCCGCGGCGATCGAGGCCGGCGTGCAGGGCACCCCCACGGTGATCCTCGACGGCGAGGTCGTCCAGGGCCAGCCGCAGGACATCCTCGACGCCGTGCTCGAGGCGACGGACTGATCCGGTGCGCGTGGACCCCGCCTTCATCGCCGGCCTGCCGAAGGCCGAGCTGCACGTCCACCACGTCGGCTCGGCCTCCCCGCGCATCGTCTCCGAGCTCGCGCGGCGCCACCCCGGCACCGTGCCGGAGGACCCCGAGGCGCTGCGCCGCTTCTTCGAGTTCCGCGACTTCGCGCACTTCATCGAGGTCTACCTCGCTGTCGTCGACCTGGTGCGCACCCCCGAGGACGTGCGGGTGCTGACCTACGAGGTGGCCCGCGAGATGGCGACCGAGCAGTCCCTGCGCTACGCCGAGCTCACCTGCACTCCCTACACCTCCGTGCGCCCGCACGAGGACGGGGTGGGGATGCCGATCGAGGCGTACACCGAGGCGCTGGAGGACGCCCGGGTCGCCGCCGAGCGCGACTTCGGGCTGGTGCTGCGCTGGATCTACGACATCCCCGGGGAGTCCGGGCTGCCCGCGGCCGACGCCACGCTCGACTTCGCGCTGCACCACGCCGGGGACGGGCTGATCGGCTTCGGCCTCGGCGGCCCCGAGATCGGCGTGCCCCGCCCGCAGTTCCAGCCGCACTTCGACGCGGCACGCGCCGCGGGGCTGCGCTCGGTCCCGCACGCGGGGGAGACCACCGGGCCGCAGACGGTCTGGGACGCGCTGCACCTGCTGGGCGCCGAGCGGATCGGCCACGGCACGAGCGCCGCGCAGGATCCTGCGCTGCTCGAGCACCTCGCGGCCACCGGCGTACCCCCGACGACCCGCCGATGTTCGGCACCACCCTCAACCGGGAGTACGAGCTGGCAGCCGACCTGCTGGACCTCGACGAGGAGGGCGTGCGGGAGCTCGCGCGGACGTCGGTGCGGGCCAGCTTCGCCCCCGACGACGTACGCCGGAGCCTGCTCGCCGCGATCGACGACCACGCCTGAGGCGTCGACCCGCCCGGCCCCCGCGTGCCAGTAGGGTCCTGCCATGTCCGAGGCACCAGCACCGGCTCCCGACGTCCGCCCGGGCAAGTCGGCACGCACGCGGGCCGCCCTGCGGGACATGGCCTTCAAGCACTGCCCACCCTGCTGGGTCCGGCGGCGCGCGGCAACCCCCGGGACGGGGCTGTCGGGGTAGCACCCCCGGCAGGACTCGAACCTGCGACCAAGTCATTAGAAGTGACTCGCTCTATCCAGCTGAGCTACGGAGGCTGGGCCCGCCAAGGCTATCTCCCACATGCCGGGACCACCCTGGCGGGGAGCACGGGGAGATACCGGGAGCGGTACCCTTCGGCCGTGGACGAGAAGACGACAGAGTCGAGCCGCCAGCTGCGGTTCCTCGTCGTCGACGACACCGACGACATCCGCGAGGTCATGGCCCGGATGGTCGAGCGGCAGGGCCACAGTGCCGACCAGGCCATCGACGGTGTCGAGGCCGTCGAGGCGCTGCAGCGCACCAGCTACGACCTGATGCTGCTGGACCTCTCGATGCCGCGGATGACCGGCGAGGAGGTCGTGCGCTGGATCCACCAGCACCCCGAGCACGCCACCGGTCTGCGGGTCGTCGTCGTCAGCGCCTGGGCGGGCGACAAGCGTCCGCTGCTGCAGGAGCTCGGCATCACCGACGTGCTGCCCAAGCCGTTCCGGCGTCAGCAGCTCGAGCAGCTGATCGCCGAGACGATCTGACCCGACGCGCGACCTGAGCCGGATCTTTACTCGATCATGGTCAGGACGATGCCGGCAGGGGTATTCTGCGCAGGCTGGGCAGTGAGGGAGGCTGTCCTGCCCGGGTCGCCCACTCTCGGGGACTCGGACGACCTAGTGCGCAAGGGAGGAACGACCATGCTCGCGAAGATCCGCGCCCGCCGGGCCGCTCGACAGCTGTCCGCTATCTACATGTGGCGTCCGTCCCCCTGAGGACCGACACCACCACGGACGACACCTTGGCGATCGGGCGCCTCGGTGCCGTTCTCGGCCTCCGCGACGAGCCCGGGCCGGTCGCCCTGGGGCCGGGCGGCCCCTACCTCGTCACCTCGGTCGTCGACACCCGTCGGGTGCTGACCGACAGTGACGCCTTCCTCTTCCCCGTCGACGTGACCCGCCGCGCCACGACCGGGGAGCACGCGATGATCACCCGGCTGCGACCCGACCAGGTCACCCGTGGCCTCGCCACCTTCGAGCACGAGCTCTCCCGGGCCGTCGTCGCGTGGGCCGCCGACGACGCCGCGGACGCGATGCGCGTCCTGCGCGAGCCCGTGGCCAGGTCCACGACCGACGCCGTGCTGGGCCCGCTCGAGCCGGCGGACCGCGACCGCGTCGCCGACCTGGTGCTGGCGTGGATCGACGCCCTGGCGCCCGTCATCGCCGCGGCGCGCCCTCCTCGTCGGTGGTCGAACACGCGCCGTGCCGAGCGCGCCGCCCGCGTCGACCTCGAGCGAGCGCTCGCCGACCTGCGGGTCGATGCCCCCACGGTGAGCGCGGTGGAGCTGGCCGCCGGTGTCCAGGTGCCGATCGCCGCGGGGGCCTGGCTGCTCGTGCTGCTAGCCGAGAACCCCGCCGCCGCGGCCCAGGCGGCTCGCCGCGGCCTCGCCACGGAGACGGCCTGGGAGACCCTGCGGCTGCGGCCGCCCACGTGGGTCACGGCCCGCATGACCGCGCGGGAGGTCGCGCTGGAGCACGGCACGGTGCCCGCCCACGCCGTCGTGCTCGTGAGTCCGCTGCTGCTCGGGCGCGGGGCCGACCTCCTGCCGGCGGGGTCGGCCGACCCGGCGCTCTTCGACCCCGCGCGGTGGGACGGCGCGGACGTGCGTCCCGGTGCCTGGCTGCCCTTCGGGGCCGGGCACCACGCCTGTCCGGGTCGCAGCCTGGGGCTGGCGCAACTGACCGCGCTGGCCCGATGGGGCCTGGATCGGCAGGTTGTGCTGACGCAGCCCGCACGGATCGACCAGACTAGGGGCATCTTCCCCTCGCCGGCGCTGCTGCGGTGCGGGGCTCTTCCTTCATCCCCCGAGGAGTGACGTGGCCCCCGCGACACCCGTGGCCCTGCAGGAGCTCGCGGTGGACGTCGCCCCCTCCGCGGACGCAGCGCTCCTGAGCGGCCGGCTGCTCACCGGCGAGCTGTCCGTGGAGGGGGCGTGCGAGCGGGTGTCGGCGCACTTCCTGACCGGCGGGGAGGCGGAGATCGTCGTCCTCGCCCTCACGCTCACCCCGCCGGAGGACCGCGACCCCTGGCTGCACCTCGGGGACCGGGTGTGGCTGCGGGAGTGGGTGGCTCCGGGGTCGCCGTGCCACTCCGTCCCGCGCGACGGCAGCGAGGGGGCGCTCACCATGCCCTACCTCTCCCAGCTCGCCCGCGACGAGATCGTCGCGCTCACCGACCGCGACCTGCTGCCGCCGGAAGCGGCCACCGACCGCGACGAGCTCGAGCAGTGCGGCACCGCCGCGATCGTCTCGTGCGCCCTGCAGCGCGACGCCGCGATGTACGGCAGCCTCTCCGTGGGACGGAGCACCCCCGGCCCTTGGTCCCAGCAGCTGCTCGCCGACTACCGCCTGCTCTCGGCCGCGCTGGCCGCCGGGCTCGCCGCGCAGCACTCCCGCTCGCTGCTCACCGACGCCCTCGCGGTCGGCGACCAGGCCCGCCACGTCCAGCAGCAGTTCTTCGCCACGGTCGGCCACGAGCTGCGGACCCCGCTCTCCACGATCATCGGGTACGCCGAGCTGCTGGCCGACCAGGCCGAGCGCCAGTCGCCCGGGGAGTTCGCGGCGGAGGTGGGGCGCGACGCCGGCCACGTCCTCACGGCCTCCGAGCACCTCCTCGACGTGGTCGAGGACCTGCTGGGCACGGGGCGGCTGCTCGGCGCGGAGGACTCGCGCCTCTCGGTCGACGTGGCCGGCGCCGTGGCCGACGTCGTGCACTGGCACCGGGTGCCCGCCGAGAAGCACGGGGTCACGGTCGTCAACGGCGTACCCACCGGCCTGTCGGTGCTCGCCCGCCCCGCCGGCCTGCGCCAGGTGCTGACCAACCTCGTCGGCAACGCGATCGTGCACAACCGCCACGGCGGCACGGTCGAGGTGGGCGCGCAGCCGCTGGTGGGGGAGGGGGGCCAGCCGCGCGTTCGGGTGACGGTCCGCGACACCGGCCGGGGCCTGAGCGCCGTGCAGCTGCGCTCGGCGTTCGAGCCGTTCGTGCGCTTCGCGGGGCCGAGCGTCAAGGGCACCGGGCTCGGCCTGCCGCTGGCCCGCACCGTCGCCGAGCGCGACGGCGGCGAGCTGGGCGCCGACTCGACGCCCGGCGAGGGCTCGGTCTTCTGGGTGGACCTGCCGGCCGGTTGACCACCCGCCGACCGGCTGCGCCGGGTCGAACGGGTGGGGTCAGCGGATCCGCTGACCCATCCACTCCTCGACCGCGTCGGGCGTGCGCGGCAGGGAGGCCGAGAGATTGTCGTAGCCGTCGGCGGTCACGAGGATGTCGTCCTCGATGCGGATGCCGATGCCGCGCAGCTCCTCGGGGACGAGCAGGTCGTCCTCCTGGAAGTACAGCCCCGGCTCGACGGTGAGCACCATCCCCTCGGCCAGGGTGCCCTTGGCGTAGGCCTCCGGCGCCGCCCGGCCGCAGTCGTGGACGTCCATGCCGAGCATGTGGCTGGTGCCGTGGAGGGTCCACCGCGCGTAGGTCTTGTTGTCGTCGGCCAGCGACTCCTCGGCGCTGACCGGCAGCAGCCCGAGGTCGTCGAGGCCGTGGGCCAGCACCCGCATCGCGGCGCGGTGGGGGTCCTGGAACGCCGCGCCGGGGCGCACCGCTCCGATGCCGGCCTCCTGGGCGTCGAGGACCAGCTGGTAGAGGTCACGCTGCAGCGGGGTGAAGGTGCCGTCGACCGGCAGGGTGCGGGTCACGTCGGCGGTGTAGAGGTTGTGGCCCTCCACGCCCATGTCGAGCAGCACCAGCTCCCCGGGCGTGATCGCGCCGGAGTTCTCGATCCAGTGCAGCGTCGTGGCGTGCTTGCCACCACCCACGATGGAGTCGTAGCCGATGTCGTTGCCCATGGTGCGGGCGCGACGGAAGAAGGTGCCCTCGAGCCAGCGCTCGCCGTAGCGCAGCACGTTGTCCCAGTCAGCGACCGCGTCCTCGAAGCCCAGCGTCGTGGCGTCGCAGGCGGCCTGCAGCTCCCCGACCTCCCAGGAGTCCTTGACCAGCCGCAGCTCGGAGGCCACCCGGGCGAGGTCGCCGTCGGAGGTCAGGTCGCGGGTCTTGGTCGTGGAGGCGGACAGTCGCGACTCGAGCTCGTCGACGTGACGCACCTCCAGACCCAGGGAGTCGGAGATCTCCTTCAGCGACGGACGGCGACCGGCCCAGAGCTCGCCGTACTGCCGGTCGCGGAAGAACTCGTCGGTCTGGCGCGAGGAGCGTGGGCGGGCGTAGAGCACGCCCTCGCCGTCCTCGACCACGAGCACGGCGTCGGAGGTGAGGTTGCCGGAGAAGTAGGCGTGCGCGGTGTCGGCACGGAAGCGGTAGTCGGTGTCGTTGGCGCGCACCTTGTAGGTGCCGGCCGGCAGCACCAGTCGCTCGCCGGGGAAGGCGGCGGAGAGACGCTCGCGACGGGTCGCGGCGAGGTCGGCGACCGGGTGGCGCGGTAGGTCGAGCTCGCGGTCGCCCCAGCCGGTGCGCATGAAGGCGGCGTACGCCTCCGGCACCGCCGGGTCGTGCGACTCGGTCCGGGGCTCGGGCTGCGTCTCCTCGCTCATGCCGCCACTGTACGACGGCGCGCGCGACAGGGGTGATCGGTGCGGGCCGCCGGCCGATAGGCTCGTGACCATGGTCAGGACACGTCGCCAGGGAGTCGCGTTCACGGTCGTCGTGACCGTGCTCGTGGCGCTCGGCGCCCTGCCCATGCTGCTGGTCCTGGCACTGTCCGGCGCCCCGGGCACGCTGCTGCTGGCCACCGTGCTGGCCGCGCTGCCGGTGGGCCCGCTGGTCGGCTGCTACCTCTGGCTGGACCGCTACGAGCCCGAACCCAAGTCGCTGCTGGCCCTGGGCCTGCTGTGGGGTGGCTTCGTCGCCACCGCGGGCGCGCTGCTGGTGCAGGGCATCGGAGGCCTGGTCGTCGGGGTGGGTGAGGTGGCCAGCCTCGCCGTCGGCGCCCCGATCACCGAGGAGGCCGGCAAGGGCGCCTTCCTGGTGCTGCTGCTGTGGCTGCGACGCGCGGAGCTCGACGGCATCCTCGACGGCATCGTCTACGCCGGCATGGTCGGCATCGGGTTCGCCTTCGTCGAGAACATCCTCTACCTCGCCGCCGCCTACGACGGCACCGACGGGATGGGGCCGGGCGGCACCGAGGCGGTCACCGCCACGTTCGTCATCCGCTGCCTCTTCAGCCCGTTCGCCCACCCGCTCTTCACGACCTTCATCGGCATCGGCGTCGGCATCGCCGTGACGAGCCGGTCCGGTGCCGTCCGGTTCCTGGCGCCCGTGGGCGGCTACGTCCTGGCGGTGCTGGCGCACGGGCTGTGGAACGGCTCCACCGTCTTCGGGCTGGGCAGCTTCGCGGCTGTCTACCTCGTGCTGATGGTCCCGGCCCTGATCGGCATGTTCGCCCTGGCCTTCTGGGCGCGCCGGGCCGAGCAGCGGATGCTGGGGGTGGCCCTGGGCGACGCCGCCCAGCGCGGGCTGCTGCCGGCCACCGACATCGCCTGGGTGGTCGACCTGCGGGCCCGTCGTACGGCCCGGTCCTTCGCCCGGCAGCACGGCGGTCGCGAGGGCGAGCAGGCCATGCGGGTCTACCAACAAGCAGCGATCGAGCTCGGATTCCTGCATCATCGCTACCTGCGCGGCACTCCTCCGCCAGACTTCGCGGTGCGCGGCCAGGAGCACGTCCGACGGATCTCCGCCGTGCGCCCATCCATCGCTTTCCCCGGACAGGTGGTCCCGACCCGCATGAGTGCCCGATGAGTGCCCGGCACGAGACCTCGACCGACGTCGGCTCCGGCGACGCCGCCATGATCACCGCGCTGGTGCGTCTGCGCGGCGCGCTGCAGGCCGCTGCGCTGCCGCTGGACCTGCCCGGTGTCGACGAGGTGCGCACCTCCCACCAGGAGATGGTCGACCAGCTCGAGGACTACGTCATCCCACGGGTGATGACCGTCGACGCGCCGCTGCTGGCGGTCGTCGGCGGCTCGACCGGCGCCGGCAAGTCGACCCTGGTCAACACCCTGGTCGGCCACCGCGTCACCGCCTCGGGCGTGCTCCGCCCGACCACGCGCTCGCCCGTGCTCGTGCACCACCCCGAGGACGGCCACTGGTTCGGCCAGGACCGCCTGCTGCCGGACCTGCGCCGCGTGGACCACGCCACCAACGACCCGGACTGCCTGCAGCTGGTCGCCTCCGAGACGATCCCGCAGGGCCTGGCGGTCCTGGACGCGCCCGACGTGGACTCCGTCGACGAGCAGAACCGCGCGCTCGCCGCGCAGCTGCTCGCCGCCGGCGACCTCTGGCTCTTCGTCACCTCGGCCGCGCGGTACGCCGACCAGGTGCCCTGGACCTTCCTCAAGCAGGCCGCCGACCGCTCGACGGCGGTGGCGATCGTGCTGGATCGCACCGCCCCGGAGGCCGTGCAGACGGTCTCGACGCACCTGGCCAGGATGCTGGCCGCCCGCGGCCTGAAGGACTCCCCGCTCTTCGTCGTCCACGAGGGCGCGGTCGACGAGGAGGGGCTCCTGCCCGCTGGTCACGTGGCCGAGGTGCGGGGCTGGCTCGAGTCGCTGGCCGAGGACTCCGGCGCGCGTTCCGCGGTCGTGAAGCAGACCCTCGACGGCGCCATCCGCTCCCTGACCCACCACGTGCACCCGGTCGCCGACGCGGCCGCCGCCCAGGTGGAGGCCGCCGAGCACCTGCGTCGTCTCAGCGACCAGGCCTACTCCGACGCGTTGTCCCGGGCGCTGGCCGCCACGGCCGACGGCACCCTCCTGCGTGGCGAGGTCCTCGCCCGGTGGCAGGAGTTCGTGGGCACCGGGGAGCTGCTGCGCTCGCTGGAGACCAAGGTCGGCTGGCTGCGCGACCGCGTCGTCGGCGCGGTCAAGGGCAAGCCCGCCCAGGCCGAGCGGGTGACCGTCGCGGTCGAGTCCGGCCTGGAGCTGCTCGTCCTCGAGCACGCCGAGGAGGCCGCCGAGGCGGCTGAGCGGGCCTGGCGCCAGCTGGAGTCGGGCGTGAGTCTGCTGGCCACCGCCGGCCCCGACATCGGGCGCGCCTCCCGCGACCTGCGCCGCCGCGCCGAGCGTGCGGTGCGCGAGTGGCAGGGCGACGTGCTGGAGATGGTCCGCGCCGAGGGGGAGGGCAAGCGCACCACGGCGCGCTTCCTCGCCCTCGGGGTCAACGGGCTCTCCGTCGCGCTGATGGTCGTCGTCTTCTCCCACACCGCCGGCCTGACCGGCGCCGAGGCCGGCATCGCCGGCGGCTCGGCGGCGCTGGGCCAGAAGCTGCTGGAGGCGGTCTTCGGCGACCAGGCCGTGCGCGGCATGGCCGAGCGGGCGCGGCAGATGCTGGAGGAGCGGATCACCGGCCTCTTCGCCACCGAGCAGGCGCGCTACACCGCCCTGGTCGAGGGCCTGGGCCTGAGCGACGAGGCGCCGGAGGCGCTGCGCGTGGCGGCCCGTCGGGTCGACGACGTGCGCTTCTCCAGCGCCCAGCGCGAGCACTGAGCGCACCGACCCCCTAGGGTGTGGGCCAGCACCACGAACAGGGTCGAGCGGGTTGGGGGATCATGACGTCCTTGCTGGAGGGGGCCAAGAAGCTGGTCACCCGGGGCACCGACACCGGAGCCCGGCTCGAGGGCCTGGGCGCCGCGACCGAGGCGGCCCGGGGTCGGCTCGACGACGAGCTGGTCGGGCGTGCCGCCACGGTGGTCGAGCGCGGCACCAGCCGGTTGCGGCTCTCCGCGCACCACACGGTCGTCGGGATCGCCGGTGCCACGGGCTCGGGCAAGTCGTCCACGTTCAACGCGCTGACCGGGCTGGAGCTCTCGGCCGTCGGCGTACGCCGGCCCACCACGTCGTGGGCGACCGCGTGCGTCTGGGGCACCGAGGGTGCCGGCGAGCTGCTGGAGTGGCTGGGCATCCCGCCGCGCCACCAGACGACCCGTGACTCGATGCTCGACACCCGACGCGAGTCCAACGCGCTCGAGGGCGTCGTGCTCCTCGACCTCCCCGACCACGACTCGACCGAGGTGGCGCACCACCTCGAGGTGGACCGGCTCGTCGCGCTCGCCGACATGTTCGTGTGGGTCCTCGACCCGCAGAAGTACGCCGACGCGGCCATCCACGACCGCTACCTCGCGCCGATGCGCACGCACGCCGACGTGATGGTGGTCGTGCTCAACCACATCGACACCGTGCCCGAGGACCGGCGTGACGCGATGGTCGACGACGTCCGGCGCCTGCTCGCCGCCGACGGCATCCCCGACGTCCCGGTGATCCCGATCTCCGCCCGTCACGGTATCGGCATCGACCAGCTCAAGGGCGAGATCGAGAAGCGGGTCGCCGACAAGCGGATGACCGCCGGCCGCATCGAGGCCGACGTGCGCGCCGCGGCGGCCGAGCTGCGCGCTGCAGCCGGGGACGCGCCCACGCGCACCCTGTCTGACGAGCGGGTCGAGGCCCTCGAGTCGGCGCTCGCCGAGGGTGCCGGCGTCCCGGCGATCGTGGAGGCGGTGGAGCGCTCCACCCGCTGGCGGGCCGGTCGCGCCACGGGATGGCCGCTGGTCTCGTGGGTCGGCCGCCTGCGTCCCGACCCGTTGAAGAAGCTCGAGATCGACCTCGGGGCCGACTCCAAGGCACTGCGGGGTCAGGGCGTCTCGGTGCCGCAGGCCACCGCCGTGCAGCGCGCCAAGATCGACGCCGAGGTCCGCTCGCTCGCCGACGACGTCTCGACCGGGCTCGGCGCCCCGTTCGCCGACTCCGTCCGTCGCGCCTCGACCGCCCGCCTCTCCGAGGTCGGGGACCGTCTCGACGACGCCCTGCGCACCGTCGACCTCGACGCCGAGCGACTCCCGGTGTGGGCCGGCGCCGTGCGGGTCCTGCAGTGGCTGCTCGTGCTGGCCGCCCTCGTCGGGGGCGCCTGGAGCGTGGCGGCCATGCTCTCCGGAGGTCTCGGCGACCTGCCCCGCGTCGGGGGAGTCGCGCTGCCGCTGGTGCTGCTCGGTGGCGGGGTGCTGCGGAGGCCGTCTCGGAGGTCGCCTCCGAGCTGGTGGTCGCCCCCGTGCAGACCGAGCTGACGGCGTACACCTCGCTGCGCACGGGCCTGGACCGCGCCCTGGCCTGAGTCCCTCCGGGAGGGGACGGGACCGCCGGGCGTCCACAGGGGCGTCCCTCGGCACGGGTCTCCCCAGCGGTCCTCGAGGCCGCGTCGGAGCACGGCGTACGACGGCAGGCTCCTGCCCGTGGGGACGCCGGTCCCCGAGGAGGAGGACATCGTGCTCAACGACACCCTGGTGACCATGGAGGGCTGGCTCGGCAGCAACGTCACCGTCCGGCAGGCGGGGGAGGCCAGCGTGGCCAGCTTCCGGCTGGCGGCGACGCCCCGCCGGTTCAGCGCGGCGACCGGGCAGTGGAGCGACGACACCACGCAGTGGTTCACCGTCAACGCCTGGCGCGCGCTCGGGGAGGGCTGCGCGGCCTCGTTGCGGCGCGGTGACCCGGTGGTCGTCGTGGGGCGGCTGCGGGCCTCGACGTGGACCAACGCCCAGGGGGTGGCGATGACCTCCTTCGAGGTCGATGCGCAGGTCGTGGGCCACGACCTCAACCGCGGCACCACCGTCTTCACACGCACACCGCGGCAGGCGGGTGAGGAGGGGCAGGCCGCCTGAGCCCGGGCCGCTGGCCGTGGGTAGGCTCGGGGACCATGGCGGAATATGTCTTCACCCTGCGCAACGTCCGCAAGGCCCACGGTGACAAGGTCGTCCTCGACAACGTCACCCTGTCGTTCCTGCACGGCGCCAAGATCGGCGTCGTCGGACCCAACGGCACCGGCAAGTCCTCGCTGCTCAAGATCATGGCCGGGCTCGACCAGCCCAACAACGGCGACGCGATCCTCGACCCCGAGGCCACTGTCGGGATGCTGCAGCAGGAGCCGCCGCTGACCGAGGGCAGGACGGTCCTGGAGAACGTCCAGGAGGCCGTCGGCGAGATCAAGACGAAGATGGACCGCTTCAACGAGATCGGCGAGCTGATGGCCGAGCCCGACGCGGACTTCGACGCCCTGATGGCCGAGATGGGCGACCTGCAGACCGACCTGGACAACGCCAACGCCTGGGACCTCGACAGCCGCCTGGACCAGGCGATGGACGCGCTGCGCTGCCCGCCGCCGGACGCGATCGTCGACAACCTGTCCGGTGGCGAGCGCCGCCGGGTGGCGCTGTGCAAGCTGCTGCTCCAGCAGCCCGACCTGCTGCTGCTCGACGAGCCGACCAACCACCTCGACGCCGAGTCGGTGCAGTGGCTGGAGGGCCACCTGGCCAGCTACCCCGGTGCCGTCCTGGCCATCACCCACGACCGGTACTTCCTCGACAACGTCGCCGAGTGGATCCTCGAGCTCGACCGGGGCAAGACTCACCCCTACGAGGGCAACTACTCCACCTACCTGGAGACCAAGAAGGAGCGCCTGAAGATCGAGGGGCAGAAGGACGCCAAGCGCGCCAAGATGCTCGAGAAGGAGCTGGAATGGGTCCGCTCCAACCCCAAGGCGCGCCAGGCCAAGTCCAAGTCGCGTCTCGCGCGCTACGAGGAGATGGCGGCCGAGGCCGACCGGATGCGCAAGATCGACACCTCCGAGATCAACATCCCGGCCGGTCCGCGCCTCGGTGACGTGGTGCTGGAGGCCAAGGAGCTCACCAAGGGCTTCGACGGCCGCACCCTCATGCACGACCTGTCGTTCTCGCTGCCGCGCGCCGGCATCGTCGGCGTCATCGGCCCCAACGGCGTCGGCAAGACCACGCTGTTCCGGATGATCACCGGCAACGACCAGCCCGACGAGGGCGCGCTCGACGTCGGCCAGACCGTCAAGATCTCCTACGTCGACCAGAGCCGCGGCGGCATCGACCCGGACAAGAACGTCTGGGAGGTCGTCTCCGACGGCCTGGACTTCATCAAGGTCGCCAACTTCGAGATGAACTCCCGCGCCTACGTCGCCTCCTTCGGCTTCAAGGGCCCGGACCAGCAGAAGAAGGCCGGCGTGCTCTCCGGCGGTGAGCGCAACCGCCTCAACCTCGCCCTCACGCTGAAGATGGGCGGCAACCTGCTGCTGCTCGACGAGCCGACCAACGACCTGGACGTGGAGACGCTCTCCTCGCTCGAGGACGCGCTGCTCGACTTCCCCGGCTGCGCCGTGGTCACCTCCCACGACCGGTGGTTCCTCGACCGCGTCGCGACCCACATCCTGGCGTGGGAGGGCGACGAGGAGGACCCGGCCAAGTGGTTCTGGTTCGAGGGCAACTTCGCGGCCTACGAGGAGAACAAGATCGAGCGCCTCGGCGTGGAGGCAGCGCGTCCCCACCGGGTGACGCACCGGCGCCTCACGCGGGACTGACGGGGACGCGCCAGCGGACCCGTCGTCGGTGGTCGAGCGAGCGGCACGGCTGAGCTTGCGAAGCCGTGACCCGCGTGTCGAGACCCGGTGACGTACCCGCTGACCGTTACCTGATCTCCGCCTCCGGGTGACCGGCCACCAGCCGGTCGGAGACCGCGTCGAAGACCCGCGCGACGGCACGGAAGTCATCGGCGTCCACCAGGTCGACCAGGTGTGCGCGCACGCCGCGCACGTGCACCTGCGCGGCGCGCTCGAGGAGCTCCAGCCCCTCCTCGGTCATCACGCACACGATGCCGCGCCCGTCCTCGGGGGAGGTCGTGCGCTGCACCAGGTGCGCCTTCTCCATGCGGGACACGGTGTGGGTGACCCGGCTGCGCGAGTGCGCGAGCGCGTCGGCGAGCTGGGCCATCCGCATCCGGCCCTCGCGCTCGGAGAGCCGCACGAGGATCTCGTACTCGGTCAGGGAGAGGTCGAACGCCCGGCGCAGGTCGGCGTCGAGCCGGTCGAAGAGCAGCGTCGTGCCGAGGACGAGGGAGCGCCAGGAGTGCTGCTCGTCCTCGCTGAGCCAGCGGGTCTCGGTGGAGAGGTCGGGCGTGGGCACCCGCGTACTTTACGCGGCTGCCCACCCCGATCAGCTCAACCGGTGCCGGTCGGGCGGGTGCCCGTCCGGCGCGGCGTCGTACGACGGGACCGCCGGCGGCCCCGCGGGTGGATCAGGACAGGCGCTCGAGGATCAGCGCCATGCCCTGGCCGCCGCCCACGCACATGGTGATCAGACCGGTGGTCTTGTCGTGCCAGTCCAGGCTGTTGAGCATGGTGTTCTGCAGGCGCGCGCCGGTCATGCCGAAGGGGTGACCGACGGCGATCGCGCCGCCGTTGACGTTGAGGCGGTCGATGTCGATGCCGAGGTCCTGGTAGGACGGCACGACCTGCGCGGCGAAGGCCTCGTTGATCTCGACCAGGTCGATGTCACCGATGCTCATGCCGGCGTTGGCCAGCGCCTTCTTGGTGGCCTCGACCGGGCCGAGGCCCATGATCTCGGGGGAGAGGCCCGAGACGCCGGTGGAGACCACGCGCGCGAGCGGGGTCAGGCCCAGCTCGGCGGCCTTGGTGTCGCTCATCATGACCACGGCGGCGGCGCCGTCGTTGAGCGGGCAGCAGTTGCCGGCCGTCACGACGCCGTCGGGGCGGAAGACCGGGTTGAGGCCGGCGATGGCGTCGTAGGTGACACCGGCGCGCGGGCCGTCGTCGGCGGAGACGACGGTGCCGTCGGCCAACGTGACCGGGGTGATCTCACGGGCCCAGAAGCCGTCGGCGATCGCCTTCTCGGTGAGGTTCTGCGAGCGGACGGCGTACTCGTCGAGCTCCTTGCGGTCCAGCCCGCGCAGGGTGGCGACGTTCTCGGCGGTCTGGCCCATCGCGATGTAGACGTCGGGGACCAGGCCGTCCTCGCGCGGGTCGTGCCAGGCGCCCGCGGCGTTGCCGAGCTCGGCGGTCTTGTTCGTGCGCTCCTGCGCCTCGGCGAAGACGGGGTTCTTGGTGTCGGGCCAGTGGTCGGAGGTGCCCTTGGCGAAGCGGGACACGGTCTCGACGCCGGCGGAGACGAAGATGTCGCCCTCACCGGCCTTGATGGCGTGGAAGGCCATCCGGGTGGTCTGCACCGAGGAGGCGCAGTAGCGGGTGGTCGTCGCGCCCGGGACCTCCAGGCCCATGAGCGTGGTGACGATGCGGGCCATGTTGTTGCCGGACTCGCCTCCGGGCAGGCCGCAGCCGAGGTAGAGGTCCTCGATCGTGGTGGGGTCCAGCGCCGGGATCTTGTCGAGCGCGGACTGGATCGCGAAGGCGGCCAGGTCGTCGGGGCGGAAGTCCTTCAGCGAGCCCTTGTTGGCACGCCCGATCGGCGTGCGGGCGGCGGAGACGATGACTGCTTCGGGCATGCGGGGATGCTCTTCTCTGTGGGGTGGCTCCGGACCGGATCACACTAGCCTGGGAGCATCGGGCGCGTGAGACACGTCTATGAGTGCCCGGTGCGGTGGGCGGACCTCGACGCCCTGGGCCACGTCAACAACGTCGTCTACGTCGACTACCTGCAAGAAGCCCGCGTCGACATGTTCCGCAGCCACCGCGTGGAGCTGATGGGGCAGGAGCTGGTCGAGGGGCTCGTCGTGGCCCGCACCCAGGTGCGGTACGTCGAGCCGCTGATGTTCCGCTTCGAGCCGGTGCGCATCGACTGCTGGGTCACCGAGGTCCGCGCGGCCTCGTTCACCCTCGCCTACGAGGTCTACGACGAGCGGCCGGACGGCTCGCGGAGGCTGTACCTCACCGCGACGACCGAGCTGACGCCGTACGTCTTCGCCGAGGAGCGCCCGCGCCGCCTCACCGCCGAGGAGAAGGCGGTCCTCGAGGGCCACCGCGACCCCGATGCCGAGGCCCCCGAGCGCGCGCCGCAGCGGACCCCGGCGCACCGCCTGGAGGTGGGCCACTACCCGGTGCAGGTGCGGTTCAGCGACGTCGACGTCTACGGGCACGTCAACAACGTGAAGTACTTCGAGTACCTCCAGGAGGCCCGCATCGCGATGATGGGCCGGCTCTGGGAGGAGGTGCCCGGGGAGACCGGGCGCAGCTCGCTCGTGGTCGCCCAGGTCGACGTCGACTACAAGGTGCCGATCCTGCACCGAGCCGCGCCGTACGACGCGTGGACCTGGGTCAGCCACGTCGGCTCGACCTCGTTGGTCATGGAGACCGAGATCGTCGACGCCGCCGATCCCGAGCGGGAGGTGCTCCTGGCCCGGGCCCGGGTGGTGCTGGTGTTCTTCGACCCGGCGTCGGGCCGGCCGCGTCGTCCCGACGATGACGTCCGTGCTCCGCTGCTGGAGGTCATGTCTCCATCGTGTTGACCATGAACTGCGCCGCGTGGGTGACGTAGTCCCAGAACTGCTGGTCCTGCTCCGGCGGCAGCGCGACCTCGTCGAGGGCGTCGCGGAAGTGCTTGAGCCAGTGGTCGCGCGCGGTCGGGTCGACCGGGAAGGGCGCGTGGCGCATCCGCAGCCGCGGGTGGCCGCGTCGCTCGCTGTAGGTCGTGGGGCCGCCCCAGTACTGCATGAGGAAGAGCCGGAACCGCTCCTCGGCCGGGCCCAGGTCCTCCTCGGGGTACATCGGGCGCAGCACCTCGTCACCGGCCACGCCGGCGTAGAAGCGGGCCACGATGCGGGTGATGGTCTCCTCGCCGCCGATCTCGTCGTAGAAGCTCACCGGTCCATCATGCCGATCGGGCGGTGGCGGCTCACACCCGGCGTGGAACAGTGGGCTCGACCGCAGGGCCGAGCCCTGACCCACGCACCCCAGGAGTTCACCGTCATGGCCACCACCCGCACCGCGAAGACCACCTGGCAGGGCTCCCTCGCCGAGGGCGCCGGCAGCGTGGAGCTGCAGTCCTCCGGCGTCGGCAGCTTCGACGTGTCCTGGCCCTCCCGCTCCGAGGAGGCCAACGGCAAGACCTCGCCCGAGGAGCTCATCGCTGCCGCGCACTCCTCCTGCTTCTCCATGGCGCTGTCGGCCGGGCTGTCCAAGGCCGGCACCCCGCCGACCACGCTGGAGACCAGCGCCGAGGTCGAGCTGACCGTCGGCACCGGCATCACGGGCATCAAGATCACCGTCCGCGGCACCGTGGAGGGCATCACCGAGGAGCAGTTCGTCGAGGCCGCCGAGGGCGCGAAGGCCAACTGCCCGGTCAGCAAGGCGCTGGCCGGCACCACCATCACGCTCGACGCCGCGCTGGCCTGAGCCGACCGCCGCACCGACCACGCACGAAGGGCCGGCCCCCTGGCAGATGCTGGGGGGCCGGCCCTTCGGCGTACGGCGCTGGGTGCCGGGTGCTGGGTGCCGGATCAGGCGTCGTCGGAGCCGCGGGGCTCCCTGGCCGCCAGCTCGGCGGCGGCCGCGGTCTCCTCGCGGTGCCACACCACGCGCTGGGCGAAGGGGATCTCGATGCCCTCGGCGTCGAAGCGGGCCTTGATGCGTTGGCGCAGCTCGCGGGCCACGGCCCAGTTCTGCAGCGGGGCGGTCTTGACCATGATCCGCAGGTCCACGGAGTCGGCGCCGAGGCCCTCGACACCGGTGACCTCCGGCTGCTCGATGAGCAGGTCGCGGAAGTCGTCGTCGTCCCACAGGGACTCGCCGACCTCGGCGAGGACCTTCTTGGCGTGCACGACGTCGGAGTCGTAGGCGATGCCGACGTCGATGACCGCGCGCGACCAGTTCTGCGACAGGTTGCCGACGCGCATGATCTCGCCGTTGGGGACGTACCAGACCGTGCCGTCCAGCGAGCGCAGCCGCGTCACGCGCAGCGACACCGCCTCGACGGTGCCGATGGCCTCGCCGACGTTGACGACGTCACCGACGCCGAACTGGTCCTCGAAGATCATGAAGATGCCGGAGAGGAAGTCCTTGACCAGCGACTGGGCGCCGAAGCCCAGCGCCAGGCCGACGATGCCGGCCGAGGCGATGATCGGGGCGATGTTCACGCCGATCTCGCTGAGCATCATCGTGCCGATGATGGCGATCAGCAGGCCGGTGACGATCGACTTCAGCAGGCTGCCCATCGTCTGGGCCCGCTGGACGCGACGTGCCTGGGTGATGGAGTCGCGCGCGGCGACCTCCTGCTCGGCCTTGGTGGAGCGGCCGCGCGAGAAGCGGGGCACCCGGGCGGGCAGCACGCCGTCCTCGGCGCTGTTGACGAGACGGTCGACGAGACGGTGGAGCACCCAGCGGACCACGAGCCCGATCAGGAGCAGCCCCAGCAGGGCGAGGGGGACCCCGATGAGGACGTCGGCCGCTCGGGCGAGTGACTCGTTGCCGGTCCAGTCCTGGACCTGCGTGCACCACCACTCGTCCGCCGTGCAGGTGTCGGCTAGGGAGAACATGCCGGCCAGTAAACCGGGGGAGCGGCGAGGAATCGAACCACCCCGAGCGTGGGTCCGGTGTCACGCCCGTCACGTTGCGCACCCGCGCCGGCGGACCGCGCGGAGGGATGAGCGCCGAGCCACTATCCTGGCGCGCGTGACCTCGCAGCTCGCCCCCACCGTCCGTCGTGCCCTGGCCGCGTTCCTCGCGCTGGGCGCCACCGTCCTGACCGCGGTCTCCCTCGCGGTGCTCACCGCGGCTCCCGCTGCGGCCGAGGTGCCGACCGGCTGGTCCGACCCGGACCCGGTCGACCCGGTGTTCGTGCTGCTGGTCGCCGTCGGTCTGCCGCTGCTCGGTGCGCTGGTGATCACCGCGATGGTCTACGGCCCGCCGCTGGCGCGTGGCGAGCGCGTCGCCCCCGGCGCCCCCGAGGTCGAGAACCAGTGGCTCGGCGGCCCCCGGAAGGCCACCGTCGAGCTGGCCGGGCCCGATGGCGAGGGCTCCCAGGCCGGAGGTGCCAGTGGCCGCTGGTGACCCCTTCACCGCCTCCGAGCGGGCCCAGCTCGACGCGACCATCCGGCGCGCCGAGCAGACCTGCCGCGCGGAGATCTCGGTCTTCGTCGGCAACGCCGAGGGCGAGGACCCCCGCGTCTTCGCCACCCAGCTGCACAACACCCTGGTCGCGCCCTCGCGCAGCATCCTGGTGATGGTCGACCCCACCCGCCGTCTGCTCGAGGTCGTCACCGGCGCCCACGTGCGCCGTCACCTCACCGACGCCGAGGTCGAGATCGCGGTGCTGCACATGCGCACCGACTTCGCCACCGGCGACCTCGCCGGCGGCCTGCGCCGCGGGATCGAGATGCTCGCCGAGCACGCCCGCCCCCCGCGCACCCTCCACTCCGGCGCCTGACCGCCGAGAAGTCACTCACGCACGGCCGAGCCGTCACTGGCGCACGGCCGAGAGGTCGCTGGCGCGCGGCCGAGAGGTCGCTGACGCACGCCCGTCGCCCGCCGCCGTACGACGAAGAGGTCACTCCCGCACGTCGACCGTGCGGGAGTGACCTCTCGAGCGTGCGTGAGTGACGCCTCGGCTACCGGGCGGCGTCGCAGGCCTGGGCAGCGAGCGCCCGCTGGGCGTCGGCCAGGCCCTCGCGGACGTAGCGCTGCGCCGGGACCGGGGCGTCGGTCGTGGCCAGCCACGACTCGACCTTCTCGACCAGCTCCGGCGAGGCCAGCGGGGTCGGGAAGATGTAGCCCAGGACCGTCGAGGCCCGGTGGGTGCCGAGGTGCTCCCAGGCCTGCTCGCCGGCGGTGAGGTACTTCTCGACGTACGGCGCCAGCAGCTCCTCCTGGCCGGTGCGCACGAACGAGAACACGATCGAGCGGGCGGTCTCGTTGGGCGTGGACTCGTCGAGGACCGCGAGCCTCCATGCCTCGGCCTTCGCGTCGGCGTCGGGCTGGGCGGCGCGGGCGGCGGCGGCGTGCTCCTGGCCGGAGATCGTCGAGTCCTGGGCCAGCTCATGCTCGATCCGGTCGCCGGCGCGGCCGGTGGCGGCGAGCGAGGTGACCAGCGACCAGCGCAGGTCCTGGTCGACGGCGAGGCCCTCGAGCTGCTCGGTGCCGTCGAGCAGCCCCTCGACGAACGACAGCGCCTGCTCGGAGCGGGCTGCCCCGGCGTAGGAGCGGACGAAGGTCAGCTGGTGGTCCGAGCCGGCCTCGGCGGCCAGGGCCAGCTCGCGCAGGCCCTCCTCCCAACGGGTCTGCAGCGCCTCGCGCCGAGCCGGGTCGGAGTAGAGGTTGACCGCGGTGGCGGCGGTCGCGGGGATCCGCGAGACGCCCCAGGCGTCGGTCTCCTGGCCGATGTTGGCCAGCACCAGCTCGGCGTAGTCGGTGGCCGGCATCTCGGCGTCGCGGGTCATGTCCCAGGCCGCACCCCAGACCAGCGCGCGGGCCAGGGAGTCGTCGAGCTTCGAGAGCCCCTCGATCGCGGTGGCCCGCGAGCGCTCGTCGAGACGGATCTTGGCGTAGGCCAGGTCGTTGTCGTTGAGCAGCAGCAGGTCGGGCTGCTGCTCGCCCACGAGCTCGGTGATCTCGGTCAGCTCGCCCTCGACGTCGGTCTCGACGTAGCGGGTGCGCACGAGCGAGCCGCTGTCGTCGTAGGAGTAGCAGCCGATGCCGATGCGGTGGCGACGCAGGGTGGGCCAGTCCGGGTGGGCGGTCTGGCGGACCGCGACGCGGGAGTAGGCGCCGTCGGCGTCCAGCTCGATCTCGGGGGAGAGCGTGTTGACGCCCGCGGTCTGCAGCCACTCCTGGGCCCAGCCGGTGAGCTCGCGGCCCGAGGCCTTCTCGAGGGCGGCCAGCAGGTCCTTGAACTCGCTGTTGCCGAACGCGAAGTCCTTGAAGTACTGCCGCAGGCCGGCGATGAAGTCCTCGATGCCGACCCAGGCCACCAGCTGCTTGAGCACCGAGGCGCCCTTGGCGTAGGTGATCATGTCGAAGTTGACCTCGACCGCGTGCAGGTCGTGGTTGTCGGCGGCGATCGGGTGGGTCGACGGCATCTGGTCCTGGCGGTAGCCGGTCTGCTTGCGCGCGTTGGCGAAGCCGGTCCAGGCGTCGTCGTACTCCGTGGCCTCGACCTCGGCGTGGTAGCAGGCCCACTCGGCGAAGGACTCGTTGAGCCACAGGTCGTCCCACCACTTCATGGTCACCAGGTCGCCGAACCACATGTGCGCCATCTCGTGCAGGATCACCGAGGCGCGGAACTCGTAGAACGAGCGCGGCTGGCGGGACCGGGGGAGGTACTCGTCGCGCAGCGTCACGGCGCCGGCGTTCTCCATCGCGCCCATGTTGTACTCCGGCACGTAGAGCTGGTCGTACTTGCCGAACGGGTAGGGGAAGTCGAAGAGCTCCTCGAAGAACTCGAAGCCCTGCTTGGTGAGCCGGACGATCTCCTCGCGGTCGCGCTCGAGGTACTCCACCAGCGACTGGCGGCAGAAGTGGCCCAGCGGGATGGTGCCGTGCTTGCCCTCGTAGACGTCCTGGACCTCGTGGTACTCGCCGGCCACCAGGGCGGTGATGTAGGTCGACATCCGCTCGGTGGGCTCGAAGGCCCACTGCGCCTTGCCGTCCCCGAGCGGCGTCGGCTCGGGGGTGGGGGCGTTGGAGACGACCTTCCAGTCCTCCGGCGCGGTGACGGTGAAGCGGAAGACCGACTTCAGGTCGGGCTGCTCGAAGGTGGTGAAGACGCGGCGGGCGTCGGGCACCTCGAACTGGCTGTACAGGTAGACGCGCCCGTCGACCGGGTCGACGAACCGGTGCAGGCCCTCGCCGGTGTGCGAGTAGGCGCAGTCGGCGCGGACGACCAGCGTGTTCTCGGCGGCCAGGCCGGTCAGGGTGATCCGGCTGTCGGCGTACGCCGTGGCGGGGTCGATCGACTCGCCGTTCAGCGTGATCTCGTGGACGACGGCGCCGACGAGGTCGGCGAAGGTCTCGGCACCGGGCTCGGTGCAGGAGAACTCCAGGGTCGTGGTGGACGCGAAGGTCTTCTCGCCCGTCGTGAGGTCCAGGTCGATGGAGTACGACGTGACGTCCAGGAGGGCGGCGCGGGTGGCGGCCTCGTCCCGGGTGAGGTTGGTTCCAGGCATGGCGCCGATCATGTCACCGCCTGTCGAGCCCTTTCCCGCGGGTGCGTGCGAGAGTCCAGCGAGCGTCGGTGGGAGCCCGGCGTGGGACCGAGGTCCCGTGGCTGACGGGACCATCGGGACTGGTGTGACCAATGTGAAAATTTGGTCACGGTCGGCGTGTCGGTGCTTGACATGCGGTTTACTCACGCCTCGTGACCAGGATTCGTGGCCTGATCGGCGTGTCGCTCGCGGCTTTTCTCGTAGCCGTGGGCTTACCCTTCGCGCCCCCGGCCGCGGCGGAGCAGGTCGCGCTGTGCGACGGCTACGCCGGTTGCGCGGACAAGGGCTACGGCAACCGTGGCTACCGCGCCAACAACGACCGCATGTGGTGGCGGATGTACACCGGCCACAACTGCACGAACTACGTCGCCTACCGCATGGTCCAGAGCGGCATGTCGTCCGAGCGTCCCTGGGAGGGCAGCGGCAACGCGTCCAACTGGGGGCACGCGATGTCCCGCATCACCGACGACACCCCCATGGTCGGCTCGGTGGCCTGGTGGGACAGCCACCAGGGCTACGCCGGGTCCAACGGCCACGTCGCCTACGTCGAGAAGGTCGTCTCCAAGCGCGAGATCATCGTGTCGGAGGACTTCTGGGGCGGCGACTTCCACTGGCGCCGCATCACCAAGGGCGACCGCTACTGGCCCAACGGGTTCATCCACTTCAACGACCGCGAGGTCGAGGCCACCGAGCAGCCGACGATCACCGGCGACGCCGCGGTCGGCGAGACCCTGCGCGCCACGACGGGCAGCTGGACGCCGTCGGCCAGCCAGCAGCTGCAGTGGTACGCCGCCGGCAAGCCGATCCCGGGTGCCACCGAGGCCACGTTCACCCCGACGCCCGCGCAGCGCAAGACGCGTCTGAGCGTCGTCGTCACCGCCCGCAGCAAGGGCTACGTCGACGGCACCGCCTCCACCCCGCGCAGCCGCAAGGTGCAGCCGGGCACGCTGGTCGCCGCGGCGGCCCCCGCCCTGGAGGGCACGGCCCGGGTCGCCGAGACGCTCACGACCAGCCGCGGTGACTTCGAGCCCGCCGCCGACTCCACCACCGTGCAGTGGTTCGCCGACGGTGAGCCGATCGAGGGCGCCACCGGCAACCGCCTCAAGCTCACGCCCGGCCTGATGGATGCGCGCATCACCTCGCAGGTCACCGCGGTGCGCGAGGGCTACCACGACCTCGTGGTCACCTCGCCGGCCACCGAGCGGGTCGCACCGGGCCGCATCGTGCTCGACGAGCCCTGGAAGCTCGGGGGCGAGCCTGCGCGCGGCGAGCGGCTCACCGTCGACCCCGGCACCGTCGTCACGCCCGAGGACGCCGAGGTCACCTACACCTGGCTGCGCGACGGCAAGCCGGTCGACGGGCGAGACGGGCTGCGCTACCGCTTGGGCACCGCCGACGTGGGCCGTCTCGTGGCGGTCCGGGTCGAGGTCAGCCGTCGCGGCTACGCCACGCAGACCCAGGTGCTCGAGGCGGCGCACCGCACGACGACGACGTCGCGCACCACCGCCGAGGCCCGCATCAAGGTCGTGGACAAGGGCACCCGTCGCAAGCCGGACGTGCGCCGGCACGTCGTGCTCGACCTGCTGGTCGAGGCCCGTGGCGTCGACGGCCCTGCCGGTCCGGTGGTGGTCAAGGTCGACGGTCGCGAGGTCGAGGCCCGCGTCGAGCAGGGGACCGGGAAGGTCAAGCTGCGCAACGTGGAGCCCGGCAAGCACCGCATCCGCGTGGTCTACCTGGGCACCGAGGTCATCGGGCGCTCCCGCGACGTGCTGAAGGTCCGGGTGCCGAAGGACGCGCCGGCCGAGGAGAGCGGCAAGGAATAGGACCGCGGTCCGGTTCTGTTCGTGCCTGCATGGACAAGGCTGACTTCTGGTTCGACCCGCTCTGCCCGTTCGCCTGGATCACCTCGCGGTGGATCCTGGAGGTGGCGGAGGTCCGCGACATCGAGGTGGCCTGGCACCAGATGTCCCTGGCCTACCTCAACGAGGACAAGGACATCCCCGACGACTACCGCGCGATGCTGGCCGACGCGTGGGGCCCGGTCCGGGTCGTGCGCGCCGCCATCGAGGAGCGCGGCGACGAGGTGACCCTCCCGCTTTACACCGCCATCGGCACCCGCACCCACACCGACGGTCGCGGCGCGACCAAGGAGGTCGTGGCCGAGGCGCTGGCCGAGGTGGACCTGCCCGCCTCGCTGCTCGACGCCTGGGACGACTCGTCCTACGACGACGCAATCAAGAAGTCCCACCACGCCGGCATGGACCAGGTCGGCGACGAGGTGGGCACCCCCACCATCGCCGTCAACGGCACCGCCTTCTTCGGCCCGGTGCTCACCTCCATCCCGCGCGGTGAGGAGGCCGGGAGGCTCTGGGACGGTGCGGTGCTGCTCGCCGGTTACCCGCACTTCTTCGAGCTCAAGCGGTCGCGCACGGCGGAGCTCGACTTCAGCTGACGTCGCACCGGTGCGGCGTCCGTGCCGCACGATCAGGGCGGCTCAGAGGTCGAGGGCCGCCCGGTGCTCGGGCAGCGCGGCCACCCGCAACTCGATGAGCACGGCCTCGACGCGCTCGCGCACGCGCCGGTGGTCCTCGCCCCAGTGGGCGATGTCGGCCAGGGCGTCGCGGACCACCTGCGCGGTGCTGGGCTGACGCAGGACCAGCCGCGGCGTCCCGTCGTCGTCGAGCCGCACCGGCCAGATCGCCGGCGTGGTGAGCATCCGGCGCAGGAGGTCGTGCAGCTGGTCGAGGACCTGCACGGCCGTGGTCGGGTCGTTGACCCCGGGCGACAGGGCTCGCTCGGCCACGTCGACCAACCGGCGTACGCCGTAGCCCAGGTCCTGCTCCATGCTCCGGTCCGAGACGAGCGCGACCCGGCACAGCAGGTCGTCGGGGTCGGCCGGGACATCGGCCGGGTCGCCGTGGACCGCGAGCAGCGGGCTGCCCTCCACCACGAAGCCCCCGATCGGCACCAGCACCTCGACCCGCACCTCGGCGGCGCGGGCGGCCCGGACCAGGGGCACCACGTCGATGCGGTCGAGGTACCCGCTGCGCGGAGCCGCGATCACGTGGGGACCGGGGAGGTCGGGCAGCTCCGGCCGCTCGTGCGGCCAGCCGGAGTGCTGTCCCTCGACGAGGAGCGTGCGACAGTCCTGCGCGGTGCGCTGGAGGATGCTGGCGACCCCCACCGAGGTCGTGATGCGGTGGATGAAGGCCAGGAACATCGCCACCGCGACCAGCACCAGCAGGTAGGCCAGCGTGATCGCCAGCTGCGGGACCCCGTCCTGGCTGTCGACGCCCTCCTCGACGCGACCGTCGACCGAGCGCAGCACGGTCAGGGCGTACACGAACGACGCCGCGAAGGCGCCCAGGGTGTGCTGGGTCAGGCGGTCCTCGAGGAAGGTGCGCAGCACGCGGGGGGAGTACTGGCTCGAGGCGAGCTGCAGCACCACCATCGTGATCGAGAAGACCAGGCCGGTCACCGAGATCATCGCGCCGGCGATGGTCGACAGCACGGTGCGCGCTCCGTCGACGCCTCCCGGGAACAGCAGCGGCACCCGGTCGACGAGCCAGGTGAGCTCGACGTAGGGCAGCAGCAGGCCGAGCCCCACGACCACGAGGCACCAGGCGGCCGGGACCACCCAGAACGGCCGGAGGACCGCCGCGAGCCGGCGCGCGGGACGCGAGGCGCGCCAGCCGCCGAGGCTGGAGACGGCCGAGACCGGGAGGGGTATGACGGTGGGCTGCATGCCCCGACCCTGCCGCACCCGACCGGGTGGGGCACTCACCCGCGTCGGTCGACACCTGTGACCGGTGTGACGCATGATGGAGATGATGTCTCGGCGTCCGTCCCTTCCCCCTGTCCACCGTCGCCGCCTCCTCGGCGGCGCGGCCGTCGTCGGTGCCGCCGTGA
>LUMS01000027.1_pt1 | contig 56017 bp, 45 predicted proteins | sample 729711 | NCBI WGS metagenome assembly LUMS01 (sample SAMN03860298, study PRJNA289734) | marine metagenome | biome: seawater column; feature: ocean; material: water; isolation source: Red Sea water column Station 192 - depth 25m | place: Saudi Arabia: Red Sea | collected 2011-10-15 | depth 25 m | reverse complement strand
GTTCCTAGACAGCTCCACTCCACACCGGGGAGGCCTTCGTCCATCTACAGATCAGACCGTGTCGTCGCAGGATCTCGACCAACGTGCCTGGGCATCACAGCTAGATGTCGAAGGTGCAGTCGCCGACGGCGGCGGTGACGCAGGTCTGCACCTGCTCGTTGGTCTGGTCGAACTCGTCCCCGTTGCGCAGGTCGCGGACCCGGCCGGAGACGAGGGTGAGCGTGCAGGTGTGGCAGATGCCCATCCGGCAGCCGTAGGCCATCCCCACGCCCGCCTGCTCGCCGGCCTCGAGCACCGTGGTGGCGCCGTCGGCCTCGATCGTCTTGTTGGAGTTGCGGAAGGTGAGGGTGCCGCCCTCCCCGCCCTCGCCCCCGAGCTGGAGGGTGAAGCGCTCGAGGTGCAGGTGCTCCTCGAGGCCCTCCCGCTCGAAGTGCTCGGTGATGGCGTCGAGCATCGGGGCCGGTCCGCAGGCGTAGGTCTCGCGCTCGCGCCAGTCGGGGCAGAAGGCGTCGAGGCCGCGCTCGGCGTGCGCGAGCTCGAGCATGCCCTCGGTGTCGGTGTACAGCCGGTGCAGGTGGAAGGAGTCGTGCCTCTCCTCCAGCGCCAGCAGCTCGTCGCGGAAGATCATCCGGTCCGGCGTGGGACTGGAGTAGTGCATCACCACGTCCGCACTCCCCTGGCCGCTCCCCTGGCTGCTTCCCTGGCCAGTTCCTTGGCCGCCGAGCTGGCCGCGGCGGTCCATGGTCCGCAGCATCGCCATCACCGGCGTGACGCCCGAGCCGCCCACGAGGAAGAGCATCTTGGCCGGCGGCGGGTCGGGCAGCACGAAGTCGCCCTCGGGGGCAGCGAGCCGCACGATCGTCCCGGGCTGCAGGCTCACCAGGTGGCCCGACATCTTGCCCTCGGGCATCGCGCGGATGGTGATGGCGATGTGCCGTCCGGAGCGCTTGGGCGGCGAGGAGATGGAGTAGGAGCGCCACTGGAACGTGCCGTCGACCTGGACGCCGATGCCGACGTACTGGCCCGGACGGTGGTCGAAGCGCCAGCCCCAGCCGGGGCGGATGACCAGCGTGGCGGCGTCCTCGGTCTCCTCGACGACCTTCTCGATGCGTCCGCGCAGCTCGCGCTGGCTCCACAGCGGGTTGATGAGCCGCAGGTAGTCGTCGGGGTGCAGCGGCGTGGTCAGCTTCGAGCCGGCCTGCCGCACCCGCTCCCAGGGGATGGTGCTCGCCATGTGACCTCCGTCTCGGATCAGAGCCACAGTGAACAACTGTTCTCTTTACTTCGTCAACGCCCCCGTCCGGGTGAAGCACCCGCCGGCCCGGCGACCACCACCGGACTACCGTGGTGGGCATGGGGTACGACGTGGAGAAGACCGACGAGCAGTGGCGGGCCGAGCTCTCGCCGATGGAGTACGCCGTCCTGCGTGAGGCCGGCACCGAGCGGGCCTTCGTCGGCAAGCTGACCGACACCGAGACCATCGGCGTCTACCGCTGCAAGGCGTGCGACGCGAAACTCTTCGAGTCCGAGACGAAGTTCCACTCCGGCTGCGGCTGGCCGTCGTTCTACCAGGCCGTCCCGGACACGGTGGAGGAGCGCGAGGACACCTCCCACGGCATGCGCCGCGTCGAGGTGCTGTGCAAGAGCTGCGGGTCGCACCTGGGGCACGTCTTCCCCGACGGCTACGGCACGCCCACCGGCGACCGCTACTGCATCAACTCCGTGAGCCTGACCCTCGAGCCGGCCGACGGCTCGGGCCCGGTCGCCGGCTGAGCGCGGGCCGGGGCACCACCGACTTAGTGACCGCGGAGTGCATCGCATGAACCAGGTTCACGCGATGCACTCCGTCGCTGTCGTCAGGAGTCGCGTGGGGTGAGGGCCGGCACCACGACGACGACCCGCTCGCCGTAGGTGGTGTCGGCCCACCCCTGGAGGGTGCCGTCGTCGAAGGGGACGTCGACGTAGACCTGCTGCTCGGTCGGGTAGGCGCCCTGCGCACCCGCGACGCCGGGCAGCTCGGCGGCGACCTCCTCGGCGATGGCCTGCAGCTCGGTCGCGCTCGGTGGGTCGGTGGGGAGCGGGTCCGGCTCCGGCTCCTCGATCATCACGTCGTACAGAGCGGCCGGGATCGCGTCGGCCACGGTCAGCGCGGTGCCGTCCCAGGAGCCGGTGATCGCGAACGAGCCCCAGCGGACCCTGCCCTGCTTCTCGTGGATCTCGTGCTCGGACCAGTCCCAGCCGAGGACCTCGGGGCCACCGCACTGCGGCGGCCAGGACTCCGCGATCGCCCCGAGGCAGACCTCGGGACCGTCCCCGGTGTCCATCACCATCACCAGGCCGCGGGTGCGGACGTCGGCGGGCAGATCGAGCGCCGGCGCACCGGTCGGGGCGTCGGGTGCCGGGTCGCGGGCGAGGTCGTCGCCCCCGCTGCTGCTGCAGGCGGTGGAGGTGAGCAGGACGGCGGCGGCCACCGCGGCGAGGCGCAGGCTGGTCGAGCGGGTCATGCCGCTCCGACGTACGCCGGGGATCGACGGTTCCGCGATCGTGCGGTTCATCGGCCGGCCGACAGACCTTGCCACCGGACGATGGGCCTTCATCGGCCAGCGGAAAGGTTCATCGGCCGGCCGATGAACCTTCGGACCCGCGGGTGCCCTCAGCCTCAGGGAAGCCGGTCGACGAGCTCGGCGACCGGGGTCAGCGCGCCGGTGTAGAAGGGGATCTCCTCGCGCACGTGCCGGCGGGCGGTGGAGCCGCGCAGGTGCCGCATCAGGTCGACGATGCGGTAGAGCTCGTCGGCCTCGAAGGCCAGCAGCCACTCGTAGTCGCCGAGCGCGAAGGAGGCCACGGTGTTGGCGCGGACGTCCTTGTAGTCGCGCGCCATCTTGCCGTGCTCGGCGAGCATCGCGCGGCGCTCCTCGTCCTCGAGGAGGTACCACTCGTAGGAGCGGACGAACGGGTAGACGCACACGTGCTTCTTGGCGTCCTCGTCGGCGAGGAACGCCGGGACGTGGGACTTGTTGAACTCCGCCGGGCGGTGCAGCGCCATCTGCGACCACACCGGGTCGAGGCGGGCGCCGAAGGAGGTGCGGCGGAAGCGGTGGTACGCCGACTGCAGCTCCTCGCTGGTGGCCGCGTGCGTCCACACCATCACGTCGGCGTCGGCGCGCAGGCCGCTGACGTCGTAGACGCCGCGCACGACCGTGTCGGACTCGTCGAGCTCGGCGAAGAGCTTCTCGACCTCGGCGCCCTCGGCGGGCCGGTCGGCGTCGGGGCCGAGCACGTCGCGCAGCCGGAACACCGACCACATGGTGTAGCGGATCGAGTCGTTGATCTCGCGCACGCGGGCGGCGTTGGACATGGTGTCGCTCATGGCACCCATTGTGCCGCGCGCTCCGCGGAGCCGATGACGGCGGGGATACCGACGCCGTCGTACGCCGCCCCGCAGACGGCCAGGCCGGGGACCGCCTCCACGGCGGCCCGGACGCGGGCGACGCGGTCGAGGTGACCGAGGGAGTACTGCGGGAGGCCCCCGCCCCAGCGCTGCACGTGGGGGTCGACCGGGGGGGCCTCGAGGCCGGTGGCGTCGCGCAGGTCGCGCAGCGAGACGGCGACCAGCTCGTCGTCGTTCGCCTGCAGCGCGGCCTCCTCGCCGTGCCGGCCGAGCGAGGTGCGCAGGTGGATCAGCCCGTCGGCGGCGCCGGCCTCGCGGACCCAGCCCCACTTGGAGAAGGAGAAGGTGGCGGCCTTGATCGCCCGCCGCTCCACCGGCGGCACCAGGAAGCCCGAGGCGTCTGTCTCGGCCAGGGCCCCGGTGTCGGCGACGCGCAGGGCGAGCGTCACCACGGCGACCGACGCGGCCTCGACGCCCGCCAGCTCGGTGCTCGCGGCGGGGGCCAGGTCGGCGAGCAGCCGGGAGGCGGCGGCGGCCGGTACGGCCAGCACCACGGCGTCGGCGGTGATCGTGCGCTCGTCGGTCGTGGGGCCGACGGTGAGCGCGAACGGTCCGCTGGTCGTGGTGCGGCGCAGCCCGCGGACCGTGGCCCTGGTGCGGACCTCGAGCCGCTCGGCCAGGGCCAGTGGGAGCCCACCCATGCCGCCGGGGAGACCGGCGAAGACGGGGGCCGAGTAGGTCGCCGGGGCGGTGAGGCCAGGGGCCTGGTCGAGCAGCGAGCCCTGCTCGGCGAGGGCGACCAGCTGCGGGACGGCCGCCCGGGCCGAGATCCGTCGGGCGTGACCGGCGTACACACCGCCGAGGAGGGGCTCGACGAGGCGGTCGGTGACCGCGGGGCCGAGGCGGTCGTCGACGAGGTCGCCGACCGTGACGTCGGCGCCGATGGGGGTGGCGGCGTGGCCGGACTCCTCGCGGACCCGGGCCAGCTCGGCGTCGGTGAGCACGCCGCTGGCCGCGAGGTCGTCGAGGTCCAGCGGCACGCCCATGAGGGAGCGCGGCAGCGGGCGCAGCGCGTCGCGGGTCCAGAGCGGGGAGCCCTCGAGGACGAGGACGTCGCGGCCCTGCTGCTGGAGCCGGTACGCCGCCGACAGGCCGCCGATCCCGGCGCCGACGACCACGACCTCCCGGTGCTCACCCTGCTGGCCCACGTCCCCCAGCGTCCCACGGGGAACCACCACCCCCGACGCCGCGTCCCACCGGCATGAACCGATCCCGCACCCCTGTCGCCGTCGCGCTCGGCATCGTGCTCGCGCTGCTGGCGCTCCTCGTCCTCGCCGGCTGCAGCGCCGGCTCCTCCGACGACGCGATGGGCGGTGAGTCGATGGCCGAGCCGATGGAGGGCGCCGACATGGACGCCCCCGAGGTGTTCGACGAGGCCGGCGCCGGCGCGATGGACTCCACCTCCGCGCTCATGTCCGACGGGGACACGGCCGAGCGGGACATGGCCGCCTCAGACGCCGTCGACGCCGCCTCGGCGGAGGAGGGCGCGCGGCAGGCCTCGATCATCTCCACCGGCACCGTGAGCCTGCGCGCCGACGACGTGGGCGACGCCCGCTTCGAGGTGCAGAAGGTGGTCGACCGGGTCGGCGGCCAGGTCACCGACTCCGAGACCCGCACCGACGACGACGGCGCCGTGCGCACCGCGCGACTGGTGCTGCGGGTGCCGTCCGCGGAGTTCACCGAGACGATGGACGCGCTGGAGAAGGTCGCGGACCTCGAGGCCTCCTCCACGACCTCCGAGGACGTCACGACCCAGGTGGTCGACACGAACGTCCGCATCCGGGTGCAGCGCCAGAGCATCGCGCGCATCGAGCAGCTCCTCGACCGCGCCGGGTCGATCCGCGACATCGTCGCCGTCGAGCGCCAGCTCACCGACCGCGAGGCCCGGCTCAACTCGCTGCTGCGCCAGCAGGCCTACCTGGCCGACCAGACCTCGCTGTCGACCATCACCGTGCACCTGCAGCGCCACCCGGTCGACGAGCCCGAGGAGGAGGACGGCGAGGACGGCTTCCTGGCCGGGCTCTCGGCCGGCTGGGCCGCGCTGGGCACCGTCGCGGTCGGGCTGGCCACCGTCGCCGGCGCCCTGCTGCCCTTCCTCGGCGTCGCCCTGGTGCTCGGGGTCCCCGGGTGGCTGCTGGTCCGCAGGGCGGTCCGCCGTCGGCGTACCGAGGCGCCGGCGGAGCCGGCCGGTCCGGCCGGGCCGTCTGCCGGCGAGCCGGTGCTGGAGGGCTGAGCCGGGATACTCCGCACGATTTCCCACCCTCGGCTCGAGCTGGGGGTGAGAACTCGTGCGGACTATCCCGCGTCGAGCGGGTACTCGTGCACGAAGTCCGTCAGCCGCGCCAGCTGGTCGGGGTCCGTCGACGGCAGGACGCCGTGGCCGAGGTTGAAGACGTGGCCCTTGGCGGCGCGGCCGGCCTCGATGATCTCGGCGGCGCGGGCGGTCATCACCTCGGTGGGGGCGAAGACGAGGGTCGGGTCGAGGTTGCCCTGGACACCGCGGTCGCCGACCATCGGGATCGCGCGCTCCAGCGGGGTGCGCCAGTCGACACCGACGACGTCGGCACCGGCCTCCCCCATCAGGTCGAGCAGGTTGGACGTGCCGACCCCGAAGTGGATGCGCGGGACGCCCAGTGCGCCGGCGCGGGCCAGCACCGAGGTCGACCAGGGCTGGACGTGCGCGGCGTAGTCCTGCGGGGTGAGCGCGCCGGCCCAGGAGTCGAAGAGCTGCACGGCCGAGGCGCCGGCGGCGACCTGGACCTCGAGGTAGGCCGCGGCGATGCCGGCGATCTTCTCCATCAGCGCCGACCACACCTCGGGGGCGCCGAACATCATCGCCTTGGTCTTGGCGTGCTCCTTCGACGGCCCGCCCTCGACGAGGTACGACGCCACCGTGAACGGCGCGCCGGCGAACCCGATCAGCGGGGTGCTGCCCAGCTCGCCCACCAGGCCCTGGACGGCCCGGGTGATGAACGGGACGTGCTCGGGGGTCAGGTCGGGGATCGCGGCGACGTCCTCGAGCGTGCGCACCGGGTGGGCGACGACCGGTCCGACGCCGGGCTTGATGTCGAGGTCGACCCCGACGGCCTTGAGCGGCAGCACGATGTCGGAGAAGAAGATCGCGGCGTCGACGCCGTAGCGGCGCACCGGCTGCATGGTGATCTCGATGGTGAGGTCGGGGTCCATGCAGGACTCCAGCATCCCCACGCCCTCGCGGACCTTGAGGTACTCCGGGAGCGAGCGCCCGGCCTGGCGCATGAACCACACCGGCGTGTACGGCACGGGCTCGCCGCGCAGGGCCTTGAGGAACGCGCTGCCGGACAGGTCGGCCGCAGAGGCCTGGGTGGGGCTCGTCACCGCTCAAGGGTGGCAGGGTCCCGGCGTGTTCGCACATCAGACCGCAGGGGTGCGACCTACTGTGGGGGCATGGTCGTCCGTCAGGAGACGCACCCCGCCGCGGGTGCGCCCCGAGTTGCTGCTGGAGCCGATGCCGGCGCCCCAGCGGATCGCGCCGTACGCCGCCGCCGTCTCCGCCGACGTCACCGTCGACGACGTGGACGTCGCGACCGGGCGGATCATCCTGCTGCACGACCCGAGCGGCAACGACGCGTGGGAGGGCACCTTCCGGTGCGTGGCCTACGTCCGCGCCGAGATCGAGGTCGACCTGGTCACCGACGCGATGCTGTCGGCCGTCGGCTGGTCCTGGCTGACCGAGGCCCTGGCCGCCCACGGCGCCGAGCACGTCGCCGCGTCGGGCACCGTCACCCGCGTGGCGACCGAGAGCTTCGGCGGGATGAGCGAGGAGCAGGGCACCGCCCAGATCGAGATCCGCGCCTCGTGGACCCCCGTCCACCCCGACGGCGCCGAGCGCACCCCCGACACCACCCCGCACGTCGAGGCGTGGGGCGAGCTGATGTGCACCGCCGCCGGGCTGCCGCCGGTCCCCGACGGGGTCGCGGTGATGCCGAGCCGGCGCGGACAGCGTAGCCGCTGATCAGATGAGCGAGCCGACCGTCCCCCACGACCCCCACGACCCCCAGCAGCCCGAGCAGCCCGAGCAGCCCGAGCAGCCCGAGACCGACGCCCCCGCTCCTGGGACCCCTCCCGAGCAGGAGCCGGAGAAGGCCCCGCTGCTGGCCCTGCGCGAGCCGATGCCGTCGGTCGTGGAGACCCCCGAGGCCCTGGAGGCGGTCTGCGAGGCCGTCGCCGGTGGCACCGGCCCGGTCGCGATCGACGCCGAGCGCGCCTCGGGCTACCGCTACTCCAACCGCGCCTACCTCATCCAGCTGCGCCGCGAGGGCTCCGGCACCCACCTGGTCGACCCCATCGCCTTCGACGGGCTGGCCCCGCTGCAGGAGGCCATCGGCGACGCCGAGTGGATCCTGCACGCCGCCACCCAGGACCTCCCCTGCCTGCGCGACGAGGGGCTCTCCCCCACCGAGCTCTTCGACACCGAGCTCGCCGGCCGCCTGCTGGGCTACCCCCGCGTCGGGCTCGCCACACTGGTGGAGACCCTGCTGGGCCGCCGGATGAAGAAGGAGCACTCGGCCGTCGACTGGTCGACGCGCCCGCTGCCGAAGCCCTGGCTGGAGTACGCCGCCCTCGACGTCGAGGTCCTCGTGGAGCTGCGCGACCTGCTGGCCGCCGAGCTCGAGGAGACCGGCAAGGCCGAGTGGGCCCGCCAGGAGTTCGACGCGCTGCGCGGCTTCGAGCCGACCCCGCGCGTGGACGCCTGGCGCCGCACCTCCGGGCTGCACAAGGTCCGGGGGCGTCGCTCCCTCGGGGCGGTCAAGGCGCTGTGGGAGCTGCGCGACTCCCTCGCCGAGCAGCGCGACGTCACCCCGGGCCGCATCCTCCCCGACTCCGCCATCACCGTCGCCGCCACGCACATGCCCACCGACAAGGGCTCCCTGCTGGGGCTGAAGGGCTTCCACGGCCGCGGCGCCGAGCGCTACTCCTCCCGGTGGGTGGCCACGCTGCGCGAGGTCGCCGAGCTCCCCGAGGACGAGCTGCCCACCCGGGCACCGCGCTCGGACGGTCCCCCCACCCCCCGGGCCTGGGCCGACCGCGATCCCGTGGCAGCGCGCCGCCTGCAGCACGCCCGGGAGGCGATGACGGCCCTGGCCGAGGAGCACTCGATGCCCGCCGAGCAGCTCCTGACGCCCGACTTCATGCGGCGTACCCTCTGGGCGCCGCCGCGCACCCGCGACCCGCAGGCGCTGGCCGCCGCGGTGGCCGAGCAGCTGACCGGGTACGGCGCCCGCCCGTGGCAGGTCGAGCTCACGACCCCGCTGCTCGTCGCGGCGATCCTGCACGGCGACGAGCCGGTCCCGGAGGCACCGCAGTCCGAGCCCGAGGCTCCCCAGCCCGACGCCTGAGCGCCTACTGCGTGTCGCCGGGCTCCCCGGAGTCCTCCTCGCCGGTGTCGAGCACCAGCTCCGGGGCCAGCACCAGCTGGGAGGCGAAGTCGATCGTGGCGCTGGCGCCCTCGAGGTCGAGCACGCCCGGGGCGGTGACCAGCTGGGCCACCTGGTCGTCCACCGCGCGCTGCAGCTCGCCCCAGGTGTCGAGCAGCGGCGGGATCACCATGTCGTCGGCGGAGTCGGTGAAGACCCCCGCCTCGACAGGCTGACGGCCCGGCTGGAGGAAGTCCTCGGACAGGGCGACCTGCTGGTTGGCCGGGACCACGAAGCCGGTGCGCGTCAGCGGCCGCACGACGTCGTCGCTGATCAGGTGCACGAGCAGGTCGGCGGCGCCGGACAGCGACACCGGGCGTCGGGCCAGGCAGAAGCCGGTCAGCTCGCCGGTGGTGGCGGAGGTCTCGATCGTGGGGATCGGCATCACGTCGAAGGACAGCCCCTGGGTCAGGCGCAGCTGGGGCACCCACGAGCGGTCGCCGGTGATCATCCCGAGCCGGCCGCGTCGGAACCACTGCTGAGGGGTCGCCTGGGTCAGCTGCTTGCTCGACAGCGTGAGCGGGCCGTTGCGCAGCAGTCCGAGGGTCGTCTCCAGGGCGTCGCGGGTGGAGCCGTCGGAGAAGGCCAGGGAGGTCGGGGCGTCGTCGTCGTCGAAGAGGTTGCCGCCACCGGAGTAGATGAACGGCGCCAGGCCGGCCAGCGAGGGGTCGACGTAGACGCCCTTGGTGCCCTTGCGGGGCCGCGTCGCGAACTCGGCGGCGGCCTGGAACTCCTCGAAGCTCCAGCGGCTGGCACTGGAGGGCACCTCGAGACCGCGCGCCTCCATCCGCTCGAAGTCGATGAGGTCGGTGTTGTAGAAGACGACCGTCGGGGAGATCTCGAACGGCATGCACTGCAGCCGGCGGTCGGCGGAGAAGGCCAGCAGCGCGTCGCGGGAGTAGACGTCGCCGAACTCCACGAACCGCTCGTCGAGCAGCTCGTCGACCGGGCTGGTGCGGCCCTCGTCGCGCAGCCAGGACAGGTCGCGTCGGGAGGCCATGAACACGTCGGGGTCGACCTCGCCCGCGGCCAGGGCCGCCATCGCCTCCTCGCGGTCGGAGAAGGCGACGACCTCCACGTCGGAGGTCTCGGAGATGACGGAGTACTCCGCCATCAACCGCTCGTAGGTGTCGATCTCGGCGCGGCTCCCCCACACGGCCAAGGTCAGCTGGTCCTCGGGGACGGGCGTGGCGACCGGGTCGGGGTCCAGCGGCGGCCGGCTCGAGGACTGCTCGTCCGAGCACGCGGCCAGCCCCGCGAGCACGACGGTCGACAGCAGCGCCGCCGTCGTACGTCGTGCAGCGGCACGCCCGATGAACCTCACGTCGCCTCCCGATCCCGGGTCACGCGACCCGCGCCGTCACCCTACTCACACCGTGGGGCCGCACCCGCCCGCGACGGCGTGCCGATCGTCACGTCGCCGGCCCTGACAGGCCTGCCGGCTCAGCCGAAGCTGTGGAAGCGACCGGCCGCGGCGATCACCCGCTCGAACGTCGGGCGGTCCAGCGCAGCCCCCTCCCGGCGTACGTCGCCGGGCGCGAGCGTCAGGAGCCGGTCCAGGCGCACCTCGCTGGGTCGCCGCTCGCGGTCCCAGCCGCCGGCGCCGACGTCCATCCAGTAGCGGCCGTGGCGGGCCTCGTCGGCGGCGTCGCGGTCGTGGTCCTGGCTGGTGAGCATCAGGCCGTAGAGCCGGCGCCGGTCACGGCCGATGAGGAGGACCGGGCGGTCCTTGCCCTGGCTGGCGTCCTCCTCGTAGGGCACCCACGCCCACACGACCTCGCCCGGGTCGGGCTTGCCGTCGGTGCGCGGGTTGTAGGCGACGCGCAGCCCGCGCGTGACCCGCAGCCGGGCGCGGTGCAGCGCCGCGCGCATGTCCCGGGGAGAGGCAGCCATGGCCACGACCCTAGTCGCCCCCGGGGATCCCACGGCCCGAGGAGCCAGCCGAACCCGCTGAGCCCGTGATGACGAGTGATGTGCGCCGGACCGGGAGCGCCTCACGGCGCGTGGCCGCTCGTAGCGGCTGATGTTGGGACCCGGGGCTGCCGCGGCCCGGCGCACCCGAGAAGCATAGACGCCATCCCCCGCCCACCCAATGCTTCCGCCGAACCGACGCGAACTTCCGGAAGGACGCGCAGGCTCGGCGTGGAGGGACGGTCGGGGCGGGAGGGGGCAGGAGGGGTACGCCGCGGCGTACCGTGGTCCCGGTGAGCAGACCGCACCACCGCCCGACCCAGAAGAGCGCCGCGTTCTTCGAGGCCGTCGAGGGCGGGACCGACCCGGCGATCGTGACCGAGGCCGCCGAGCGCGCCGCCGCGCTGCTGGTGCGCGGGGCGCGGAAGTCCGAGGACGACGCGGTCGCCGACCGGCTGCTCCACCTGGCCGACACCGAGGGCATCGAGGCGATCGCGGAGGTCTGGTCGGGTGCTCCGGCCGACACCCTGGCCGGCTGCCTGTGGCGGCTCTACCTGCTGCGCCAGTGGGTGCACGCGGACCCGGTGCGCGTCTCACGGGCCTTCGAAGAGGGTCGCGCCCGCGCGCAGGTCGCCCGCGTCGTGGCCGGGGTGGCCGACCCGCCGGGCCCCGACCAGCTGCGCGCCATGGTCGACGAGGTGCTGCGGGGCATCGCGACCGGCGACTTCGCCGACCTGCTCTTCCGTGCCTCTGCCTTCGCGCGCGTCGTGGCGGCCGGTCACGCCACCGGCGAGGCCAGCCACGACGAGGTCAGCCGGATGCTCGCCACCGCCGAGCAGCTCGAGGCCGCCGGTCACCTGGAGCTGGCCGGCCGCCTCGGCTGACCCTCGGCGGTCGAGCAGGCCCGGGCCTCAGCCCAGCACCTTGCGGATCCGTTGGTCGGAGACCGGGTGTGCGGTGCCGAGCTGCTGGGCCCACAGCGAGATGCGGTACTCCTCGAGCATCCAGCGCGCTTGGCGCAGCCGCTCGGGCAGCGGGCGGCCCTCGGGCAGTGCCTCGACCTGGTGCAGCCAGGCGTCCTGGAGGTCGGCGATGCGGTCCATCAGCTGCCGGTCGCGTCCGACCGAGCCGCCGCCCTCGAGCAGCTTCTCGCGCCGCTGCGACAGCGCGGCGAGGTAGACCGGGAACCGGCGCAGCTGCGAGGGGCCGGCCTCCGCGACGAACCCGCGGTCGACGAGCCGTGCCAGCTGCCCACGCATGTCGGTCAGCGCCGGCAGCATCGCCATGTCGGCGCGCCCCGACAGCTCCTTCTCCACGCCGCGCCAGGTCGTCAGCACCCGCACCACGTCGGCCAGCACGCCCCGCACCCGCGCCTCGAGGTCCCCGCGGACCGCCGTCAGGAGAGCGTCGTACGCCGCCTGCGACCGCACCGGGGGCCGGGCGTCGACGGCCTCGGCGACCACGGCCGCACGGCAGTCCTCCAGCAGCTCGGCGACGGTCGGGTAGGGCGAGCCGGCCAGGCCGAGCTTCTGGGCGTTGTCGAGCCCGTCGAGGACCCTCTTCACGGTGTGGTCGCCGCCGGCGTCGAGGCCGAGCAGCACCAGGCGTCGCACGCCGAGCCGGTGTCGGGCGTCGCGCTCCTCGGCTGAGCCGACGACCTCCAGACCGACGCTCGACCCCTCGTCCACGAGCCCGGGGTAGGCCGTGACCTCGTGCCCGGCGCGGGTCTGGGTGATCGAGGCCGGCAGGTCGCCGAAGACCCAGGTGGTCTCGCCGGTCCGCGCGAGCCCGGAGTCGGTCGCGACCTCGTCCATCGCCTGCTGGAACTGCCCACGCAGCGGCTGCTTGAGCGCCTCGAGGTCCTTGCCGCGGGCCTGCTCGCGGCCCTGCTCGTCGACGACGCGGTAGGTCGGGCGCAGGTGCTCGGGCACCTTCGACCAGTCCCACGCCTCGCGCGGCACCACGACGCCGGTCGTCGCCCTGCACCAGCGCTCGAGCGCGTCGAGCAGCGGCTCCTCGCCTGCCGGCACGGTCCGCAGGAACTCCCGCGCCTTGTCGGGCGCGGGGACGAACGAGACGCGCAGGTTCTTCGGCAGCGAGCGGATCAGCGCGGTGACCAGCTCCTCGCGCAGCCCGGGGACGTTCCAGGAGAAGTCGTCGGCCCCGACCCGGTTGAGGGTCGCGACCGGCACCTCGATGGTCAGGCCGTCGTCGTCGGCACCCGGCTCGAAGTGGTAGGCCAGGTTGAAGGTCAGCCCCTCCCCCTGCCACGCCTGGGGGAAGTCTGACTCGGTGACCTCCTCGGCGGTGTCGTGGGTGAGCATCGACAGGTCGAAGTCGAGCAGCCGCGGGTGCTTCTGCCGCTCGCGCTTCCACCACTGCTCGAAGTGCACCCCGGAGACGACCTCGGGCCCGACCCGGGCGTCGTAGAAGTCGAAGAGGATGTCCTCGGAGACCACGATGTCGCGGCGCCGCGAGCGGTGCTCGAGCTCGGCGGCCTCCTCGAGCAGGCGCCGGTTGTGCTCGTAGAACTTCTGGCGCCCCGACTCCAGTGCAGCCCACTCGCCCTGCACCAGCGCGTGCCGGATGAACAGCTCGCGGGCGAGCGCCCGGTCGACCGTGCCGTAGTTGACGAGCCGGTCGGCGACCAGCGGCACGCCATACAGCGTGACCCGCTCGCGCGCCATGACGGCGGCGCGCTTGGTCGACCAGTGCGGCTCGGAGTACTGCCGCTTCACCAGATCGCCGGCCAGCCGCTCGGCCCACTCGGGCTGGATCGCCGCGACCTGGCGGGCCCACAGGCGCGAGGTCTCCACGAGCTCACCGGCCATGACGAACGCCGGCGACCTCCCCTTCAGCCCCGAGCCCGGGAAGATCGCGAACCGCGCGCCGCGGGCGCCGAGGTACTCGCGCGGGCCGGGCCGCTTGCCCTTGCCCCGTGCGCCCGGCGCCGGCTTCTCCTTCTCCTCCAGCACCCCGATGTGGGAGAGCAGGCCCGAGAGCAGCGCCTGGTGGATGCCGTCGGCGTCGTACGCCGCCCCACCGCTGGTCGAGCTCGTCGAGACCTCGATCTTCATCTCCTTGCACACCTGCCGCAGCTGGGACTCGAAGTCCTGCCACTCGCGGATGCGCAGGTAGTTGAGGTGCTCGCGCTTGCACATCCGGCGGAACGCGCTCGAGGACAGCTCGCGCTGCTGCTCGCGGACGTAGCGCCACAGGTTGAGCCAGGTCAGCAGGTCCGACCCCTCGGCCTTGAACCGCGCGTGCAGCTGGTCGGCCTGGGCGCGCTGCTCGGCGGGACGCTCGCGCGGGTCCTGGAGCGACATCGCCGCGACGATGACCAGCACCTCGCGCACGCAGCCGAGCCGGTCGGCCTCGAGGATCATCCGGCCCAGGCGTGGGTCGATCGGCAGCCGCGCCAGGCGACGCCCGGTGTCGGTGAGCGAGTCCTTGCCGTCGCCGCCGGCGCGCAGCGCACCGAGCTCCTCGAGCAGCTGCAGGCCGGAGGAGACGTTGCGCCGGTCCGGCGGCTCGACGAACGGGAACCGGGCGATGTCGCCGAGGCCGAGCGCGCGCATCTGCAGGATGACGCTGGCCAGGTTGGTGCGCAGGATCTCGGGGTCGGTGAACTCCGGTCGACCGAGGAAGTCCTCCTCGGAGTAGAGCCGGATGCAGATGCCCGGCCCCACGCGGCCGCAGCGACCGGCGCGCTGGTTGGCCGAGGCCTGGCTGACGGCCTCGACGGGCAGCCGCTGCACCTTGGTGCGCAGGGAGTAGCGACTGATGCGGGCGACGCCGGTGTCGACGACGTACCGGATGCCGGGCACCGTCAGCGACGTCTCGGCGACGTTGGTGGCCAGCACCACGCGGCGCCCGGTGTGCGGCGCGAAGACGCGGTGCTGCTCGGCGGCCGAGAGCCGGGAGTAGAGCGGCACGACCTCGACGCCCCCGCCCGCGCCCCGCAGGGAGCCCGCCGCGTCCTCGAGCGCGTCGGCGGTGTCTCGGATCTCCCGCTCGCCGGGCAGGAAGACCAGCACGTCACCCGGGCCCTCGGCCGCGAGCTCGCGCACGGCCTCGACGATCGCCTCGGTCTGGTCGCGCTGGACCGGTTCGCCGTCCTCGTCGTCCTCCGGGAGCTCCAACAGCGGGCGGTAGCGGACCTCGACGGGGTAGGTGCGCCCCGACACCTCGATGATCGGCGCAGGGGTGCCGTCACGGTCGGCGAAGTGCTCGGAGAAGCGCTGCACGTCGATGGTCGCGGAGGTGATGACCAGCTTGAGGTCCGGCCGGCGCGGCAGCAGCCGCTTGAGGTAGCCGAGCAGGAAGTCGATGTTGAGGGAGCGCTCGTGGGCCTCGTCGATGATGATGGTGTCGTAGCGCCACAGCATCCGGTCGCGCTGCAGCTCGGCGAGCAGGATGCCGTCGGTCATCAGCTTGACGCGGGTGTCCGCGCTGGTGCGGTCGGTGAAGCGCACCTGGTAGCCCACCACCGACTCCTGCCCCAGCGGCTGCCCGAGCTCGTCGGCGATCCGCTCGGCGACCGAGCGTGCCGCGATCCGACGTGGCTGGGTGTGCCCGATGAGCCCGCCGCGGGGACGCTTCTTGCCGTCACGGGCCTTGCGGTACGTCGTGCGCCCGCGCCCCAGCTCCAGGCAGATCTTCGGCAGCTGGGTCGTCTTGCCCGAGCCGGTCTCACCGGCGACCACCACGACCTGGTGGTCACGGATCGCCTCGGCGATGTCGTCGCGGCGCTGGCTGACCGGGAGGTCGGCGGGATAGGTGATCTCGAGCGGCTCGCGCTCCACCGACGTCCCTGCCTCCATGACCGGCCCATTGTGGCAAGCCCGCCCTCACCCAGACGAACCCATTCGCCCGACCCCGTACGACGCACCGCCCCGAGCCCTTGCCTAGAACACGTTCTACCGATGAGGATCGCGGGCATGATCAACGAGTACGACGTCGTGGTGGTCGGGTCCGGGGGCGGGGCCCTCACCGGGGCGCTGCTGGCCCAGCGGGCGGGGCTGCGCACGGTGGTGCTGGAGAAGACCGACCGGATCGGCGGCACCTCCGCCTACTCCGGTGGCGCCTGCTGGCTGCCCGGCAGCGCCGTCCAGCAGCGCGCCGGCATCGCCGACTCCACCGAGTCCGCCCGCACCTACCTCGGGGCGGTGCTGGCGCCGGTCGACGGCTGGAGCCCGGACCCGATGAAGGTCGAGGCGTTCCTCGCGCAGTCGCCCCGGGTCGTGGCCGCGCTGGAGGAGGCCGGCATCGACTTCGAGTGGCTGCCCTTCCCGGAGTACTACGACGCCCCCGGCCGCTGCCCGATGGGCCGCTCCATCCAGCCGACCAGCATCAAGCGCGACACCCTGCCGACCGAGGTCGCGGCACTGGTCCGGCCGCCGGTCGAGCGGGACCGGGTCGGCGGCGAGGGACGCGGCACCCTCAGCGGCGGGCATGCGCTCATCGCCCGACTGGCCGCGACCTTCGTCGAGGCCGGCGGCACCATCCGCACCGGCCACTGCGTGCGCGACCTGATGACCCAGACCGACGCGACCGGCGACCACGTCGTCGGGGTGTGGGCGACGACCGAGGAGGGCGCGGTCGAGGTGCGCGCGCGGCGCGGCGTGCTGCTCGGCAGCGGCGGCTTCGAGGGCAGCGAGTCGCGCCGGCACGCCCACGGCACCCCGGGCCGCGCCGCCTGGACGATGGCGCCGCGCGGCACCAACACCGGCGAGCCGATCTCCGCGGCCATCAACGCCGGCGCGGCCGTCGACTGGACCGGTCTCGGGTGGTTCTGCCCCGGCCTCGAGCACCCCGACGGAGCCGGCTCGTTCACGCTCGGGTTCCGCAGCGGCGTCATGGTCGACGCCCACGGACTCCGCTACGCCAACGAGTCGCTGCCCTACGACCGGTTCGGCCGGGAGATGGCGAAGGACCCCGCGCGCGTGCCGTCGTGGTTCGTCTTCGACTCCCGGGAGGGCGGCCGCCTCCCCGGCATCGCGATGCCCGAGGGCGACCCCGCCGACCACCTGGCGGCCGGGACCTGGGTGGAGGCCGAGTCGATCGCGGGGATCGCCGCGGCCATCGGCGTACCGGCGCAGGAGCTGGAGGCGACCGTCGAGCGCTGGAACGGCTTCTGCGCCACCGGCGTCGACGAGGACTTCGGCCGCGGTGCCGACGAGTACGACACCTTCTTCACCTACGGGGAGGGCCCCAACAAGGCCCTCACCCCGATCGACCAGGGCCCGTTCTTCGCGGCGCGCTTCGTGCTGTCGGACCTGGGCACCAAGGGCGGCGTCGTCACCGACGCGCACGGCCGGGCGCTGCGACCCGACGGCTCCGCCGTCCCGGGCCTGTACGCCGTCGGCAACACCGCCGCGCCGATGACCGGCCCCTACTACCCCGGCCCGGGCGCGCCGCTGGGCACGGCGCCCCTGAGCGGGCGCCATACCGCCCGCTCAGGGGCACGACCCATCACGAACGCACACCGACCTCACAGGAAACCCACAGGGAGACCGGGCACAGTGCTGCCATGGAGCTCACCCGTGCCGATGGCAGCCCCCTGCGTGTCCTGGTCGTCGACGACGAGGTCAACATCGCCGAGCTGATCACGATGGCGCTGCGCTACGAGGGCTTCGAGGTGCAGGCGGCGCACTCGGGCACCAAGGCGGTCGCGGCCGCCAAGGAGATGGCGCCCGACGCGGTCGTCCTCGACATCATGCTCCCCGACATCGACGGCCTGGAGGTGCTGCGCCGGATGCGGGCGACCGACCCGCACCTGCCGGTCGTCTTCCTCACCGCCCGCGACGCCGTGGAGGACCGGATCGCCGGCCTCACCGCCGGTGGCGACGACTACGTCACCAAGCCCTTCTCGCTCGAGGAGCTCGTCGCCCGGCTGCGCGGCCTACTGCGCCGCGCCGGCGCCCAGGCCGCCGCCGAGTCGACCGTGCTCACCGTCGGGGACCTGACCCTGGACGAGGACAGCCACGAGGTGTACCGCGGCGGCGACGAGATCACGCTGACCGCGACCGAGTTCGAGCTGCTGCGCTTCCTGATGCGCAACCCGCGCCGGGTGCTGTCGAAGGCGCAGATCCTCGACCGGGTCTGGAACTACGACTTCGGCGGCCAGGCCAACGTCGTGGAGCTCTACATCTCCTACCTGCGCAAGAAGGTCGACGCCGGCCGGCAGCCGATGATCCACACGATGCGCGGCGCGGGCTACGTGCTGAAGCCCGTCTCGTGAGGGCCCGGCTCCACCCCCGGGCGCGGAGGGTCGCCGACCGGCTGCGGTCGCTGACCGCCCGGCTGGTGCTCACCGCCGTGGTGCTGGCCCTGGCGGTCTCGGTGCTGCTCGGCACCGCCACCACGCTGGTGATGCGCCACGCCCTCACCGAGCGCCTCGACAACGAGGTGCGCTCCACCCTCAGCAGCGTCCTGGAGACCCCGCCGACCCCGCCGGGCGTGCAGCAGCAGACCCGCGTGGACCTGCGCAACCTCGCCCCGGGCACCCTCATCGCCCTGCTCGAGCCCGGCAGCGACCCCCAGGCGATCGTGGTCGGCGACGGCGTGTGGTTCGGACAGGACGTCTTCGTCTCCGACGCCGGTCACGGCTACCAGGACCCCGACGTGCCGATCGGCGACCAGTTCGGCAGCCACGACCCGGTCGTCATCGGGCCCGGGTCGTGGATCGGCCACGGCGCGATCCTGCTCCAGGGCACGCGGCTGGGCCGCAACGTCGTGGTGGCCGCCGGCTCGGTGGTGCGGGGCGACGTCCCCGACCACGCGGTCGTGGCCGGGACGCCCGCCCGCGTCGTACGCCGCTACGAGCCGGGCATCGGGTGGGTCGGCCGCACCGGGGACGTCCGCCCCGTCGTCCGGGCCGACTACCTGCAGGACGCGCTGACCGAGCTGCGCGAGCGGGCCTGAGCAGGTCTCAGCAGGTCTGAGCCCTCACTGACCGGGCGATGGGACCAAGGTCCCGACCCGAGGGACCAAGGTCCCGAGTGTGGCGGTCACTCCTCAGGCCGGGTCGGCGTGGGTCGATGCGACTCACGCAGGGGTCCCTACTGCTTGTTCCCTGCATCCACCCAGGAGGTGGGACATGCGCATCCTGACACTCACCGGACTCCCTCGACCGCCGCACTCGGGACAGCGGCTCCGCGTCGATCACAGCAGGCTGATGGGCCTGGACTCCGGGCTCGACCCGGGCGAGCAGGTCGTGCTGCGCGTCCGCGACCGGCACCAGCTCGCCACGGTCATGCACGTCGACTTCGGCCTCGACGAGACCACCTACGACCTGATGGTCGACCGGGCGGTCGAGACCGACGACCTGGCCGCGCTGGGCGCGCACGAGACCGCCCGTCGGACGTGGGAGGTCGAGGACGTCATGGCCACGATGTGCCGCCTCAAGCGCACCGGGATCGGCTGCGAGGAGACCTGCTCCTCGTGCGCCCTCAACCCCGACAGCGCTGCCGGCTCCACGCTGCAGCAGCACCTCAGCGCCCTGGACTGACCTCCTTCCAGTCCCGGACACGCAGAAGGCCGCCCCCGCAGGAGGCGGCCTTCTGTCGCGTGGTCGGGTTGCCCAGAAATGGCCGAAGGCCGCCTCGTGCGAGACGGCCTTCCGGACCTGGTGGAGGTGAGGGGACTCGAACCCCTGACCCTCTGCATGCCATGCAGATGCGCTACCAGCTGCGCCACACCCCCAGGTGGTGTGCCGGTCCGGGCTGCAGCCCGTTCCAGCGACCTGCGGAACAGTAGCCGACCGGTGTCGGCAACGCGAAATCGGGGTGCGACCGGTGCGTCGTCACGCCGTGCGGTGGTAGGCCAGCAGCCGCAGGCGCCCGGCCTCGGACTGCTCGAGGAGCTCCACCCAGCCACAGTTGCCGAGCCCGCGCAGCGAGTGGACCTGCTCGGTGGGCCAGCCCAGGAGCCCGACGGTGGCGACGCGGATGGCGGCGCCGTGGGAGACGGCCAGGGCGGTCTCGCCGGGCGCCACGGAGGCGAGCAGCTCGGTCAGCGCGTCGACCATCCGGGCACGGACGGCCTCGGTGGACTCCCCGCCGGGGACGACGTCGAAGTCGCCCTGGTGGAAGCGGGCGAACTCCTCGGGGTGCTGCGCGGCGTACTCCTCGTGGGAGAGCCCCTGGCGCTCGCCGAGGTGGAACTCCCGCAGCCTCGCGTCGTACGACGCAGCCCGATGGCACGCGGCGAGGACCGGCTCCGCGGTCTGGCGGGTGCGCAGCAGGTCCGAGACCCAGACGGCGGCCGGCGCGAGCGCGGCCATGGCCGGCGCGACGGCGGCAGCCTGCTGGTGGCCGACGTCGTCGAGGGGCACGTCGAGCTGGCCCTGGATGCGCCGCGCGTGGTTGTGGGCGGTGCGACCGTGCCGCAGCAGCACCAGGCGACGGCCGTGCGGGTCGTCGTGACCGCTCACGGGCGGGTGACGTCCTCCGGCAGCTCGATGGCCGGGCAGTCGCGCCACAACCGCTCGAGGGCGTAGAACTGCCGCTCCTCCTCGTGCTGGACGTGCACCACGATGTCGCCGTAGTCCAGCAGCACCCAGCGGCCGTCGCGCTGCCCCTCGCGGCGGATCGGCTTGGCTCCGGCCTCGCGCAGGGCGTCCTCGACCGCGTCGACGATCGCGCCGACCTGGCGCTCGTTGGAAGCGGAGATGATGAGGAAGGCGTCGGTGATGGCGAGCTGCTCGGAGACGTCGAAGGCGACGATCTGCTCGCCCTTCTTCTCCCCGCCGGCGCGGGCGGCGGTGACGATGAGCTCGAGGGCGTGGTCGGTGGCGGTCATGCTGCTCCCGTGGGGCCGGTGTCCCCGGCGTCGTGGGCGGGCGGGTAGAGGTCGTGCTTGGTGAGGTACTGCACCACACCGTCCGGGACGAGGTACCACACGGGCTCCCCGCGTTCGCGGCGTCGACGGCAGTCGGTCGAGGAGATCGCCAGGGCCGGGATCTCGACCATGGTGACGCGGTCGGCCGGGATCGAGGCCAGGGTGGCGGGGTCCATCTCGTAGCCGGGACGGGTGCACCCGACGAACTGGGCGAGCTCGAAGAGCTCGTCGGCGTCGCGCCAGGTGAAGATCTCGGCCAGGGCGTCGGCGCCGGTGATGAAGTAGAGCTCGGCGTCGGGCAACGCCGCTCGCAGGTCGCGCAGGGTGTCGACGGTGTAGGTGCGACCGGGGCGGTCGATGTCGACCCTGCTGACGGTGAAGCGGGGGTTGGACGCGGTCGCGATCACCGTCATGAGGTAGCGGTGCTCGGCCCCGGTGACGTCGCGGTCGGCCTTCTGCCAGGGGTCGCCGGTGGGCACGAAGACGACCTCGTCGAGGTCGAACCAGTGCTGGACCTCGGAGGCCGCGACGAGGTGGCCGTGGTGGATGGGGTCGAACGTGCCGCCCATGACGCCGACGCGGCGTCGGGTGCCCTGCTCCCCCATCGGGTCGAGCCGGCTCGGCTCAGCTGTGCTCGCGACCGCCGCCGAAGGCGAGGAGCGCGAACAGCAGGCCCATGAGGATGCCCAGCGTGATGACACCGATGCCCCACGAGAGGGCGTGGTCGACGTCGGCGGCCTCGGCGGCCTCGGAGGCGAGGATGATCAGCGACTGCATGGCGCGATCCTAGCGGTCCCCCGCGGGCGTGCCGGCAGCGGCTCAGCGCACGTGGCCGTCGCCGGTGACGACGTACTTGGTCGAGGTCATCTCCGGCAGGCCCATCGGGCCCCGGGCGTGCAGCTTCTGGGTGCTGATCCCGATCTCGGCACCGAAGCCGAACTCGCCGCCGTCGGTGAAGCGGGTGCTGGCGTTGACCAGGACCGCCGCCGCGTCGACGGCCGCGACCCAACGCCGCGCGGCGCGCTGGTCCTCGGTCACGATCGCCTCGCTGTGCTGGCTGGAGTGCCGGCGCACGTGGGCGAGCGCCTCGTCGAGATCGGGCACGACGCGGGCGGCGAGGTCGAGGGAGAGGTACTCGGTGTCCCAGTCCTCCTCGGTGACCGGCACCACGCCGTCGTACGCCGCGAACGACTCGTCGCCGTGGATGGTCACCCCGGCGCCCTGCAGGGCCTCCACGACACGCGGCAGGAACGCCTCGGCGACGTCGGCGTGCACGAGCAGCGACTCGGCCGCGTTGCAGACGCTCGGCCGGTGCGTCTTGGCGTTGACCACGATCGCCAGCGCCTTGTCGAGGTCGGCGGCCGCGTCGACGTAGACGTGGCAGTTGCCCACGCCGGTCTCGATCACCGGCACCGTCGACTCCTCCACGACGGCGCGGATCAGGCCCGCACCGCCGCGCGGGATGAGCACGTCGACGTGCCCGCGCGCCCGCATCAGCGCCTTGACGGTGTCGTGGGAGTCGGCTGGCACCAGCTGGGCCACGTCGGCGTCGAGGCCGGTCGAGGCGGCGGCCTCACGCAGGACCGCGACGATGGCCGCGTTGCTGGCGGCGGCGCTGGAGGACCCGCGCAGCAGGACGGCGTTGCCGGACTTCAGGCAGATGCCGGCCGCGTCGGCGGTGACGTTGGGACGAGCCTCGTAGATCATGCCGACCACGCCGAAGGGCACCCGCACCTGGCGCAGCTCCAGCCCGTTGGCCAGCGTGCTGCCGCGGACCACCTCGCCCACCGGGTCGGGCAGCGCGGCGACGTCACGCAGCCCCTGCGCCATCCCCTCGAGCCGCTCGGGAGTCAGCCGGAGCCGGTCGACGATGCCCGCCGGCGTACCGCCTGACTCGGCGCGGGCGACGTCCTCGGCGTTGGCGGCCAGCACCGGCTCGGCGCGCTCGAGGAGCGCCTCGGCCATCGCCAGCAGTGCCGCGTCCTTCTGCGCCCTGGTCGCCAGGCCCAACCCCAGCGAGGCCTCCCGGGCCCGCTGCGCCAGCTCGATCACGTCCTGCTGGGTCGTCATGGGCCCGAGCCTAGGGCGCGTGGGACGTCATGCGGACGGGACGTCCATCCCTGCGGGACGCGTGACGTCCTAAGAGAGCACTCAGCGGTGCGCCCTCAACCGATCCGGATGCTCCGGAGGTTGATGACGCACCGCTGGTGTCACGGGCTTCGACTCAGGTCTCGACACGCGGGTCACGGCTTCGCAAGCTCAGCCGTGCCGCTCGCTCGACCACCATCATCGGGTCGGCTTCGCCGCCCCGATCAGCCCTTGCGCTTCTCGATCTGCTCGGTGGCGGCGGGCAGCACCGAGTGCAGGTCGCCGACGACGCCGAAGTCGACGAGTTCGAAGATCGGCGCCTCCTCGTCCTTGTTGACCGCGACGATGGTCTTCGAGGTCTGCATGCCGGCACGGTGCTGGATCGCACCGGAGATGCCGTTGGCGACGTAGAGCTGCGGCGAGACCACCTTGCCCGTCTGGCCGACCTGGAAGGAGTGCGGCTTCCAGCCGGAGTCGACGGCGGCGCGCGAGGCGCCCACGGCGGCACCGAGCGCGTCGGCCAGGCCCTCGATCGGGTCGAAGTTGCCGCCGGTGCCACGACCGCCGGAGACGACGATGGCGGCCTCGGTCAGCTCGGGGCGACCGGTGGACTTGCGCGGCTGGGCAGCCACGATCTGGGCCTTCTTGGCCGAGTCGGAGATGGTCGCGGTGAACGCCTCGACCTCACCGGCTCCGGCGGTCTCCTCCGGGGCGGCGGAGTTGGGCTTGACCGTGATGATCGGGGTGCCCTTGGTGACCTTGGACTTCACGGTGTAGTTGCCGGCGAAGACCGACTGCGTGGTCACGCCGCCGTCCTCGATGTCCACGGCGTCGGTGATGATCCCCGAGCCGGTCTTGATCGCCAGGCGACCGGCGATCTCCTTGCCCTCGTAGCCGGAGACCAGCAGCACGGCGGCAGGGGAGGTCTTCTCCACCAGCTGCTGCAGCGCCTCGGCCTTCGGGGCCACCAGGTAGCCCTTGATCTCGGCGTCGTCGACGACGTAGATCTTCTCGGCACCGAAGGCCTTGAGCTTGTCGGTCACCGCGGAGTCGTTGCCACCGAAGTAGACCGCGGAGGGGGTGCCGAGCTTCTTGGCCAGGGCCAGGAGCTCGAGCGTGGGCTTGCGGACAGCGCCGTCGACCGCGTCGACGACGACCAGGACCTCAGACATGTGTGTGTTCCTCTCCTATCCGAGCCCGGCTCAGATGAACTTCTTCGACGCGAGGAACTCGGTCAGCGCGGTGGCGCCGGAGCCGTCCTCGTCGGTCACGATCTCGCCGGCGGTGCGCGGCGGGCGGGCAGCGGTCTCCTCGACGGCGCTCCACGAGGCGTTCAGGCCCACGAGCTCGGCGTCGACGCCGAGGTCGGAGAGGCTCCAGGTCTCCAGCGGCTTCTTCTTCGCCGCCATGATGCCCTTGAACGACGGGTAGCGCGCCTCACCGGTCTGGTCGGTGACCGACATGACCAGCGGCATGGTGGCGCCGATGACCTCGGTGGCGGTGTCGCCATCACGCTTGATGCGGACCTGGTCGCCCTGGGTCTCGATGACCGAGGCGAAGGTGACCTGCGGGAGGTCGAGGCGCTCGGCGAGCATCGCCGGGACGACCGAGCCGGAGGCGTCGGTCGAGGCCATGCCGCACATCACGAGATCGGGCACGCCGATCTTCTTGATGGCCTCCGCCAGCACCAGCGAGGTGCCGAGGTAGTCGGAGCCGGCGATGGCCTCGTCGGAGACCAGGATGCCCTTGTCGGCACCCATCTGCAGGGCCTTGCGGACGGCGTCGACGGCCTTCTCCGGGCCGATGCAGAGCGCGGTGACCTCGGTGTCGTCACCGGCCTTCTCCTTCAGCTGGAGCGCCTGCTCGACGGCGTACTCGTCGAGCTCCGACAGCAGCCCGTCGACGCCCACGCGGTCGACGGTGTTGTCCGACTCGAACTGCCGGTCGGCAGTGGCGTCGGGCACGTACTTCACACAGACAACAATGTTCATGGTGGTGACGGCCCCTCAGGGCCCCTCCTGTGCACTCGGGATCGATCGCGAGGCTACCCTCGCGTCAACGTGGATGTAACACGCGTTTACGGTTGCTTTTCTCACACGGCCGGCTCAGGCGCCGGGGCGGACCACCCGCTCGAGAAGTCGCCCGAGCACGAGGTAGACCACCGCCCCCAGGCCCCAGTTGACCAGGGCGTTCTTGGTCTCCGCGGACTCCCCGGTGAACTCGCGGATGCCGTTCTCCCGGGAGAAGACCCCCAGGTCGACGGTGTCGGCGGCGGACAGCACGAAGCTGACCAGGCCGTTGTCCTCGTTGGCGTCGATGGCCACGAGCAGGGCGCCGACCGCCAGGACGAGCGCAGCCAGGACGCACACGGTCCACAGCAGCTGCGCGACGCGCGTGCGCCACGAGCGGCCCGAGAGCCTGTCCTTGATGCCCATGCGCGTCCTCACCTGCTCGCGAAGGTGGCCTTGCCCGGCCCGTTCTCGAGGAAGGATGTCATGCCGGTGGTGCGGTCCTCGGTGGCGAACACGGAGGCGAACTGCATCCGCTCGATCTCCAGACCGGTCTCCAGGTCGGTGCCCAGCCCCCGGTCGATGCACTCCTTGGCCGCCCGCAGCGCCAGCCCGGCCGCCGTGCGGAACTGCCCGGCCCAGGCCAGCGCCTCGCGGTAGACGTCCTCGTCGGGGACGACCCGGTCGACCAGGCCGATGGCCAGCGCCTCGTCGGCCTTGACGAACCGTCCGCTGAAGATGAGGTCCTTCGCCTTCGACGGGCCGACCAGCCGGGCCAGCCGCTGGGTGCCGCCGGCGCCCGGGATGATGCCGAGCAGGGTCTCGGGCTGCCCCATGACCGTCCGCTCCCCCGCGATCCGCAGGTCGGCGGCCAGTGCCAGCTCGCAGCCGCCGCCGAGTGCGTAGCCGTTGACCGCCGCCACGACCGGCTTGGGGATGCGGGCGATCGCCGTCACCGCGGACTGCAGCGGGCCGGAGCGGGCGACCATGTCCTGGTAGGACATGTCGGCCATCTCCTTGACGTCGTTGCCCGCCGCGAAGACCCGCTCTCCGCCGTACAGCACGACGGCGCGGACGTCGTCGCGCTCGGTCGCCTCGGCGGCGGCGGCGCGCAGCTCCTCCTGGACCGCGATGCTGATCGCGTTCATCTTCGGACGGTCGAGCCGGATCGTCCCGACACCGTCGGCGACCTCCAGCCGGACGAACTCACCCATCGACTTCTCCCTCTCCTCGACCAGCCCCGGCACCGCCGGGCGGCGACGGGATGTGGCGACGGCTACGTCTGCGCCGAGCATCGTGCCACCCCTGACACAATCCTCCGCATGGTGCCGGTGACGTGGACGCATCTCGGGCAGACCGCCAGGGTCTGGCCCGGGCGCAACTGGCCGCTCGGCGCGACGTGGACGCCGGAGCGGACCAACTTCGCCGTCTACGCGCCGGCCGCCACCGAGGTGACGCTGTGCCTGTTCACCGACGCCCCCGACGGCGGCGAGGAGGAGCACCGCTTCGTCCTCACCGAGCAGAGCCTCGGCATCTGGCACGGCGCCCTGCCCGACGTCGAGCCCGGCACCCGCTACGGCTACCGCGTCGACGGCCCCTGGGATCCCTCCTCCGGCCACCGCTTCAACCCGTACAAGCTGCTCCTGGACCCCTATGCGATGGCGGTCAGCGGCGAGTACACCCCCGAGCCGGCCACCTTCGGCTACGTCTTCGGCAGCCCCGAGGAGCAGTCCACCGAGGACTCCGCCCCCTTCGTGCCGCGCAGCGTCGTGGTCGACCCGGCGTCCGGGGACTTCGACTGGGAGGGCGACCAGCCGATGCGACGCCGCTGGCGCGACACGGTCGTCTACGAGTGCCACGTCAAGGGCATGACCCAGCTGCACGACCGCGTCCCCGAGCACCTGCGCGGCACGTACGCCGGCCTCGGCTCCCCCGCGGTCACCGACTACCTGCGTGACCTCGGTGTCACCGCGGTCGAGCTGCTCCCGGTCCACCAGTTCGTCTCCGAGCCGGGCCTCACCCAGCGCGGCACCAGCAACTACTGGGGCTACAACTCCATCGGCTACTTCGCCCCGCACGCGGCGTACTCCTCCTCCGGCGACCGCGGCCAGCAGGTCCGTGAGTTCAAGGAGATGGTCAAGGCGCTGCACCGCGCCGGACTCGAGGTGATCCTCGACGTGGTCTACAACCACACCGCGGAGGCCGGCCCGCTGGGCCCGACGCTCTCCTTCCGCGGGCTCGACGACCGCGGCTTCTACAAGCGCGTCATCCCCGAGCCCGACCCCAAGACCGGCGCAGTGGAGTTCGACGACGCCTACTGGGACGTCACCGGCTGCGGCAACACCGTCGACTCCAACCACCCGCTGGCGCTGCGGCTCATCCTCGACTCGCTGCGCTACTGGGTCACCGAGATGCACGTCGACGGGTTCCGCTTCGACCTGATGTCGGCGCTGACCCGCACCGGCTACGACATCGACATGAACTCCGACCTGCTGGTCGCCATCGGCCAGGACCCCATCCTGCGGCACGTGAAGCTCATCGCCGAGCCGTGGGACGCCTCGATGGACGGCTACCTCGTCGGAGGCATGCCGCCGCCGTGGGTGGAGTGGAACGACCAGTACCGCGACGAGATCCGCGACTTCTGGCGCAACCACACCTCGGGGCCCCGCACCGTCGCCACCCGCCTCGCAGGCTCCTCGGACCTCTACGCCGACGACGGGCGCTCGGCCTACAACTCCATCAACTTCGTCACCGCGCACGACGGCTTCACCCTGCGCGATCTGGTGACCTACGAGCACAAGCACAACGAGGCCAACGGCGAGGACAACCGCGACGGCACCGACAACAACCGCTCGTGGAACCACGGGGTGGAGGGCGAGACCGACGACCCGGCCCTCGTCGCCGTACGCCGTCGTCAGGCGGCCAACATGATGGCGACCCTGTGCCTGTCCAACGGCGTGCCGATGATCACCGCGGGCGACGAGCGCGGGCGTACCCAGCGCGGCAACAACAACGCCTACTGCCAGGACAACGAGACCTCCTGGGTCGACTGGTCCGCCGAGGACGCCTGGCTCGACGTCTACGAGGTCACGAAGACCGCGCTGCGACTGCGCCGCGACCACCCGGCGCTGCGCCAGCGGCACTGGTTCGAGGGGCGCCCCACGATCAAGGGCGGTCCGAAGGACCTGGCCTGGCTGCACCCCTCGGGGCGCGAGATGCGCGAGGAGGACTGGTACGACCACGACCTGCGCACGATCGGCATGTTCGTGTCCGGCGCGCCCTTGCGAGCCCCCGGCCCGCGCGGCGAGCAACAGGTCGACCGCTCGTTCATGCTGTGGTTCAACAGTGGCTGGCTGCCCCAGAGCGTGCACCTGCCGGAGAACGACTGGGTGCAGCGCGGTGAGGTCGTGCTGTCGACCGACGTCAAGCTCGACGAGGGCGCCCGGGTCGAGGCCGGGGACCGGATCTCGATCGGGCGCCGCTCGGTCGTGGTGCTGCGCGAGCTCGTCGACTAGCCCGTCGGCAGGGCCACCACACCGAGCTCGGCGTCGGAGGCGAGCAGCTCGTGCCGCGGCACGACCCTGACGGTGTAGCCGAAGGGGCCGGCCGCGTCGAGGGCGATGTCGCCGTCGAAGCGGTGCCGCCCGCCCTCGTAGCTCTCGGCCAGGGTGAGCAGGGAGGTCCGGGCGTCGAGGAGCTCGTCCTCGGCGGTGGCGCGGCCGTGGACCAGCTGCACCTCGACGTCCTCGGGTGACAGCGAGCCGAGCGCGACGAAGGCGCGGGTCGACATCAGCGCGCCGACCTCCGGTGAGTCACCCACCCCGCTGGACTCGACGTGCTCGACACGGACGCCGGGCCAGGCCTCGAGCACCCGCTTCTTCCACGCGGCCAGGTCGACCGCGCCCGCGTAGTCGCTGTTGAGCGCGCGGGCGGTCGCGGCGGCGGGTGCGTAGAGCTGGCGGACGTAGTCGCGCACCATCCGGGTCGCGAGCACCTTGGGGCCCAGCGACTTCAGCGTGTGGCGGACCATCTCCAGCCAGCGGGTCGGGACCCCGGAGGCGTCGACGTCGTAGAACCGCGGGGCGACCTCGTTCTCGATGAGGTCGTAGAGCGCGGCGGCCTCGAGGTCGTCACGTCGATCGACGTCCTCCACCCCGTCGGCGGTCGGGATGGCCCAGCCGTTCTCACCGTCGTACCACTCGTCCCACCAGCCGTCGAGCACCGAGAGGTTCAGCCCGCCGTTGAGCGTCGCCTTCATCCCGGACGTGCCGCAGGCCTCGTAGGGGCGCAGCGGGTTGTTGAGCCAGACGTCGCAGCCGGGGTAGAGGGGCTGGGCCATGGCGATGTCGTAGTTGGGCAGGAAGACGATGCGGTGCCGGATCTCGGGGTCGTCGGAGAGCCGGACGATGTCCTGGATGAGCTTCTTGCCGCCGTCGTCGGCCGGATGCGCCTTGCCGGCGATCACCAGCTGGACGGGGCGGTCGGGGTCGAGCAGCAGCCGCTTGAGCCGCTCGGGGTCGCGCATCATCAGCGTCAGACGCTTGTACGACGCGGCGCGCCGCGCGAAGCCCATGGTCAGCACGTCAGGGTCCAGCGCGTCGTCGATCCAGGCGAGCTCGGCGCTGGCCGCACCCCGCTTGGTCCACGACTTGGCCAAGCGACGACGGGCGTCCTCGACGAGCCGCTGGCGCAGCACCCGCTTGGTCGACCACACCGCCTCGCCGGGGATCGAGTCCACGACGTCCCAGAAGGCGTCGACGTCCTCGGAGTCCGGCGCCACGCCGGCGCGCGCGGCGAGCTCGAAGACCTCCCGGCCGACCCAGGTGGGACCGTGGACGCCGTTGGTGATGGAGCCGATCGGCACCTCGGCCTCGTCGAAGGCCGGCCAGAGCCCCTGGAACATCCCGCGCGAGACGTGCCCGTGCAGCTGGGAGACGCCGTTGGCGCGCTGGGCCAGGCGGAAGCCCATGACGGCCATGTTGAACACCGCCGGGTCGCCGCCCTCGTAGTCCTCGGCGCCCAGCGCCAGGATCCGCTCGACGGGGACGCCCGGGCAGGCGCCGGCGTCGGCGAAGTACTGCTCGACGAGCGACCGGGGGAACCGGTCGATCCCGGCGGGCACCGGCGTGTGCGTGGTGAACACCGTCGAGGCGCGTCCGACCTCGAGCGCGGTGTCGAAGTCCAGGCCCGGCCCGGCGGGGTCGACGGTGAGCTCGCGGATGCGCTCCAGTCCCAGGAACCCCGCGTGACCCTCGTTGGTGTGGAAGACCTCGGGCGCCTCGTGCCCGGTGATGCGCGAGAACGCCCGCAGCGCCTTGACCCCGCCGATGCCGAGCAGCAGCTCCTGGCGCAGCCGGTGCTCGGAGTTGCCGCCGTAGAGGCGGTCGGTCACGTCGACGTACTGCTGGCTGTTGCCCTCCACGTCGGTGTCGAGCATGAGCAGCGGCACGCGTCCGACGCGTGCCACCCAGATCCGGGCCAGCAGGTCCGTGCCGCCGGGCATGGCGATGGAGATGGTCGCGGGCTCCCCGGTGGGCTCGCGCAGCACCGAGATCGGGAGCTCGTCGGGGTCGAGCACGGGGTAGGTCTCCTGCTGCCAGCCCTCGCGGGAGAGCGACTGCTTGAAGTAGCCGTGGCGGTAGAGCAGACCGACGCCGATGATCGGCACGCCGAGGTCGCTGGCGGCCTTGAGGTGGTCGCCCGCGAGGATCCCGAGGCCGCCGGAGTACTGCGGGAGCACGGCGGTGATGCCGAACTCCGGGGAGAAGTAGCCGATGGCCCGGGGCATCCCGGGGTCCGCGGCAGCCGTGCGCTGGAACCACCGGTCGCCGGCCAGGTAGGCGTCCAGGTCCGCCCGGGCCTCCTCGAGCCGAGCCCGGAAGGCCTCGTCTCCGGCCAGCTCCTCGAAGCGCTCGCGGGAGACCGAGCCCAGCAGCCGCATCGGGTCGCGCCCGGAGGACTCCCACAGCTCGGGGTCCACGGCCGCGAAGACATCCTGGGTCGGCGGGTGCCAGGACCAGCGCAGGTTGAGCGCCAGGTCGCTGAGCGGAGCCAGCTCGGGGGGCAGGACGGGGCGGACGGTGAACCGTCGGATGGCACGCACGGGCGAACGCTAACGCGATCACTTGAACGATCCAAGACCTCTGGACCACTCGTGTTCCTGTGAACTCCGCGTTTCATGCCCCCGTCCGCATAACCACCGGTCCCCGGAGCCGTTGAGCAGGCCATGCCCAACACCCCCTCCCGCGCACGGCGCCGCAAGACGGCCGCCCTCGCCCTGATGACCGCCACCCTGGTCCCGGGCCTCGCGCAGATCCCCGCCCTGGCCGCCCCCTCGACGGTCGCCACCACCGACCTGCCGCACATCGTCGACGGCGTGGTCGCCACCCTCGGCGACACCGTGCCCGGCCTGTCCGACCTCGACCTGCGCGGCAGCGTCCTGCCCACCGCGGCCCAGCGCAGCGCCGCCGACCGCCTCGGCGCCGTCACCCTGCGCTGGAACGACTTCGGCACGCCCGGGTCGCTGCTGCCCGCCGACGGCGTCCTGGCCCGCGCGACCTCCAAGAACCCCGTCACCGCCGCTCGCGCGTACCTGGAGGACAACGCCGCCCTGTTCGGCCTCTCGCGTGCCGCCATGGCCGACCTGGAGCTGGTCAACGAGCAGAAGCTGGCCGACTACCCCGACGCGAAGGGCCGTCCGACCGCCCCGGCCGGGCACGCCGTGCTGTTCCGCCAGCGCTTCGGCGACCTCTCCCCCGCGCTCGGCTCGATGGTGACCGTCGGTGTCTCCGGTGGCGAGATCGCCTACGTCTCCTCCTCCCTGGTCCGTACGACGCAGACGGCTCCGGCCGCGACGCTGACCCCGCTCGAGGCCTGGGTCGAGGCCGCCGGCAACGTCGGCCGCTCCATCACCGCCTCCACGCTGAAGAAGATCGGCACCGTCGTCGACCGCGCCGTCGGCTCGGTCGCCCCCTGGACGCGTCTCGCCGTGCCCGGCTTCTCCGAGCAGCAGCAGGTCCGCCTGCGCGCGTTCGCGCTGGCCGACGGCACCGTGCGTCCGGTCTACGAGGCCAACGTCGTGGACAACCAGGACGGCCTCGCCTTCGCCTACACCCTCATGGTCGACGCCGTCACCGGCGACGTCCTGCACCGCGCCCACCAGGTCGAGAACGACTCGGTCCAGGAGGTCTACCAGGGCACCTTCAGCAACACCGAGTGCGGCCCGAAGCACCCCTTCGAGCTCACCGACGACCTGACCACCACCTTCAACGCCGCGGCGTTGGCCCTGCCCGTCGACGACGTCGTGGTGAAGTTCTTCGGCCCCAAGGACCAGCTCCTCTACACCGGTGACCTGCTCACCAGCCCCGAGGTCGTCACCTGGACGTCCCCGGAGCCGCTCAAGGCCGGCGTCTACAGCGCCCAGGTCTGCCCCTTCGACGACGCCTCGGCGGTCATCGGCGCGTACGCGCTCCTCGTCGCCACGAGCGACACCGGCACCCCCGGTGTCGGTGGTGGCCTCGGCTTCGACCCGACCTGGAGCTACTTCCCGGCCAACCCGTCGATGTCGTCGACCAAGATCGGCAAGACCCCCGGCAACGACGTCATCGGTTGCTGGGTCGAGACCGCCGACTGCACGATGCCCAGCGGCCCGTTCGCCAACGTGGCCTCCCCCTTCGTGTGGGACCAGGTCAACGTGGCCGGCGCGTCGTCGATGACGACCATCGGCAACAACGCCAACACCCACGAGGCCTGGGCCAGCCCGCTCACCCCGGGCGGCCTGCTGCAGGCGCCGGTATCCCCCACCCGCACCTACACCGGTGAGTTCACCGACGCGTGGAACGAGTCGGCCTGCGACCCGACCAACCTGGTGCCGGGCGGCAACGACATCGACTTCGCCACCGGCAACCTGTTCGTGTCCCACAACCGGATGCACGACTACAGCTACTACCTCGGCTTCACCGAGGCCAACTACAACCTCCAGCTCGACAACTTCGGTCGCGGCGGCGTCCCGGCCGACATGGAGGTCGGCAACGTGCAGGCCGGTGCTCTGACCAGCCCGGTCTTCGAGGCCACCGGCGTCGCCACGGGCCGCAACAACGCCAATCAGATCACCCTGCAGGACGGCGTCCCCGGCATCACCAACCAGTACCTCTTCCAGCCGGCCGCCGGCGCGTTCTACGCGCCGTGCACCGACGGTTCACTGGACATGGGCATCGTCGGCCACGAGTACACCCATGCCATCTCCAACCGGATGATCGCCGGCCCGGACGAGGGCATCGGCTCCCAGCAGGGTGGCGCGATGGGCGAGTCGTGGGGCGACCTGACCGCCGCTGAGTACCAGTTCAGCCACGGCTACAAGAACGGCGGCAACATCTTCGCCGTCGGTGTGTACGCCACGGGCAACAAGAAGACCGCGATCCGCAACTTCGCGATCAACAAGAACCCGCTGAACTACTCCAACTACGGCTACGACACCACCGGTGTCCAGGTCCACGCCGACGGCGAGATCTGGAGCGGCACCCAGTGGGAGGTCCGCCAGGCGCTGGTGAAGAAGTGGAACAAGCAGTACCCGTACAAGAACAAGTCGCTCCAGCTCGAGTGCGCCCAGGGCACCGACGTCGCCTCCCCCGTGGCCCCGCAGTACTGCCCGGGCAACCGACGCTGGATCCAGCTGATGTTCGACTCGTTCCTGCTCCAGCAGGGCAGCACGTCGATGCTCGACGCGCGTGACGCGATGCTGGCCGCCGACCGGATGCGCTTCGGCGGCGAGAACACCAAGGTCATGTGGCAGGCGTTCGCCCGCCGCGGCATGGGCAAGAACGCCAGCATCGACCCGGCCGACGAGAACGACGTCACCGGCGGCTTCGCCTCGCCCAAGGGCGGCAACGCCACCGTGACGTTCAAGGGCGGCTCGGGTCCGGGCTCGGTCTACGTCGGCATGTTCGAGGCGCGCACCTCGCCGCTGGCCGACACGTTCCCGAAGACGAGGACCAAGGCGACCGCGACGATGGCGCCGGGCAGCTACGACCTGCTCTACGTCTCGCCCAAGGGCGGCTTCCACCGGTTCGGCCTCACCGTCAAGGCGGGCCAGAAGCGCACGGTGAAGCTCCCCGAGGCCGTCAACCTGGCCGCGTCGGCCGCCGGCGCCAAGGTCATCGACGCCACCGCCGGCTCGCTGAAGACCGAGGCGCTCATCGACGGCACCGAGGACACCAACTGGGCCGGCGTGACCGAGGCCAACGTCGACGAGTCCAAGCCGTTCGTGGCCGTCGACCTCGCGGGCAAGAAGTCGAAGATCCGTCGCGTCCAGGTCAGCGCGCTGCTGAACCCCGTCGACGGCGCCGACGACATCGACCAGCTGTCCAACTCGCGCTTCACCGCGCTGCGGCAGTTCGCCATCGAGGTCTGCGTCAAGGGCTGCACCAGCGGCAAGGCGAAGTGGAAGCGCGTCCTCACCTCCACGTCCGATGCCTTCCCGGCCGTGCGCCCCCGCCCGACGGCACCCAAGCAGGCCATGCGGTCGTTCTCGTTCAAGCCCACCAAGGCCTCGGCCGTGCGGCTCGTCGTCCTCAACAACCAGTGCACCGGGTTCGCCGGGTACGCCGGTGAGCTGGACAACGACCCGATCACCACGACCGACTGCGCCACGGGCTCCGAGCGCGGCACCGTCGTCCACGCGGCCGAGCTGCAGGTGTTCAAGAAGTAGCCCACCGAGCCACCCAGCACGCCGAACCGGCGCGTCCCTCGTGGGGCGCGCCGGTTCGGCATCCGACGACGGTCATCGACCCCCGGAGGCGCGCTCTCCGGGAGGGTGTTTGCGTGAGGGGGGCCCAGCCGCTTGGCTAGTGGGCATGGTCGGACGCATCCCCGTCATGAACGTGATGCCGCTGGTGGACCTCGGTCGGCAACCTGCCAAGGCGACCGTCGGCGAGCCCTTCAAGGTCTCCGCGACGGTCTTCAGGGAAGGGCACGACAAGCTCTCCGCCGAGGTGGTGCTGACCGACCCGTCCGGGGCCCGTCGGGCGCCGGTGCGGATGGTCAAGCATGCCGAGGTGCCCGACCTGCACGAGGCCTGGGTGACCCCCGACGTCGAGGGGGCCTGGAGCTTCGAGGTGCAGGCGTGGTCCGACCCGCTCGCGACCTGGCAGCACGACGCCGGGATCAAGATCCCCGCCGGCGTCGACGTGGAGCTGATGTTCCTCGAGGGCCGGCTGCTCTTCGAGCGCGTCCTCGGCTCCCTGGACCCCACGGACACGCGGGCCCGCGAGGTCCTCGAGGGCGCCGTGCTCGCGGCGCAGGACACCCAGCGTCCCGCGGCGGCCCGCCTCGCCGCGCTCCGCGACCCCGAGCTGGCGCAGGTGCTGCTCGAGCACCCGCTGCGCGAGCTGGTCACCGTCGAGGGCCCGTACCCGGCGTACGCCGACCGGCAGCGCGCGCTCTTCGGCAGCTGGTACGAGTTCTTCCCGCGCAGCGAGGGCGCGACCAAGGACCCGAAGACCGGGAAGATCACCTCCGGCACCTTCCGGACCGCTGCGGAGCGGCTCGACGCCGTGGCTGCGGCAGGCTTCGACGTCATCTACCTGCCGCCGATCCACCCCATCGGCGAGGTCAACCGCAAGGGCCCCAACAACACCCTCACCCCCAGCCCCGACGACACCGGCTCGCCGTGGGCCATCGGGTCCAAGGACGGCGGCCACGACGCGATCCACCCCGACCTCGGGACGATGGACGACTTCGACGCCTTCGTGGCCCGCGCCGGCGAGCTCGGCCTCGAGGTGGCCCTGGACCTGGCGCTCCAGGCCGCCCCGGACCACCCGTGGGTCACCACCCACCCGCAGTTCTTCACCACCCGGGCCGACGGCTCGATCGCCTACGCCGAGAACCCGCCCAAGAAGTACCAGGACATCTACCCGCTCAACTTCGACAACGACCCCACGGGCATCTGCCGCGAGGTGCTGCGCGTGGTGAAGCTGTGGATGTCCCACGGCGTGCGGATCTTCCGCGTCGACAACCCGCACACCAAGCCGGTCGCGTTCTGGGAGTGGCTGCTGAGGGAGGTGCGGCGCACCGACCCCGACGTGCTGTTCCTGTCCGAGGCCTTCACCCGTCCGGCGATGATGCACGGCCTGGGTGCGGTCGGCTTCCACCAGAGCTACACCTACTTCACCTGGCGCACCGCGAAGTGGGAGATCGAGGAGTACCTCCGCGAGCTCTCGACGGAGTCCGACCACCTGATGCGGCCGAACTTCTTCGTCAACACCCCCGACATCCTCCACGCCTACCTGCAGTACGGCGGACCGGCCGCCTTCAAGGTCCGCGCCGCGCTGGCGGCGACCAGCTCGCCGAGCTGGGGCGTGTACGCCGGCTACGAGCTGTTCGAGCACGTGGCCGTCAAGCCGGGGTCCGAGGAGTACCTCGACTCCGAGAAGTACCAGATCCGCATCCGCGACTGGGACGCCGCCGAGGCCGAGGGCCGCACGCTCACGCCGTACCTCACCCGACTCAACGAGCTGCGCCGCGAGCACCGCTCGCTCCAGCTGCTGCGCAACCTGACCATCCACTCCAGCGACGACGAGAACATCCTGGTCTTCGCCAAGCAGGCGGTCGTCGGCGACCCCGACAGCGACACCGTCGTGGTGGTGATCAACCTCGACCCGCACGCCACCCGGGAGACCACCGTCCACCTCGACCTGCCCGCCCTGGGCATGGACTGGGGCGAGCGCTTCGTGGTCCACGACGGGATCACCCACCAGGACTGGTCCTGGGGCCAGCACAACTACGTGCGCCTGGACCCCCACCACGAGCCGGCCCACGTGCTGACGGTCAGGAGGGGCGCATGAGCAAGCACGCCCCCGTCCACGAGACGACCGCCTCCGGGGTCGACGTCGAGGAGGCCAGCCGCCCGCAGCCGGACTGGTTCAAGACCGCGGTCTTCTACGAGGTCCTCGTCCGGTCCTTCCGCGACTCCAACGCCGACGGCACCGGCGACTTCGCCGGGCTCATCGAGAAGCTCGACTACCTCGAGTGGCTCGGCGTCGACTGCCTGTGGGTGCCGCCGTTCTTCCCCTCGCCGCTGCGCGACGGCGGGTACGACGTGGCCGACTACAACGGGGTCCTGCCCGCGGTCGGCACGATCGAGGACTTCCAGACCTTCCTGGACGAGGCGCACGCCCGCGGCATCCGCGTGATCATCGACTTCGTCATGAACCACACCAGCGACCAGCACCCGTGGTTCCAGGCCAGCCGCAGCGACCCGGACGGGCCGTACGGCGACTTCTACGTGTGGTCCGACACCGACGAGCTCTACCAGGAAGCCCGGATCATCTTCGTCGACACCGAGCCGTCGAACTGGACGTGGGACCCGGTGCGCCAGCAGTACTACTGGCACCGCTTCTTCCACCACCAGCCCGACCTCAACTTCGACAACCCGGCCGTGCACGACGCGATGATCGACGCGCTGCGCTTCTGGCTGGACATGGGGCTGGACGGCTTCCGGCTCGACGCGGTCCCCTACCTCTACGAGCGCCCCGGGACCAACGGCGAGAACCTCCCCGAGACCCACGACTTCCTCAAGAAGGTCCGCCGGGTCGTCGACGAGGAGTACCCCGGCCGGGTGCTGCTGTGCGAGGCCAACCAGTGGCCGCAGGACGTCGTGGAGTACTTCGGCGACTTCGCGTCCGGTGGCGACGAGTGCCACATGGCCTTCCACTTCCCCGTCATGCCGCGCATCTTCATGGCGGTGCGCCGGGAGTCGCGATACCCGATCTCGGAGATCCTCGAGCAGACACCGCGCATCCCCGACAACTGCCAGTGGGGCATCTTCCTGCGCAACCACGACGAACTGACCCTGGAGATGGTCACCGACGAGGACCGCGACTACATGTGGCAGGAGTACGCCAAGGACCCGCGGATGAAGGCCAACATCGGCATCCGACGGCGACTGGCGCCGCTTCTGGACAACGACACCAACCAGATCGAGCTCTTCAACGCGCTGCTGCTCTCGCTGCCCGGCTCCCCGGTCCTCTACTACGGCGACGAGATCGGGATGGGCGACAACATCTGGCTCGGTGACCGCGACGGCGTCCGCACCCCGATGCAGTGGACCGGCGACCGCAACGCCGGGTTCTCCTCGGCCAACCCGGGTCGCCTGGACCTGCCGGTCGTGCAGGACGCGATCTACGGCTACGAGTCGGTGAACGTCGAGGCGCAGATGGAGAACCCCTCCTCGCTGCTGCACTGGACGCGCCGGATGCTCGCGGCCCGCCGCCACCACCCGGCCTTCGGGCTCGGGGAGTTCCACGACCTCGGCGGCTCCAACTCCTGCGTGCTGTCCTACGTGCGCGAGTGGACCGACCCGGAGACCGGCGAGGAGGACGTCATCCTCTGCGTCAACAACCTCTCCCGGTTCCCCCAGCCCGTCGAGCTCGACCTGCGCCGCTTCGAGGGCCGGCGCCCGGTGGAGCTGCTCGGCAACGTCCCGTTCCCCACGATCGGCGAGCTGCCCTACCTGCTGACCCTGGCCGGCTACGGCTTCTACTGGTTCCGGCTGACCGCGCTCGAGCACCTCGAGGAGGACCAGTTGCTGTGACCTCTTCCGAGCACACCCCAGAGACCACGCCGGAGACCACCGGCCCGGGCCTGAGCCTGGCCTCGGACCACCTGGACCGCCAGGTGCTGGCCGACTACCTCGTCCGCACCCGCTGGTTCGGGGGGAAGGGCCGCCCCTTCACCGTCACCGGCGTACGCCGCATCGGGGAGGTCCCCGGTGACCCGACCGTCGAGCCCCGCGTGGCGCTGCACCTGGTCGAGCTGACCTACTCCGACGTGCCTGCGGGCGCCGTCGACGAGGTCGAGCGCTACCAGGTGCCGTTGTCGCTCTACGCCGAGGCCGAGTCCCGCCTCGACCACGCCTTCGTCGGCTGGTGGGAGGAGCCGGGCCTCGGGTGGGTGCACGCCTACGACGCCCTGCACGACCGCGAGGCGATGGCCCGGTGGCAGCACGCGTTCCACGCCGCGGCCGCCGAGCCGGGCGGCAACCTCGTCGACCACCACAGCTCGCTGGCCTTCCACCGGCTGCCCGGCCACGACCTCGACCTGACCGCGCACTCGACGCTGTTCTCCGGCGAGCAGTCCAACTCCTCGGTGGCCTTCGGGGAGGACGCGCTGCTCAAGGTGTTCCGCAAGGTGACGGCCGGGGTCAACCCGGACGTGCAGGTCCACGAGGTCCTCAGCCGTGCGGAGTCCCCCGACGTCGCGCACCTCTTCGGCTGGGTCGACTGGGTCGACCCCGACTCCGTGGACCCCGACGACCCGGAGTCCGGCGAGGTGGTGCAGCTCGCGATGCTGCAGCAGTTCCTCCGGACCGCCTCCGACGGGTGGGACCTCGCCCTGGCCAGCGTCCGCAACCTCTTCTCCGACCCCGAGCTGCACGCCTCGGCCGCGGGCGGCGACTTCGCCGGCGAGGCCACCCGGCTCGGGCTGACTCTGCGTGCCGTGCACGACCTGCTCGTCGAGCACTTCGGTGAGAGCGACGTGCCGGCCCGCGAGATCGCCGAGCGGATGGGGGACCGGCTCCCCGCCGCCGTGGCCGCGGCGCCCAAACTGGCCCCGCACCGCGAGGCCCTCGAGCGGCTCTTCGACCGCGTCGCCGCGCTAGGGGAGGTCGCGGTCCACCGCGTCCACGGCGACCTGCACCTCGGCCAGACCCTGCGCACCTCGCTGGGCTGGAAGATCGTCGACTTCGAGGGCGAGCCGGCCAAGCCGCTGGCCGAGCGCCTGCTGCCCGACTGCCCCTGGCGCGACGTCGCCGGCATGCTGCGCTCCTTCGACTACGCCCCGCGGGTCGTCGAGCGCACCTGGGCCGAGGACGACCCCGACGGCGCCGAGGTGCGCGCCGCCAAGGCACAGGAGTGGGCCAACCGCGCCAAGAACCACTTCCTCGTCGCGTACGCCGGCGGCGACATCAGCCCCGAGCAGCGCACGCTCGTGGAGGCCTACGTCGCCGACAAGGCCGTCTACGAGACCGTCTACGAGACCCGCAACCGGCCGACCTGGGTGGAGATCCCGCTGCAGGCCGTGGCCGAGATCGGAGCCGCATGACCACCTCCAGCACTCCCCCGTCCGGCCACGACCCGGGCCCCCGCCCGGTCCCCGTCGAGGAGCTCGACCAGCTCGTCCGCGGCGAGCACGGCCACCCGCACGCCGTCCTCGGCCCGCACCTGCACGACGGTGCCGTCACGGTCCGCGCCCTGCGCCCGTTGGCCTCGCGGGTCAGCGTCACCGGCGACTTCGGCGAGGTGGCGCTCACCCACGAGCACGAGGGTGTCTGGGTCGGTGTCCTCCCGGTCGCCGAGGTCCCCGACTACCTCCTCGCCGTCGCCTACGACGGCGAGCCGCTCGTCCTGGAGGACCCCTACCGCTTCCTCCCCACCCTCGGCGAGGTCGACCTGCACCTGGTCAACGAGGGACGCCACGAGCAGCTGTGGACCGTCCTGGGCGCCCACGTCCGCACCTACGAGGGCGGCGACGGGCGGGCGATCGAGGGCACCTCGTTCGCGGTGTGGGCGCCGTCCGCCCGCGGGGTCCGGCTCACCTGCGACGCCAACTCCTGGGACGGTCGGGCGCACCCGATGCGGCAGCTCGGGACGTCGGGCGTGTGGGAGCTGTTCGTGCCCGGCGTCGGGTCGGGGACGGCGTACAAGTTCGCGATCCTGGGCCAGGACGGCCACTGGCGCGAGAAGGCCGACCCGCTGGCGCAGTGGGCCGAGCCGCCCGCGAGCACCGCCTCGAAGGTCTTCGCCTCCGACTACACCTGGGGCGACGAGGAGTGGATGACCACCCGCGCCGACACCCCGCCGGTCAGCGCCCCGATGAGCGTCTACGAGCTGCACCTCGCGTCGTGGCGCCGCAACTACGACGGCAGCACCTGGTCGTGGGACCAGCTGGCCACCGACCTGGTCGCCTACGTGCAGGACCTCGGCTTCACCCACGTGGAGCTGATGCCGGTGATGCAACACCCCTTCGGCGGCTCCTGGGGCTACCACGTCACCTCCTACTTCGCCCCGGACAGCCGCTTCGGCGACCCCGACGGCTTCCGCCTGCTCGTCGACCGGCTGCACCAGGCCGGCATCGGCGTGATCCTGGACTGGGTCCCGGGCCACTTCGCCACCGACGAGTGGGCGCTGGCCCGCTTCGACGGCACCCCGCTCTACGAGGACCCCAACCCCCAGCGCGGCTGGCACCAGGAGTGGGGCAGCCACATCTTCAACTTCGGCCGCCCCGAGGTGCGCAACTTCCTCTTCGCCAACGCGGTCTACTGGTGCGAGGAGTTCCACGTCGACGGCCTGCGCGTCGACGGCGTCGCCTCGATGCTCTACCTCGACTACTCCCGCAAGGACGGCGAGTGGTCGCCGAACAAGTACGGCGGCCGGGAGAACCTCGAGGCGGTGCAGTTCCTCCAGGAGATGAACGCCACCGTCTACCGCCGCGTCCCCGGCGTCGTGACGATCGCCGAGGAGTCCACCTCCTGGCCCGGCGTCACCAAGCCGACCGACGCCGACGGCCTGGGCTTCGGCTTCAAGTGGAACATGGGCTGGATGCACGACTCGCTGACCTACATGGCCCACGAGCCCGTGCACCGCGCCTACCACCACGGCGAGATGACCTTCTCCCTGGTCTACGCCTGGTCGGAGAACTTCGTGCTGCCGATCAGCCACGACGAGGTCGTCCACGGCAAGGGCTCGCTGCTGCGCAAGATGCCCGGCGACCGGTGGCAGCAGCTGGCCAACCTGCGCGCCTACCTGGCCTTCATGTGGGGTCACCCGGGCAAGCAGCTGCTCTTCATGGGCGCCGAGCTCGGCCAGGAGTCGGAGTGGGCGGAGTCCCGCGAGCTGGACTGGTGGCTGCTCGACCACCCCGAGCACGCCGGTGTGCACCGGCTGGTGCGCGACCTCAACCGCACCTACGCCGACTCCGGCGCCCTGTGGGCCCAGGACCACTCCCCCGACGGCTTCGCGTGGATCGACGCCAACGACGCGGGACGCAACGTGTTCTCCTTCGTGCGCCGCGCGCCCGGGCACCCCGACGTGGTGTGCGTGTCGAACTTCTCCGCGGTGCCGCACCACGGCGTGCGGGTCGGCTTCCCGTCGGCCGGTGAGTGGACCGAGGTGCTCAACACCGACGCCGAGGCCTACACCGGCTCCGGGGTCGGCAACTTCGGCGCCGTGACCGCCGTCGAGGGCGACCACCACGGCCACCCGGCCCACGCCGAGCTCAGCCTGCCGCCGTTGGGCACCGTGTGGTTCAGGGCCGCCCGCTGACGGTGGTCGAGCAGCGAGGAGCGCCAGCGACGAGCGGGCGTCGAGACCACCGGCCGCCCTCTAGGGTGGCCGCATGACCCAGCAGCCGACGACGACGCGCAGCACCGTCGCCGACGGGGTGGCCCGCCTGGTGTGGCCGCCCGGCGAGCCGATCGACAACGTGCGCCGCGAGCTGGCGCGGGCGCTGGTCACCCACGCCCGGGTCGAGGCCCACGTCGACCCCGACGACACCGAGGGGCAGCGGATCGCGACCTGGGCGGGCATGCAGCGTGAGGGCGTGATGCGCGGCGTCACGGTCGACGGTACGCCGGTGGACCGCATCGTCTACGCACGGTTGGCGACCGACCGCCCGGTCGACGAGCCCGGCTCGTTCCGGGCGTTGCTCAACTCCTTCCTGCCCCGCAAGCGCGCCATCAGCCAGATGCTGGTGCGCGACACCAAGCAGCGGGTGCTGCTGTGCCAGCTGACCTACAAGACCGACTGGGACCTCCCCGGCGGCGTCGTCGAGGTCGGCGAGTCGCCGATGGTCGCGGTGGCCCGCGAGGTCGAGGAGGAGCTGGCGCTGCAGATCCCGGCCGGCCCGCTGCTGCTGACCGACTGGCTGCCGCCGTGGGGCGGCTGGGACGACGCGCTGTGCCTGGTCTTCGACGGCGGCGAGCACGAGCCCGCGATCCTGGACCGGGTGGTCAAGCAGGCCCGCGAGATCCGCTCAGCGCGCTTCTGCACCCTCGACGAGGTCGACGAGCTCTGTGCCGACTTCACCGCCCGTCGGGTCCGCGCCGCGCTCGCGACCCTCGCCGGCGAGGGATCGGCCTACACCGAGAGCGGCCGCTGACCCCGGCGCTCGACGGGGCGGACGCAGCGCCACCAGCACGCCGACCACCAGCAGCAGCCCGCCGCCCGCCTCCCCGGCGGTCGGCACGTCGCCGAGCAGGGCCCAGGCAGCCGTCATCGCGACGACCGGTGCCAGCAGCACCCACGGCACCACCGCGGCCGAGGGGTTGCGCGCCAGCAGCGTGTTGAAGATGCCGTAGCCCAGCAGGGAGGCGATCCCCGCGGTGTAGAGCGTGGCGAGCAGCGCCGCCCCGTCCACCGCGGCGAGCCCCTCGAGGACGGCGGTCGGGCCATCGACCACCAGGGCGAGGGCCATCACGGGGACCGGGACCACCAGTCCCGACCACACCGTCAGCGACAGTCCGCCCGGCACCCGCGCCGCGCGGGAGACCACGTTGCCGATGCCCCAGGACAGCGCGCCCATCAGGCACAGGCCCAGCCCCACCAGGGGCACGTCGCCTCCCCTGCCGAGCGCGACGACGAGAAGTCCCACGACACCGAGGGCGACGCCGATGCCCTGGGTCACGGTCGGCCGCTCCCGCAGGACGCCGGCGGCGATCACGATCGTGAACACGACCTGCGCCTGCAGCACCAGCGCGGCGATGCCGGGCGGCAGGCCGACCCCCATGGCGACGTACAGGAAGCCGAACTGACCCGCGGACATGAACAGCCCGACCGCCGCGAGCACCCGCCACGACACCTGCGGCCGCGGCACCAGGAAGACCGCCGGGAGCACCACCGCGACGAAGCGCAGCGCCAGGAAGACCAACGGCGGCACGTCACCCATCCCGAGGTCGATGGCCAGGAAGTTCAGGCCCCACAGGGTCGCCACGAGGGCGGCCAGGACGTTGTCTCGACGGCTCACCGCTCCAGCCTGGAGCACCGGATCATGCAGCACCAGCGACTATTGCTGAGCCATACCGTGAAGCGTTGCTGCATGGTTCTGCGACGATGACCTCATGCTCGACCTTGACGCCCTGTCCTCGCTCCGAGCCGTCGCCGACCACGGCTCGGTCAGTGCCGCGGCTGCCGCGCTGGGCTTCACGCCCAGCGCGATCAGCCAGCAGGTGAAGCGGCTCGAGCGGCAGACCGGCGTCGCGCTGCTGGAGCGGGTCGGGCGCGGCGTCATCCTCACCGGCGCCGGGCGACACCTGGTCGACGAGGGCGGCCGTCTGCTGACCGACCTCGAGCGCCTCGAGAGCGGCCTGCACCGGCTCTCGGGCGACGTGACGGGGCACGTGCGGCTGGCCGCCTTCTCCACGGCCATGCGCGGGCTCGTCGCACCCCGGCTGGGCGAGCTGCGAGGGCGACATCCCGACCTGACCTTCTCCCTGACCGAGACCGAGCCCTGGGACACGGTGGAGATCGTGGCCGCCGGCCGGCTCGACATCGGGGTCGTGCACTCCTGGGGTGACGTGCCGCTGCACGTCCCCGACCACCTTGCGCGCACCGTCGTGGCGCGGGACGTCGCCGACGTCGTCGTCCGCGAGGACCACCCGCTCGCCGGCCGGGACCGGGTGACCCCGGCCGACCTGGTCGACGAGGGTTGGATCGCCACCCCCGACGGCACGATCTGCCGTCAGTGGCTGCACCGGATGTACGTCGGGACCGGCCGCAGCCCGCGGATCGCGCACGAGTCCCTCGAGTACGCCTCCCACCTCGCCCTCGTGCACGCCGGCCTGGGGATCGCCCTGGTCCCCCGTCTGGGCCGCGGACGGATCGAGGCGCCGCTCACCACCGTCCTCGCCACCGACCCCGTCCCGACGCGCGAGGTCGTGGCGGTCCACCGCCGCTCGATGGCCGCCTCCCCCGCCCTCCAGGCGGTCCTGGCCGCGCTGACCGACTGACCCGACCGACTGAACCGATCGGAGTCGTGCCCCTGAGCGGGCGCTATCCCGCCCGCTGAGGGGCACGACCCGGTCGGTCGAGCAGGTCGCGGGCGAGCATCGTCGCGCCGGCGACGGCCGCGGGCATCACCGCGACAGCGCCCAGCGGCACCAGGAAGCACAGCTGCGTGGCGACCCCGAAGCCGAGGACGGCACCCCGGTCGCGGGCCAGCACCTCGGCCCGGGCCGCACGGTCCATCCCCCGGGCCTCCAGGGCGCGCGAGACGAGCTCGGCGGCGAGCAGACGGCCCGACACCGCGACGCCGAGGACGAGGCCGACCGCCGTCCCGACCACCGGCAGCAGGCCCAGCACGAGCACCCCGACGCCCAGCAGCAGACCGGTCCCCGCCAGCACGAGGCCGTCCACGGCCGAGCGCCAGAAGCCCGGGCCCGCGTCGGGGACGTCCCCACCCAGCATCCGCTCGGTCTCCGCCCAGATCCGGGCGTAGAACGGGTCCCCCAGCGTCAGTGCGAGGGCGGTGAAGGTCATCGACGCCACCATGAGGAACCCCACGACCACGAGCAGGCCCAGCGCCACCCGCACCAGCGCCCGCGCCCCGGTGGCCCAGTCGGCGGCGAACGGCGTCGCCCAGGCGACGAGGTCGCCGACCTGCAGCAGCAGGACGACGAGGCCGCCCACCACCAGGAGCAGGACCAGCAGCGCCGGCACCATCCCCAGGAGCATCAGCCCCGGACGGGTGCGCCAGAGCCCGAGGCCGCGCAGGAGGTAGCCCGGGCCGCGCACCGGCGGACTCAGAACAGCGCCGAGGCGAGGGCCCGCCGTCCGTTGAGGACCCGGGGGTCGTCGTTGCCGACGGCGGCGAAGAGACCCAGCAGGTGGTCGCGGGCCCGCTCGCGCTCCTTGTCCGACGTACGCCGCACGAGCTCCACCAGCCGGACGAAGGCGTCCTCGACGTGGCCGCCGAGCATGTCGAGGTCGGCGCAGAGGGTCTGGGCGTCGATGTCGTCGGGGTCCGCGGCCGCGGCGGCGCGGGCCGCCTGCAGGTCGACGCCCTGGGTGCGCTGGAGCACCTTGGCCATCGCCAGGCCGGCGACCGCCTCGCTGTCGGCGGGGTTGGCCGAGACCAGATTCTGGTACTCCTCGACCGCGCGGTCGATGTCGCCCGCGGCGAGCGCGTCCTGGGCGGGGGCGTAGCGCGGGTCGAGCCCCGGCTCCTCGCCCTCCTCGGTCGCGGGTGCCGCAGCGCGCGGCTGGTGCCGGCCGGTGACGCCGCCGGCGGTGAGCTGCTGGGCCAGCTGGTCGAGCAGACCGCTGATCTCCTCGGGTCCGAGCACGTCCTGGGCGATCGGCTGCGGGCGACCGTCGAGCACCGCCATGAGGTAGGGGATCGACTGCAGCTGCACGGCCTGCGCGATCGCCGGGGTGGCGTCGACGTCGACCAGCGCGGCGAGGAAGCGGCCCTCGTGGGCGTCGACCGCCGAGGCGAGGTCGCGGGCCATCTGCTCGCTCTCGGGCAGCCGGCTGGCGGAGTAGAACGCCAGCAGGACCGGAGCGGTCATCGAGGACTCGATGACCTGCTGGAAGTTCTCCTCGGTGACGGTGAGGGAGTACGCCGAGCCGCCACCGCCGCCCGCGGACGAGGCCTGACCGCCGGAGGACGGCGCTGCCGGGGCCGGCTTCTTCAGCGCCGAGAGGTCGATGGCACCGGGGCGGGAGAACGGCTGCTGCGTCATGGCGCCAATCCTAGGAAACCGGCACCGGCCCGGCGGGTGGGGGCCTGCGCCGCGGGACGGCCGGGCTCGCCGGGCACGCCGGGCACGCCGGGCTCACGCGAGCCCGAGCGCCACCGCCTCCTCCCACAGCTCCTCGCGCACCCGGGGGTGGGCGGCGTGCTCGATGAGGTGCCGGGCCTGGGTGCGCTCGTCCTGGCCGGCGAGCTCGGCGGCCCCCTGCTCGGTGAGCACGGCCGTGACCTGGAAGGAGGTGACCGGCTCGTCGACCATCGGGACGATCGTGGAGCAGTCGGCCTTGGGGTGCCACGAGCGCAGCGCCATCAGCGCCTGGCCGCCCCGGCTGTGCAGGGCACCGACGATGAAGTCGGTCTGCCCGCCGAAGCCGGAGTGGATCCGGGCGTGGATCCGCGAGGCGTTGGCCTGGCCGAAGAGGTCGACCTGCAGCGCGGTGTTGATGCTGGTCATGCCCGGGTTGCGCGCGATCAGTCCCGGGTCGTTGGCCGTCTCGGTGCGGATCATCTGCACCCGCGGGTTGCGGTCGACCCAGGCCAGCAGCTCCGGGGAGCCGAACAGGAACGACGCCTGTACCGGCACGTCGCGGTCGAGCGCCCCCGCCTGCTCCAGCGCCAGCACCGAGTCGGAGAACATCTCGGTCCACACCCGCAGCCCGCGTCGGCCGGTCAGCCCCCGCAGCGCCGCGTCGGGCACCGCGCCGATGCCCGCCTGCAGCGTGGCGCCGTCGCCGACCCGGGCCGCCACCTGCGCGCCGATCGCGGCGGCCTCGGCGCCGATCCCGCCTGCACCGGACGGCCCCGCCACCGCGGGCTCCTCGGCCTCCACGAGCACGTCGATCGACGCCAGGTCGAGCTCCGCGTCGCCGTACGTCCAGGGCACGCGGTCACTGACCTGCGCCACCACCCGCCCACCGCGGGCGCGCGCCGCCTCGACCGCCGCCGGCAGCACATTGACCTCGGTGCCCAGCGACACCCTGCCGTCGCGGGGCCGCGTGGTGTGCAGCAGCACGAGGTCCGGCGGCTGCGTCGTGGTGAACAGCCGGGGCACCAGCGACAGCCGCGAGGGCGTGTAGCGCAACCGCGGGCTGCGCCGCATGCCCGGGCCGACGAACGGCGTCTCGTAGGTGACGCCGTCACGGTCGGGCACGCCGCGCTGGGCGTTCAGCACCCACAGCCGGTACGACGCCAGCGACTCGTCCACCAGGCCGAGCAGCGTCCACGGGGTGGCATGGTTGCCGGTCACCACCACACGGGGCTCGTCGGGCAGTCCGGACAGCAGGGCGGGCAGGTCCACAGCCCCATTGGAGCAGAGCCGGCCCCGACCCACCTGCGGTTCAGTCCCCGAGCAGCGCGTCGGCCGCGGCGTACGGGTCCTGCTCGCCGGCGGCGACGGCCTCGGCCAGCCGGTCCAGCGCGGAGTGGTCGCCCAGCTCCCAGCGCGCGCGGAGCGCCGCGACGGCCACCGCCTCGACCTCGGCCCGCGCGCGCCGCGCGCGCCGCGCGGCGAGCTGACCGGTCTCCTCGAGCCAGGCACGGTGCTGCTCCAGGCCCTCGACGACGTCGTCGACGCCCTGTCCGGTCTGGGCGACGGTCGCCAGGATCGGGGGCTGCCAGGCGTCGGCGGCCCGCTCGGTCAGAGCCAGGCCGGACCGCAGATCACGTCGCAGCCGGTCGGCCCCGTCGCGGTCGGCCTTGTTGACGACGTAGAGGTCGCCGACCTCGAGGATGCCGGCCTTCGCGGCCTGGATGCCGTCGCCCATCCCGGGCGCCAGCAGGACCATCGTGGTGTCGGCGAGCCCGGCGACCTCGACCTCGCTCTGGCCGACGCCGACGGTCTCCACCAGCACCACGTCGAAGCCGGCTGCGTCGAGCACGCGCACGGCCTGGGGCGTGGTGAACGAGAGCCCGCCCAGGTGCCCCCGGGACGCCATCGAGCGGATGAAGACACCCTCGTCGGCGGCGTGGTCCTGCATCCGGATGCGGTCGCCGAGCAGCGCGCCGCCGGAGAACGGCGAGGACGGGTCGACCGCGAGCACGCCGACCGTGCGGCCGGCCGCGCGCAGGGCGCCGATGAGCGCGTTGGTCGAGGTGGACTTCCCGACACCGGGGGCACCGGTCAGGCCCACCACGTGCGCACGGCCGGTGTGCGGCGCGAGCGCCGCCATCACCGGCCGCAGGAGGGGCGACTCGTCCTCGACGAGCGAGACGAGCCGGGCGACGGCCCGGGCCTGGCCGGCGCGTGCGCGCTCGACCAGGTCCGGGACCGCCGCGGGGTCAGTTCGACGGGACACGCACGATCAGGGCGTCGCCCTGGCCACCGCCACCGCACAGCGCGGCCGCACCGGTGCCGCCGCCCCGGCGCTTGAGCTCGAGCGCGAGGTGCAGGACCACGCGGGCACCGGACATGCCGACCGGGTGACCCAGGGCGATCGCGCCGCCGTTGACGTTGACCTTCTCGTCGGGCAGGCCGAGGGCCCGCGCGGAGGCGATGCCGACCGCGGCGAAGGCCTCGTTGAACTCCACCAGGTCCAGCGACGAGGGCTCGATGCCCTCCTTCGCGCAGGCCTTCGCGGTGGCGTTGGCCGGCTGCAGCTGCAGGGTGGAGTCGGGGCCGGCGACCATGCCGTGCGCGCCGATCTCGGCCAGCCACTCCAGGCCCAGCTCCTCGGCCTTGGCCTTGCTCATCACCACGACGGCGCAGGCACCGTCGGAGATCTGCGAGGAGGTGCCGGCGGTGATGGTGCCGTCCTTGGCGAAGGCGGGGCGCAGCCCGCCGAGGCTCTCGGCGGTGGTGTCGCCGCGCACGCCCTCGTCGGAGGAGACGACGACCGGGTCGCCCTTGCGCTGCGGGATGGAGACGGGGACGACCTCGTCGTCGAAGACCCCGTTCTTCCAGGCCTCGGCGGCCTTCTGGTGCGAGGCCGCGGCGAAGGCGTCCTGCTCCTCACGGGTGAACTTGTCGGTCGCGGCGTTGCACGCCTCGGTCAGCCCGCCCATGGCCTGCTGGGTGGCCTGGTCGAACAGCGCATCGTAGGCCATCGAGTCGACCAGCGCGGTGTCGCCGTACTTGAAGCCCTCACGCGACTTCGGCAGCAGGTGCGGAGCGTTGGTCATCGACTCCATGCCGCCCGCGACGATGATGTCGGCCTCGCCGGCGCGGATCATCTGGTCGGCGGTGGCGATGGCGTTGAGGCCCGACAGGCACACCTTGTTGACGGTGATGGAGGGGACCGAGGCCGGCAGCCCACCGGCGAGGCCGGCGGCGCGGGCGGGGTTCTGGCCGGCGCCGGCGAGGATGACCTGGCCCATGATCAGGTAGTCGACCTGCTCGCCGGTGACGCCCGCCTTCTCCAGCGCGCCCTTGATGGCGATCCCGCCGAGGTCGGCGGCCGAGAAGCTCTTGAGCCCGCCGAGCAGGCGGCCGATCGGGGTGCGCGCCCCGGCGACGATGACGGTTCCGGACATGGGGTTCTCCTCCAGTGCTGGGTGGGCCGGCGCGGGACGAGGGCCGCGGGCGCCGGGCCGGGACCCGGTCAGGCTACCCACGAGTCACCTCCGCGGCGAGGGGCGTCCGTCCTGCCGGTCGTGAGGCACATGTCACAACCTGGGCGGGTGCGTTGTGGCTGCAACGTCCGGCGTACGACGATGCGGCCATGAGCACTCCCCTCGACATCCCCAGCCACCTGTTCACCGCCATCGACCACGTCGGGATGGCCGTGCCGGACCTCGACGAGGCGATCGCCTTCTACCGCGACACCTTCGGGATGACGCTGGCCCACGAGGAGACCAACGAGGAGCAGGGCGTGCGCGAGGCGATGATGGCCGTCGGCGACTCCGGCTCCTGCGTCCAGCTGCTCGCGCCGCTCTCGGAGTCCTCCACGATCGCCAAGTTCATCGACCGCAACGGCCCCGGCTGCCAGCAGATCGCCTACCGCGTCACCGACGTGGAGAAGGTCGCCGCGATCCTGCGCGAGCGCGGGCTGCGGATGCTGTACGACGCCCCCAAGCGCGGCACGTCCGACAGCCGCATCAACTTCGTGCACCCCAAGGACGCCGGCGGCATCCTGGTGGAGATCGTCGAGCCGAACCCGGCCGCCGCGCACTGATCCCGTGCCCGGTCGACCGCCCACCGCGGCACGGATCGTGCCGTGCATCACAGGGGGTGGCCGCGAGATGACTCTTCCCGGCACTGTTACCCACCAGTAATCTTCCGCGCGGGGCGTCCGCCCCGACTGACTCCCGACCAGACCAGGAGCCACCCGTGCAGCACATCCTCGATGCGATCCAGGCCGGCCAGACCGGCGACGCGACCTCGGAGGACTTCGCGAGCCTCGCCCTCCCCGAGTCCTACCGCGCCGTGACGGTGCACAAGGACGAGGTCGACATGTTCGAGGGCGTGGCCTCTCGCGACAAGGACCCCCGCAAGTCCCTCCACGTCGAGGACGTCGCCCTCCCCGAGCTCGGCCCGGGCGAGGCGTTCGTCGCGGTCATGGCCTCGGCGATCAACTACAACACCGTGTGGACCTCGATCTTCGAGCCCGTCTCCACCTTCGGCTTCCTCGAGCGCTACGGCCGGCTCTCCGAGCTCACCAAGCGCCACGACCTGCCCTACCACGTGGTCGGCTCCGACCTCGCCGGCGTCGTGCTCAAGACCGGCCCCGGCGTCACCCAGTGGCAGCCCGGCGCCGAGGTCGTGGCGCACTGCCTCTCGGTCGAGCTCGAGGACCCGGCCGGTCATGACGACACGATGATGGACCCGCAGCAGCGCATCTGGGGCTTCGAGACCAACTTCGGCGGCCTGGCCCACATCGCCCTGGTCAAGTCCAACCAGCTGCTGCCCAAGCCGGCCCACCTCACCTGGGAGGAGGCCGCCTCCCCCGGCCTGGTCAACGCCACCGCCTACCGCCAGCTGGTCTCCAAGAACGCCGGCCAGATGAAGCAGGGCGACAATGTGCTGATCTGGGGCGCCTCGGGCGGCCTCGGCGGCTTCGCCACGCAGTACGCCCTCAACGGCGGTGCCAACCCCATCTGCGTGGTCTCCAACGAGGAGAAGGCCAAGATCTGCCGCTCCATGGGCGCGGAGATGATCATCAACCGCTCCGAGGAGAACTGGAAGTTCTGGAACGACGACAACACCGCCCAGAACCCCAAGGAGTGGCAGCGCCTGGGCAAGAAGATCCGCGAGCTCACCGGCGGCGAGGACATCGACATCGTCTTCGAGCACCCCGGCCGCGAGACCTTCGGTGCGTCGGTCTACGTGACCCGCAAGGGCGGCACCATCACCACGTGCGCCTCGACCACGGGCTTCATGCACGAGTACGACAACCGCTACCTGTGGATGAACCTCAAGCGCATCGTCTCCAGCCACTTCGCCAACTACCGCGAGGCCTACGAGGCCAACCGCCTCATCGACCAGGGCAAGATCCACCCCACCCTGTCCAAGACCTACACGCTCGACGAGGTCGGCCAGGCTGCGCTGGACGTGCACCACAACAAGCACCAGGGCAAGGTCGGCGTGCTGTGCCTGGCGCCCGAGGAGGGCCTGGGCGTGCGCGACGAGGAGAAGCGCGCGAAGCACCTCGACGCGATCAACCGGTTCCGCGGCGTCTGATCCCCCGCCGGGCCCAGGGTCCGGCACCTGCACCACCCGCGAGGGACGTCGGTCGCACCGACGGCCCTCGCGGCGTCCCTGGCCTCCCTGGCCTCCCTGGCGTCCCCGGCCTCTCCCCCGCCGGGGACGCCTGGAATCTGGGCAAAGATTCAGGTGTCGACGGGTGGGACTGCGGCGGGCGATCCTCGACAATGGGGTCTCACGTCGACCTCCCACGACTGGAAGTAGGTTGTCCCGCATGAGCGACCAGGGCCTGTCCATCTTCGACGAGCAGTCCGGCCAGACCGGCAAGGGCTCTCCCGACGACAAGACCCAGGTGATCCCCGTCGCCCAGGGCGACAAGAGCAGCCAGGGCGGCCAGCCGTCCGGCGCCTCCGGCAACGCCCCCCAGCGCCCCGTCGTGCCCCCCGCGGCACGGCCCGGCGGTGCTCCATCGGCTCCCGCCGCCCCCGGCTTCCCCGTGGTGCGTCGTGGCGGCTACGACACCGCCAGCGTCGACGCCAAGGTCCGCCAGCTGCTGGGCGAGAAGTCCGGTCTGGCGCAGAGCCTGACCGAGTCCGAGCAGCGGGTCGTCGAGCTCGAGGCCGAGCTGGAGCGGGTCCGGACCGAGGTCGCGGAGATGGAGCGACCGTCGTACGCCGGTCTGGGCGGTCGGGCCAGCGCCATGCTCCGGCTGGCCGAGGAGGAGGCCGCCGACGTGCGGGCCGCCGCGCGCCGCGACGCCGACGAGATCCTCAACCAGGCCGAGCGCGACGCCAAGGCGATCAAGGCCGACGCCGCCCGTGAGGCCGAGGACATGCGGATGGTGCAGCTCCAGGAGCTCGAGGAGCACCGCACCCGGTTGCTGACCGACGCCGAGCAGGAGCGGTCGCTGGCCCGCAGCGAGGCCGAGGACCTGCGCGCCGCCGCGAAGCGCGAGGCCGACCAGGTCAAGCTCGCCGCCCAGCAGGAGGCGACCGAGATGCGCACCTCCGCCCAGCGCGAGGTGGAGAAGGCCCGGGCCGCGGCCGACCGCGAGGTCACCGAGGCCCGCCGCACCCTCGCGGTGGAGAAGGAGCGGCTGGCCCGCGAGGCCTCCGAGCACCACGAGAGCGCGATGGCCGAGACGCAGCGCCTGGTCACCGAGGCCGAGCAGCGCGCCGCCTCCGCGGAGGAGCGCGGCCGCCAGGCCACCGCCTCGGCGACCCAGTACCGCGAGCAGTCCCAGGCCGAGGCCGACGCCCTGCTCCAGCGGGCCCGGCGCGAAGCCGAGCAGATCGTGTCCTCGGCGCAGAAGCAGGCCGAGTCGATCTCCTCGACCGGCACCGCCGAGGCCGAGCGCGAGCTGGCCGCGGTGCGCGCGGAGGTGGAGCGGCTGCAGAAGCGTCGCGACGGCATCACCGCCCAGCTCTCCTCGCTGGCCGACATCGTGTCCGGCTTCGGCAACGACGAGCCCGAGGCCCCTGCCGACGCACCGCAGAACGACGAGTCGTGACGAGCGAGCCCGGCGGGTCCGACGACCAGCGGTCCGCCGGGCCGCAGGACTCGACCGACCCCCGTGACCCCCGTGGCCCCCGTGACCCCCGCGACCCCCGCGACACCGTCGCGATGGTCGAGGAGCACGAGCAGGAGGCCACCGACGACGACGCCCACGTGGGGCTCGTCGGCGGACCCGAGCACCTCGGGACACCCGGTCCCCCGCTGGACCGGCGTTCGCCGTTCTACCTCGGCTTCTTCGGCGGCCTGGGGGCGCTGACCGCCTGGTGGCTGGGCACCACGATCCTGGCGATCGGTTCGACGCTGCTGCTGATCGTGGTCTCGCTGTTCCTGGCCGCGGGGCTGCACCCGGCGGTGCTGTTCCTGGAGCGGCGCGGGCTGCGGCGCGGCTTCGCGGTCCTGGCCGTCATCATCGCCGCTCTCGGGGCCCTCACGCTCTTCGTGGTGGCGATCGTGCCGGTCATCGCCGACCAGGTCCGCGCCATCACCGACAACGCGCCCGGCTGGTTCGACCAGCTCCAGCGCAACGAACGGGTGCGCGCGCTCGACGAGGAGTACCAGCTCCTCGACCGCGCCCGCGACTACGTCAGCAACGGCGACTTCCTCTCCGGGCTCTTCGGCGGGGTCCTCGGCTTCGGGCTCGCCCTGGTCGGCGCGTTCTTCAACGCCTTCATCGTGCTGGTCCTGACGCTGTACTTCCTGGCGTCGATGGAGACCACCAAGGGCGCCCTCTACCGTCTGGCCCCCGCCTCGCGCCGTGACCGCGTCAGCCGGCTCGGCGACCGGATCCTCGCCAGCGTCGGCGGCTACGTGTCCGGCGCCTTCATCGTGGCCCTGATCTCGGGGATCTCCTCGCTGGTGTTCCTGTTCGTCATCGGCCTCGGCGAGTACGCCGTGGCGCTGGCCACCGTGGTGGCGCTGCTGGGCGTGATCCCGATGATCGGTGCCACCCTGGGCGCCATCGCCGTCACGGCCATCGGCTTCGCCACCGACGTGCAGACCGGCATCGCCTGCATCGTCTTCTACGTGGTCTACCAGCAGGTCGAGAACTACCTGATCTACCCGCGCGTGATGTCGCGCTCCGTGGACCTGCCCGGGGCCGTCATCGTCATCGCCGCGCTCGTCGGCGCCATCACCTGGAACCTCATCACCTGGTACTTCGGCATCCCGTCGTCGTCGTCGCACGCCCTCATCGGAGGCATCGTCGGTGCCGGTGCGGCGTCGTCGACGACCGTCGACTGGGGCACGCTGGTGGAGAAGGTCGCCATCCCGATGGTCGCCTCGCCGCTCATCGGCTTCGTCGGGGCGTTCGCCCTGATGACCGCCATCATGTGGATCTTCCGGCGCGCCAACCCCGGCAAGGTCAGCCGCGGCTTTCGGCACGCGCAGACCGTCTCCGCCGCGGGCATGTCGCTCGGCCACGGTCTGCAGGACGCGCAGAAGACGATGGGCGTCATCGTCCTCGCCCTGGTCGCCGGCGGGTTCGAAGACGGCTCCGACGTGCCCCTGTGGGTCATCGTCGCCGCCGCCTCCGCCATCGCGGCTGGCACCTACTCCGGCGGCTGGCGCATCATGCGCACCCTCGGCCGTCGCATCATCGACCTCGACCCGCCCCGCGGCTTCGCCGCCGAGGGCGTGGCCGCGACCGTCCTGTACGTCATGGCCATCGGCCTGCACGCCCCCGTCTCGACGACCCACACGATCACCTCGGCGATCATGGGCTCCGGCGCCACCAAGCGGTTCAGCGCCGTCCGGTGGGGCGTGGCCAAGGGCATCGTCACCGCCTGGATCGTCACCATCCCGGCCGCCGCCGGCGTGGCGGCCGCGTTCTACTTCGTCGCCCGCCTCTTCCTCCCCTAGCTGGCGCCCTGTGGAAGATTCCCAGGTCGACCTGGGAATCGGTGATGTGCACGGCTTGCTTTCCGTGCGCGGCTGAGGAAACCGTGCCAAGTGGGAGATTCCCAGGTCGACCTGGGAATCTGCTCCCCCACACGCGACGACGCCCGCTCCCGGGAGGGGGAGCGGGCGTCGTGGGCTTGCGGGGGTCTGGACTCTTCCTAGGTCTCGATATAGCGAGGCGCCTTCGGCGCGCACCACTCGACCTGGCTGACCCGCTCGGGCGCTGAGCGCCCGTCGGGGTCAGCCAAACCGACCCTGGATGTAGGCCTCGGTGGCCTCCTCGTCGGGGTTGGAGAAGATCTTCTCCGTCCGGCCCGACTCGACCAGCTTGCCGGGCTTGCCGACACCGGAGAGGTTGAAGAACGCCGTCTCGTCCGACACCCGCGCAGCCTGCTGCATGTTGTGGGTGACGATGACGATCGTGTACTTCTCCTTGAGCTCGTGGATCAGGTCCTCGATGACGCTCGTCGAGATCGGGTCGAGGGCCGAGCACGGCTCGTCCATGAGCAGCACCTCGGGCTCCACC
>LUMS01000023.1_pt1 | contig 57379 bp, 72 predicted proteins | sample 729711 | NCBI WGS metagenome assembly LUMS01 (sample SAMN03860298, study PRJNA289734) | marine metagenome | biome: seawater column; feature: ocean; material: water; isolation source: Red Sea water column Station 192 - depth 25m | place: Saudi Arabia: Red Sea | collected 2011-10-15 | depth 25 m | reverse complement strand
CTGGTGGCCCCGGATTTGATTTGCTTAGAGACAGTAGCAGTCCTGCTAACAGTGATGATATTGGATACATAAGATTTCGTGCAAAAAACAGTAACGGTGATGAACATACTTACGGTTTTTTTCAGGCTAAAGCACTTACTGTAACTGATGGAAGTGAAGATGGCGGTATTGAATTGCTTATGAATAAAGGCGGTTCAAATCGTAGCAGAATGGAGGTTCTTGCTGGCGAAACAGTATTTAACGAAGACAGCGTAGATGTAGACTTCCGTGTCGAGTCAGACAATAACTCTAGTGCGCTATTTGTTCAAGGTTCTAATGGAAATGTTGGCATCCTCACACAAGTCCCTGACGCTAGACTTGAAATACATGATGGGGGTGCAAGTTCTAACACACAGCTTTTGCAGATACATTCCGACAGTTCAAGTTTTTCATCTCACTTGATAAGTCTATTTGCAGAAAGAAACACAACAAACAGCACTTTCAATGCAATAAGATATTTCAACACTGGTGCAAGTGCTAATCGTTTTATCGTGCGGGATAGCGGTAATGTTGAAAACACGAATAATAGCTACGGTGCTATTTCGGATGAGACTGTTAAAAAGAATATAACTGATTCAGCATCACAGTGGGATGACATCAAAGCACTTACTGTTCGCAAATTTCACCTCAATGAGCAAGATGACACCGACCCAAAAATGATTGGCGTTGTCGCTCAAGAAATTGAAAAAGTCAGTGCTGGGTTAGTTACAACAGCATATGATGAAGGCGAGGACAGGGATATTAAAACAGTCAAATATTCTGTGCTGTACATGAAGGCAGTCAAAGCCTTGCAAGAAGCTATGACACGCATTGAAACACTTGAGGCAAAGGTAGCTACGTTGGAGGCGAAGTAATGACACGAGCAAGAGATTTAGCTGACCTGTTAACTGGTGGTCAGACTATTACAACTGCTGATAACACTACGCAGTTAACACTGTCATCGACAGATGCAGACGCAAGTGTTGGGCCTGTTTTAGACTTGGTAAGAGACTCTGGTAGCCCTGCTGACTCTGACCTTCTTGGTTCTATTAAATTTATTGCTGATGATGACGGCGGGAACGCAACTACATTTGCCTCTGTTTCAACTCAAATCGGGGATGCTTCTGATGGAACTGAAAGTTCTGCATTACAAATAAAAGCTATGAGTGCTGGCTCTCTTGTTAGTAGAGCAGACTTTTTGGTATCAGAGACAGTTTTTAATAATGGTAGCATAGACCTCGACTTCCGTGTTGAGTCCAACGGCAACGCAAACATGCTAGTTGTTGACGCGGGTAATGACCGGGTTGGAATCGCCACTGCGTCACCCGCGTACCCCCTAGATGTCACTGGCTCAACGAATGTTGCCGCATTTCGGTCCAGCGCAAGCAACTCTCTTGTTCACTTGCCAAACTCAGGCTCATCTGGCGGTGACAACAGCGTTTCGATAGCCAGCGTCAACGACGATTTTTACATTCGTGCTGGGGATGCTGAACGTATGCGTATTGCGTCAGATGGAGACTTAGGTGTTGGCACTTCCAGCCCACAAGCACGAGTAGATATTCGCACAGCCGCACTAGGCACTGCGCTACAACTCTCAGATGACACCAACTACGGTGTTAATATGCTTGGAGTAAGTGGCGGTTTCCGCATGAAAATGAACGGCGCACAGACACTAACTATTGACCAAACTGACAATGCAAATGTTTTTCATATAAATGGCAGCGGTAATTTAGGCATTGGGCATACCTCACCGACACAAAAACTACATGTGTCTGGCAACGCCATTGTTACTGGTATAGCACGACTAGGTGATGGTTCAGCAAGCAGTCCTGCTTATCAATTCGTATCTGATACTAACACTGGGATGTTTAACGCTGCTTCTGACACGCTTGGGTTTTCTGCTGGTGGCAATGAAAGGATGCGCCTTAGTTCTACTGGCAAGCTCGACATCGGCTCCGTTGGTGCCTCTGGTGGAACCGCTGGTGAGATTGCGTTTGGCGGTGTGGGCGGCAGCATTGACGGTTTTCGTATTCGCAATACAGAAGGTAACTACTTAGAATTAAGTGCAGTGTCCAGCGGCAACTCAGCAGTGTTAACAAACACAGGAGTTTTCCTTGTTGGTAAGACTTCCGACAGTATCGCAAACAATGGCATATCGCTGGCAGGTTCAGCAACAGGCGGCGGCTTTTTAAGTGTAACAAATGATGGTAATGCGTGTGCCACTTTTAACCGTAAATCAAGCAGCGGTGATATTATTACATTTAGTGAGGATGGCTCAAAGGTTGGCGCAATCGGAAGCAACTCTGGACAAAGTTATTTTTTCACAGCGAATGATGCTGGTTGTGGTATTGCTTATGGAAGTGATAATGCTTTTCCTTCTAACGGTTCCGGTGCTTTAAGCGATAACTCAAAAGATTTAGGTGGTGGAGCAACTCGTTGGGATGATGTTTTTGCTACTAACGGTACTATTCAAACGTCTGATGAAAATGAAAAGCAGGACATTGCCAGCCTAACAAGCGCAGAGATAACCGCTGCAAAAGCAATAAGCAAATTATTCAAGACATTCAAGTGGAAAGACAAGGTTGTTGCTAAAGGTGATGCAGCCCGTACTCACACGGGTGTCGTTGCACAACAAGTACAAAAGGCCATGTATGACGCTGGGCTAGATGCAACAAAGTATGCCTTCTGGTGTAGCAACACTTGGACAAATGATGATGGAAACGAACAGACGCGAATGGGCGTTCGCTATCCTGAATTGCTGGCATTTATTGGCGCGGCTACAGAACAACGATTAGCAGATATTGAAAAACGCCTTACAGCTTTAGAGGAGTAAACGATGGCAACGACAATGACATTTGAGTACCCACAATTAGACCGTGTTGCCAAAGAGGGCGACAAGGTTGACGTTGTTCAAAGAATACACTGGAGAGTAAACTGCGTTAGTGACAGTGATAAAGATGCTGACGGTAATTACTTAACAGCAACCATGTACGGCACAGTCGCCACTCCAATGGAAAAGGGGGCATCTTTTGTAGCGTACAACTCAATCACCAAAGATTGGTGCAAAGCTAAAGTGTTGGCTAGTATGGGTAAGACAGAAGAAGAACTAAAGGCCGTTCTTGACGCTAGTATCGCAGAACAGAAGACCCCATCAGTTCTAACTGGGACACCATCTAGCTGGTAGAATACTAATGTTCGGTGAGTTTCCAATATGTGAAAAGGCTATAGCAGACCAAGGCGTATTGTTTTTTGGGTCTGCTGACTTTATCGGAACAACCGTTGCTGTAAATGTTGGCGTTGGCATACTTAGTGGTGTAGCAACTATCACAGCACAGTTTGATCAGACAACTACGGCAGCAGCCACAGTCGTAGGCTCACAAACACTTAACTTTCAGTTTGATCAAACGGCTGCGGCGAACATAGTAAAAGAAGCTACTCAGTCTGTTACATCAGAGTTTAGTCAAGAAACAAACACTAGCGTTATATTTGTTGGTGTTTCTAGTATGGATCTTAGTTTTGTACAGACAACAGCAGGTGCTTTGCTGTGGGAACCAGTAGACGCCTCTGCCACAACAGAAAACTGGTCATCTATCACGCATACGGGCGATACATGGACAGAAATCTCTGGTAGTGATACAACAGAAACATGGACTGAAACGGTGGTTTAAATGGCAAGCTCATATACAGCAAACATTGGTATAGAAAAACCCGGCTCTGGTGAACAAGCAGGAACTTGGGGTACTACCACCAATACAAACTTTGACATTATTGATCGTGCTATAAACGGTGTTTTAAGTCTGTCCTTAACCGGCACGACTACTACGCTGACTACTACGGATGGATCACTATCTGATGCCGGACACAAAGTCTTAGTGCTTGCCGGATCACCCTCTGGCACTAATACGATTACGATTGATCCGAATGATCAAGATAAAGTGTATCTTGTAAAAAATGGTTCTGGACAAACAGCCACCTTTACACAAGGCAGTGGAGGCAACGCTTCGGTTTCTGATGGAGAAACTGCTTGGATTTTTGCAGATGGTGCGGGTTCAGGGGCGCAGGTTCAAAAAGCTGTTTTTGACATCGTAAATGATACCTCTCCGCAGTTAGGCGGCAACCTTGATGTTAATGCAAAGAATATTGTGTTTGGAGATAGCAGTGGTTCTTCTGATGACCGCCTAACTTTTGGCGCAGGGACAGATTTGTCTATATACCACGATGGTACAGACAACCATGTGGATGTTGCAGGAACTTTAACAATAGATGGTTCTGGAGAGACACTCGCCAAATTTATTGATGATGGCGCTGTAGAACTTTATCACAATAACACTAAACGGATAGAAACAGACTCTGCGGGTGTTACAGTAACGGGGCAGATTACCATAACTGGTAGTAGCATCGTGCTTGAGGGCGCAACCTCAGATGCCCATGAAACTACTTTAACCGTTACGGACCCCACGGCTGATCGTACAATAACATTCCCTAATTCTTCTGGAACCGTGGCCCTAACCTCAGATGTATCTGCGTCATTACCCAGCGGAACCGTTGTTCCATTTGCAGGGTCATCTGCACCTACTGGATATTTGTTAGCGCAAGGTCAGGCTGTTAGTAGATCTACATACTCTGATCTTTTCTCTGCAATAGGAACTACATACGGATCAGGGGACGGCAGTAGCACATTTAACCTGCCAGACCTCAGAGGTCGTGTGGTCGCTGGTAAGGATGACATGGGTGGTTCCTCCGCTAATCGCCTAACAGATCAGACGGGCGGTCTTAACGGTGACACACTTGGTGATACAGGTGGTTCGGAAACTCATACCCTTACAGAGGCTCAACTAGCTGCACACACTCACGGGGCGGGTTCCTATACCGCACTTTTTCCGGGGGATGGTACTCAATCCACTGCGGGTGGTACAGGTAATCGTGGTACGCAAGGTGGCTCTAACCTTACCGTTTCTGGCACAAGCGGAAGCACTGGTAGCGGTAGCGCACACAACAACGTACAGCCAACAATCATCTTAAACTACATAATCAAAACGTAATGCCATTAACAAAGTTACAGTTTAGACCGGGTGTAAATAGAGAAATCACTTCGTATAGCAACGAGGGTGGGTGGAACGACTGTGACAAAATTAGGTTTCGTTTTGGTTATCCAGAAAAACTAGGTGGTTGGGAAAAATATTCCGGTTCAACCTACCTTGGCTCTGCTCGTGCGCTACACAACTGGATTGCACTAGATGGATCTAATTATCTTGGTGTAGGCACACACTTAAAATACTACATCGAAGAGGGTCAGTCTTTTAACGACATAACCCCTATACGAGAAACAACAAGCTCTGGTGATGTAACCTTTGCAGCCACCAACGGTAGCACGACACTCACTGTAACTGACGCGAGTCATGGTGCAGTCGAAAATGACTTTGTTACTTTTTCTGGTGCAGCCACATTAGGTGGTAACATTACTGCCGCAGTTTTAAACATTGAGTACCAGATAGCCCGTATCATTGATGCCAACAGTTACGAAGTTACTGCGTCTGTTGCGGCAAATAGTTCTGACTCTGGAAATGGTGGCAGCAGTGTCGTCGGTACTTATCAAATTAATGTGGGTCTGGATACTGCTGTTGGTGGTACAGGCTGGGGCGCTGGGGCGTATGGCGGTACAACGACCACTGCCTTGCAGACAACAATAAACGAGGGCGGTACGTTTTCTGACTCCGATACCACTTTAACTGTTACCAGTGGTACAGGAATCGCCGCTGATGATTTTATCTTAATAGACACAGAGATACTTAAAGTAACTAACGTATCAACAAACGATCTGACTGTTACAAGAGCGCAATCAGGAACTGAAGCCTCTACTCATGCTAACGGATCCACTGTCTTTCTTATCGCTGGTAACGCAAACTCTGACTCTGATTTTTCTGGGTGGGGTGACGCTGCTTCTGGTGGTTTGACAACAACTACGCAGATACGACTGTGGTCACATGATAATTTTGGCGAAGACTTAATCATAAATCCTCGTGATGGCGGTGTTTATTATTGGGACAGAACAAACAATACCTCGACTAGGGCTGTCGAAGTGTCCACGATCTCTGGCACAAAGACCAGCATACCGCAGATTGCAAAGCAGGTTCTGGTATCAGACCAAGACAGGCACGTTATAGCCTTTGGTTGTGATGCTGTAAATTCAAGCAGTTCTGCTAATCAGGGCAACGGGGTCCAAGATCCACTACTCATCCGCTTTTCTACACAAGAAGATCCATTGGTGTGGTTTCCAGCCGCTACCAACACAGCGGGAGATCTTAGACTTGGCGCAGGCTCTACGTTTATGCAAGCTTTGGAAACAAAGCGTGAAATCCTTGTTTGGACAGACACAGCCCTTAACTCTATGCGATTTATCGGCCCACCATTTACGTTTGGCCTACAGCAGTTAGCGTCCAATATTACGATAATGAGTCCGAATGCTGCGGCAGCAACGGAGGACGTTGTATATTGGATGGGTATTGACAACTTTTACGTCTATGCTGGTCAAACACAGTCCCTGCCCTGCCCTGTAAAAGACAAGATATTCCTAGACTTCAACCATGAGCAGTCTGACAAAGTTGTATCAGGTGTAAATTCAGAGTTTTCTGAGGTATTCTGGTTCTACCCTAGCGCAAGCAGTTCAGACAATGATAAATATGTTATCTATAACTACGGCGAAAAGGTTTGGTATTTTGGTTCTATGGTTAGAACCGCATGGCTTGATAGAGGAACTAGACAAGATCCGTTAGCCGCAGGATCTCAATATATATTTAGGCATGAGGTTGGATATGATGATGACGGTTCTGCTATGTCATCCTTTATTGAGTCCTCACCTATAGACATCGGTGATGGTGACAAGTTTACTTATATTAGCAAAATAATACCTGACTTGACCTTTGACGGGTCAACAGGGACCACAGACCCACAGGCTACATTTACAGTAAAGTCTAGAAACTTTCCCGGAGTTGCTTTTTCTAGTACGGACTCTGGCGATGCGGTAAGAAGCTCATCATCACCTGTTGAGTTATTTACAAGCCAGCTACATGTAAGATCGCGAGGCAGATCCTTTGCGCTACGAGTAGAGTCCTCGACCCTTGGCACACGGTGGAAGCTGGGCAGTCCTCGTGTGGATGTACGACAGGATGGGAGACGTTAATGTCATCAAATCAGATTGCACCACCTAGACTACCGGAGGCACCAGCCGAGTATTCCACAGCCTATATGCAAGACTTGTTAAGGGCGCTTGAAATATTCATTGCACAAGAGCGTAACCCCGGAGAGTTGCGTGGTACGAAGATTACGTTGACTAATCTTCCTACTAGCGCCACGGGTTTAGAGACAGGGGCGCTGTTTAACGACTCCGGAACAGTTAAGATTGTGACTTAAATAAAAATAGATTAGTATGGGGCAAATACATTGAGGGTTTCATGGCAGAGATGGCGTTAAAAGAAGAGACGATGCCAGACGGGGGCATTGCTGACTTCATTATTAGCGATGCAGAGCTTGATGCGATGAACGTCGCGGACGCCAAACGGGAGTTTGGCGGTTATGGCATTGCTAATTTTGACAAAATAGCTTCTAAAATGGCGTCTTATGGCCGTTATGGTGACGACAAATTAGTTCATGCTGAAACAGGCGAACTGATTGTCCCTAAAGCCTTGATAGAAGGTAATCCAGAACTTAAAAGCTCTATTTTTGGTCATTTACGAGAAATGGGCATAGAAGATCCAGAGCGATACGTGGTTGGCTCTGAAGCTAATTCTCTCAATCCTGATACGGGTTTGCCAGAGTTCTTCTTAAAAAAAGTGTTTAAGGGCGTATCCAAAGCTCTTAAAAAAGCCGCTCCTGTCGTACTACCTGTAGCTTTGTCTTTTACGCCATTAGGGGCTGTATATGGTGCGGCTCTTGGATCCGGTTTAGGGACATTGTTGCAAGGCGGTGATATTGAAGATGCGTTGAAGAATGCTGTCATCGCAGGCGGCACGGGCGCTTTGATTAAAGGAGCTACTGGCACAGGTTCGTTTGGTCAGAATATAAGTGCAGAGCTCGCGAACCCCGGCGCACGGTTTCAACAGTTTGGCACGGGCGTAACACGGGCGTAACCACAGATGCTCCATTGTTCAGGGATTTCGCTGCACCGACAGCATCTAGTGCTAAAGCAGCCCCACAGACGATCACCGACATGGCGCAGATGCAGAAACAAGCATTAGACTCTGGCGTACAAACAGGATCTACGACTACTGACCCATCGTTTTTTGACCGCACTAAAGATTTTTTAATGCCAGAAAAGGTCACCTTGACTGATGCTCTTGAGCAGATGGGGGTAGATCCTGCAAAGGCCACAGACGCTAATATAAAAGTCGCTGAAAGTATTGTAGCTAAAGGTCCGGGTTTCATGCGGCGCTACGGCCCAAGCATAGCTCTTGCGGGCCTTGCAGCCGGATCGGCGGGCTTCTTTGACGCTCCGGAAGAAGCGGAGCCAGAGTTCCTGACCGGTCCGCAACTTTTAGAACGTGACCGAGAAAAATACGGACTCCCCGAAGAACAAATTCAGTATGTTGCAGATTATAACCCGTTTGTTCCGCAGCGCCCCGTCTTTACCGCCGAAGATGGCGGTGTGGCAGAGGTGTTCCCTCGCCGCACAGGTGGTATTATGCCTGATGAGGGCATTCCAAATGAGGATAGCGTTAGGGCTATGCTGATGCCGGGTGAATTTGTTATGACAACAGATGCTGTCAAAGGGCTTGGTAATGGAGACAATGAACAAGGCATACGGAACATGTATCAGATGATGCGGAGCCTTGAAGCTAAAGGAAGGGCAATGGCGTAATGTCTACCAGTGTACAGATAGTCCGAGAAGCCCCTGAGATAGAAGCCTATAAACTAGGACTTTTAGAACAGGCCAAAAAGCTCGCCGAAAAAAGGATTACTTTGCCAAAATACCAAGTTGCAGATTTTGGGGATCTTCAAGACAAAGCGTTTACCATTGCCGACGCCGGTATTGGCGGGTATCAGCCGTTCTTAGACGCTGGTAGAGCGGCCCTGACCGGAGGGCTTGGACGCATCACAGGCGCAGAGCCAATGCTTCAGGGTGCAGCCAGACGAGTAACTGGGGACGAAGTATCTCAGTATATGAACCCGTTTCAAGAGGCTATTCAGGCTGAGATCAATCGCGCTTTTGACAAAAGTCAGGCAGAACAGGGCCTGCGGGCCGTGCAACAGGGTGGAGGGGCCGCGGCCTTCGGATCTCGTGGCGACTTGCTTCGTGGAGAGATTGAGCGCGGCAGATCAGATGCCTTGGCCCGCGCTGCTGCTGAAAATTATATGAACGCTGCGGGCATGGCAGAGCGTCAATTAGAGCGTGAGCGAGGCATAGCGGACCAGATGGGCATCATGGGTCTTCGTCAGGCGCAGTTGGGTCAAAACATTGCTCAACTTGGGCAACTAGGGACTGCTCTGGGTCGAGAAGAAGCTGGGTTCTTGTTTGATCTTGGTGAGCGTGAACGCGCAAAACGTCAAGCAGGTATTGATGCAGTTCGTCAAACTCAGTTACAACAGCTATACGAGCCGTATCAACGGTATGGCTTTCTGTCAGATATTTTCAAGGGCGCTCCGTCTTCACAACAGACGCTATTGCAGGCCGCATCACCGTCTGTTTCGCCCTTCCAACAGTTTGCCGGTCTAGGCATTGCTGGCCTGTCAGCAGCGGCAGGCGCACAAAAAGCGGGGTTATTCGGATGAACAGAAGCGTATTAGCAAGACAGATGTTTGCCCAAGGCGGAGCCGCTGTACCTAACGAGTACAAGGGTTTTTCAAAACTGCCTGAAGATGTTCAGATGAAGATGAACCCGTCTTTAGCAAAAAAGTATGACGAAGGCGGCGAAGTGGCAACACGTCAACCGGGGCCTGAAGATTACGACGATGAAGGGGAACTTTATTACGATCCTGCTAGAGAGGCTTTAAAAAAAGAAATTAGAGATTGGATAGCGGGAGGTAAAAAAGGGCCTATTCCAAAATACGATCCAAACAAACAGTATTTCGGTGAAGGCGAAGTTACCCGTACCGACTCAGAGGCTGTAGGCATGGCAATGGGCGGAGATCCAGCCATGGCACAAGGTGTTGGCTCTATGATGGAGTCCGTTGACCCAGCTATTATGAAAGACATGCTTATGAGAGCGGGTGAAGGTATTCAAGATCTGGAAAACGTAGACAACTACGAGCAGATGATGAACATGATCCGTGGAGACGAAGCCAGCATTCCTGAAAGACGCACAGAGCTTGCAGGTCTTGTTGGAGAGCAAGATGCCGCGCAGACTCCAGAGTCTGTTTTGGCACTGGTTCAGCCTGTCGTACAGATAGCCTCTGTCGATGAAGGCATTGGAGGCTTGGCTCAAGAGACCATGACGGAACCTGTAGAAGGACCAATGGCTGAAGGTATCATGTCCACTATGGCTCCTCCAGAGCCGGATCCTGCTATGATGGGAGGGCCCCCACCCGCAAATTTTAAGGATGGCGGGCTGGTCCGCCGGGGAGACAACCAGCCGGTCAAGATGATGCAAGCTGGAGGAGATCCTTTTGGGACAGTCCCCGGTCGTTTAGGAGAGCTTGCAAGAGAACGTATGGCTGTTAGACAAGGTCTTTTGAGGGATCCAGAAGGTCGTCTTCAAGAACAAAAAGATTTAACTCAAGCTCAAATGCTGTTTGATGTTGCAAACACCGCATTAGCGTTTGCTGCCCCTATGGAGGGTGAGCGGCCCGGTATGAGCGCAGCAGAGCGCTTGGCTATGGCAGCACGGACCACGCAACTGCCACAAACTATCGGTGCACGGGCCGCAAAACTTGGCGAGTTCAAAACCGGTTTAGATAAGGAAAAGCAGGCATTACAACTCGCGGCTCTTGGATCTGCGGAAACCGCACTTGCAGCAGAAGCTAAAGCCGCGGCAGATCTTAAAAAAGAAGAGGTGGTGCAGGCGGGCGCTACTGCACGAATAAAATTAAAAGATAAGCTTAATTTAGCTACTCAAAAGGCTCTTAGCGAGTTGGGGTATGATCAAAAACTTGGTTTGCAAGAAGCTGCTGCTGGTCAACAAATGGACTTACAAAAATTTCTTCAAGAGGGTCGTTTAGAATTAGCCGAATTTAACGCTGTCAAACAAAAAGAACTTGAAATAACTTCACAAAAAAATAGAGAGGCGTTAGCTAAACTCCGTGGGTCTATTGACTTCCAAAGTAGAACAGATTTACAGGCGCAAGCTGCTGAAATTGCTAAACAACAAGCAGAGATTGATAGTCAATTAAGAATTAAAGAGCTTGGTGTAGGTCTAGAAAACAACAAAGTGTTGTCAGACTACCGTGCGAATATTGAATCTAAACAGGCAGAGCTCGACAGAAACTTTAGAAAAGAACAGGCAGAGCTCGACAGAAAACAAAAGGACGAGGGCTTAGACATAAGCCGCGAACAGCTTGCTTTGGATGAAAAATATAAGTTAGGTAAACTTGAAATAGATAGAATGGTAGCCGAAGAAGTTAAGGTTGGTAGCGACTCCAAAACTGCTCAACTTAAATTTTTGACTGATCCAGAGAGAAGAAAAAAGTATGTAACTGGTGAATTGGGTGACGAAACAGCCCTGTATGAGCAGGCCCTAATTGAGTATGCCAAGCCTAGCTTTACTTGGAACGGTACAAGTTATGTTAAAAACCCGACACCACAGCTTTCTCCGGCTTTACAACAAACATTACGTGAGCGTGACGCCAATGGTTTTGAAATCCCAACTATACCGGGTTTAAAAATAGCTGCACCAGAGACAGAGGGTGAGTCAGAAGTAAGTTTTGACTCTACGGAGTTTAAACAAGATTTGTTAAAAGACGGTGCCGTTAATTTTGACTCCCCCGGATGGGACCGTATACCTGAAACCGTCATAAGTTCGGACATAGCTTATGAAAGAGCGACCGGTATTTCAGAAATACCTGCTAGAGTAGGTCGTAGAATAGCAGAGTTCGGACGTGAGCTTGGGTTATCTACCGGTCCCACTGAAGATCAATCTGAAATTACAACCGCTGAACGTGATATTTTAAATTTAAAAGAGGAAATTTTACAAGTTGTCAACAACATGTCTGAAGATAGAGTTTTGAAAGCCACACAAGATGCCATTAGAGCAAATGCTGAACCGTTTACCCCCGGCATTTTTAAATTTGATGAGAGCGCGGCGGCTACTTTGAATGGTCTTAAAAAACAATTAGGTCGGGCGTTTGCTGAATATGCGAAAAAAGATCCTTTGTACAACCCTGAAGCTGAAGGTATGTTCACTGAAGCTCAAGTAACAAAAGCTAGAGATCGTGCTTCTTACATAAGAACTGTATTAAAAGATGTAATCACTTTAGAGAATGCTTATCGTGTTTATTTTGATGCCGAAAAAGGGTCTAAAACCTCTCGTAGAGAAGGCCGAAAAGATGACGGTGGAGTAAGTGCTCAAGATGTAATATCTAAGCTACAAAAACAAAAAGCAGGATCAAACTAATGGCAGAACCACTTATCTCTTTTAGCGATGATGAGTTTAAAGGCTTAATGCGCCAAGAGGGTCTTGAAAATACAACTCGCGGCGTTGTTGGTTTTGCTCAAGGACAAATTGGTGAAGAGCAAATGACATATGAGTCTTTGCGAGACGGAACTGCACCATTACTTGATCTTTTACCAGAATTTGAGGGTGTAGATCCGAGTGATAGACAACTTAATGATGAACAAATTCTAGGTCTTTTTACAAACGTAGAGGACTACGGTAAGTACGACCCTGAAGATCCCGGAAGAGGTGGTTTTAAAGCTTTTACTTCAGGTGCAGCTAGAGAAGCTCCAGAGGCTATAGCCGGTGGATTAGGGTTTAGCGCTGGAGTAAGAGCCGCCATGCCTGTGGCTAATTTAATACCTGCCGTTGGTTTACCCGGACTTTTGGCTAAAGGAGCCGTCATACTTGGCGGGGGAGTTGTTGGTGCCATAGGTGCCGCCTTTGCCGCAGATGAAGCAGAAACAGCGGTTCTTGGAGAACAAGCTCCGGTTGTTCCGTCCTTACAAGGTGCTCGTAATTGGGGTGAAGGAACCATGTTAGGGTTATCCATGCTTCACGCACCTTGGACTTTAACTTCAAAAGTTCCACAAGCTAGTAAAAACACCCAATTTTTAGAAAATTTTAAGGAAGTAGCTAGCGGTCGATTTGCAGCAAATTTAGAGGATGCTGCGGAGTTTAACGCTAAACGCGCAGGGTTATCAGAAAAAGCTTTTAAAACAGCCCAAGAGGCGGGTCAAAAAGTAGCGGAAAGAGGCACCATGTTTGGAAAAGACGCCTCTGGAGCAGCTTTAGGTTTTAAAAAATTTAACCCAAAAGGTTTGTTAGTTGATCCTAGAAAAGGTCCAGTTGGTTCGCGTCTAGCTGCACAAGCTGAAGAAGGCATAGGAAGATCTTTAGCTGCCGCTAGAGAGAAACCAATACGTTTTGGATTGATTGAGGCAACAGCAGGTTTTGGTGGTGGTTTTGGATCTCAAATAGCTCAAAATTTAGATCCGTATGACCCCTCCTCCCGTTTAATAGGAGAAATTTTAGGCGCAGGTCTTGTTCCTTTACCCGCTGAAATACTCATAGACTCCGGGCCAAAAGCTGCAAAAAAACTGATTGGTGTTATAAAAAGCCGGTTCTCTGGTGAGAGAGAGGGCATCTTAACAGAGGGATTAAAACGAGAGGGCGGAGAAAAAATATTAAAAGCATTAGAAGCTTCTGAAGAGTACCAAGGCCCCGAACAATTAGAAGTTTTAATAGACGGTCTTATAAATGGAGACATATCTCCAACGGGTCCCTTTAAAGCACGAGCGCTTGATCCTGAAACAGGTGAAATTATTCGTGAGACTCCCGCAAAGGCAGCAAAAATATACGGATTACCTTTAGCGAATACTTTAGAAACCATAGAAACTTCCTTGTCTAAACGAAACAAAGCTTTAGCTGTTGAGGCATCTAAAGGTAAAGAACAATTACTACAAAACGCAAAAGATACCGTGGAGAACCTTTTAGCGACAGGAGAACCTGCCGCGGTGCTAGCAGCGGCACGTATTCAACAGGGTATTTTTGAAGAAGGGATACAGGCTGATTTAGCTGCATCTTTAGATACTTATATGGCTGCTATGAAAAGAATTAGAGGAGAAGACCCTGAATTAGACCCGGATGAAATTTTAAAAGCTGGCTCCGATCAGATAAAATTGGGTAAAGACCTGTATAATCTTTTAAATAAACAAATAATAGCGTCTAAAAATAGAGAGCGGCGTCTATGGGATTTAAGTGGTAATACCCGTATTTCAGAGTTTTTTGCCAGAAATGGACGAAAAGTTAATCGACCAAACTCTTTAAATATTTTAGACCGTTTTACGGATCAAAATGGTTTAAAATTTAGGTCTAAATCTGGAGAAAAAAGATTTAACGATGCTTTGAAAAAGAATGGCATAGATAAAGATTTAGATGATTTTAAGACGTATTTTGATAATGGAGAAGGGGCTAATCCTGTAACAGCAAAAAGACTTTTTGCTTTACGTGGGGACATTTTATCTGCTGCTAGTGATTTGAAAAAAGGACTAAATCCTGACACTCAAACAGCAAACTTTTTAAATAGATTAGCTGATGCCGTTTATCAGGACATGATGTACGCCGGAGATTTATCTGTTCAATATAACACAGCTAGAGCTTACACTTTTGCTAGAAACAATGTTTTTACAAGAAGTTTTCTTGGTGAAATGCAAGTTGTGGATCCAGACAGAAGTTTGCGAATGGAACCTGAAGAGTTTGCAAACGCTTTTTTCAGAGGGGGTAATGCCGCCACTGCTAAACGAATTGATGAAATAAATACTGCAATAAAATTTGGGTTAGATCATGGACTTAGCCGAGAAGTTTTTGATGCCGCTACAACCAGAGAGTCTATTGATTTTTTAATCAGAGACTCTTTGAAAAAATTCACCATGCCAAAAGCGGATGGAACTTTTGATATTTCTGAAACAAGGCTTAATAACTGGCGTAACAGCCCCGGAACAAAAGAAATATTCAGTGTCTTTCCTCAACTTGAAATTGACACCCGAAATGTTTTAAACGCTCGTAAACTTTTACAAGCGACTAATTCAGACATGCTTAGAAAAGGTGAGGCTCCAGAGGTTATAGCCTTCAAGACCTTTATGGAAACACCGAATAAGCCGTTAGCCGCAATTACTAAAGCTATAAGTGGGCCAAATCCAAAAAAAGAATTACAAGAATTTGTAAATTTAATAAATAAGTCAGAGGATGTCTTAACAAACACGCAAACAGGAGAAAGCTTTACTAAGCAGCAAGCTTTGGAGGGGTTGCGTGTTTTAATCTTAGATGAAGCTATTCACCACGCTGGAGGTTTAGGTTTAGCGTTTAGTCCCACTAGATTTTTCACTAGGTTAGAAGAGCCCGTGAAAGGCACGTTGTCAAAAGATAACTTCAACCTCATGGACTTTATGTCTGAAAACAAATTGATAGATAAAAAACATAGATCAGATTTAACCGCCGCAATAGCTCGCATGAGAGGCGTAGAGGATGCTTTCGCAAAAGGTGATGTAGAAGAAATATTATTTAGAGAAGTTAAACCCGCTAGTCTTTTACAGGCTAGAATTGCTGGTGCTACTTTTGGACAGAAAGCTCAAGAGAGTTTTAACAACTTGTTAAATAGATTTGGCATAGGAACAAGAGGTGGTGGCATAGGTGGTGGTATGATTGCCGCAGAAGCTGGATCAGATGCTGTTGTTAACTTTTTATTAAGAGGCCCGGAAAAAATGCGGGTTCAACAAATGAGTCAGTTGTTTAATGACCGTGAAGCTTTAGGCGCTTTGTTAAAAGATATAAAAACAGAAAAAGATGCTAGAGAAGCTTTTGAAGCTTTAGGAACGGCTTTAAGTAAAACATCTAGACAAGTTGGTAGAAGATTACCCTTTGGTGCTGCTTTTGCAGCAGAAACTCTAAAAACAGACCCCTTACCGCAGCCAGACGAAGAACCAACCGTAGGTCCGGTAAGCTCCGTCGCCCCAACAGCTATGCCTACACCACCCCCAGTTCCGACGCAACCGGTGGCACAACCCACAACCACCCTTGCGTCGGTGTCACCTGCACCTAGCGGTCCAGTTGACCGCACTCGTTACGCGGCGATGTTCCCTAACGACCCCACATCCGCACTTATCCGTCAACAGGGCATAGGGAGCTTGATGGGCTGATGTCATACACTTTTCGTTCAGGACCACGAGACCCCAACACCGGCAGAACCTCTACGGTTATCAGCTCCGACAATTTGATTAGGGACCCCGGTACAGGTGAAGCCGCTCAACCCGATAGATCTGGTAGAGTGACGGGCATAACAGGAAGAGAGAGGGCTGCTTTGAGAGGACCTGCGCCTCTACCTGAAGGAGCCTTAACTCGCGACCAATACATGCAAGCCACGGGCCGCACCGTAACAGATCCCTTCGGACTAACTAAGGGCGGTATAGGACGGTTTTTTGAGTCAGCTAATCAACGCTTTGGCGGTTCAGGGTTAGATTACAGCAACACCATACCGTTTAGTCAAAGACAGGCTATAATTGATCGTGCATATGACAAGTACCTAAATCCCACTGATGCACAAGGCAATCTACGTCAATTTAGACCCAATGAGTTAGCGTTGCTAACAGATCCCGCAACTGGCGCAAGATTTCCTGCACGAGCGCAAGCTGTGCCCAGAGATCTTGGTCCCTTTTCCGTGATTCCCGGATCTAGTTTAGCACAAGCTCTAATGGGTCCAAAAACAGAACTAGTTCCTATGGAGGGCTCTTTCACAGAAGACGTGATGGAGGAAGCCACTGACATTCAACCCACTAGGCAGGAATCTACCTCAATCCCCTCCCTACCTACAGGAGCAAGACGGTTAATTAGTTACGATGCTGATCAAGGTAGTCCCTTTTCCTTAAACAAACTTTTTGGAAACATATCAAGAGATGGAGTGGGTAATTTTGTGGACAAAGCAATTGAAGGTTTCAAGTTTGGGCTGGGTACTATTAAGCCTACTGTAGATCCAGAAAACAAAACTTTTGGTTTAAGCTATAAAATACCCATAGCGATGCAAGATCCTAAAGAAAGAGCTAGGGACAAAGCTGCTTTTGATCAAAATGCGTTGCAACTTGAAGCACCAAAAAAATATATTAGAGGCAGCGTTTATGAAACAGGGCGTATACCTTTCAACGAAATCCCAGTGAGACAAAAATCTTTGTACGAGGGTTTTGCAGATCCAATGTATGGTATCGCTTTGGATGATATAGTCGGTTCTAGCCCTAGCGTAAACTTGTCAGATCTGCAAGACTCAGACGCTCTTGGAAACCCCTTCGCGGGGACTACCGGTGCTTTTGTTCCTCAACGAGTTGTAATAGGTGAAGACGGAAAAGTAACCACAATTCCGATAGGTTTTGCTCAAGGTGGTATGGTTAAACCAACCAAGCCCTAGCCTGCTCTCCAAGCACCTTGCCAGCTAAGTCTATCTTGCCCCGTAAAGCCTTCAAGATCTTCTCGTCAATAGTTTTAGGCGAGACAAGATCAATGTAAGTAACTTTCTGGTCCTGACTAATACGGTGCGCCCGGTCCTCAGATTGTAAACGTATCTCTAGATCATAGCTGTTGCTAAAATATATCACGGTGTTAGCGGCAGTCAGGGTAATGCCATAGCCACCTGTTCGCGGCTGACCGACAAAAAAACGTAACGAGCTATCTTTGTCTTGAAACTTATCTACAGTTTCCTGTCGTTCATCTTGTCGGGTGTCACCGTAATAGGTTGCGACCGCTTCGGGCCCAAAGCGGTCGCGCAGGGCAGAGGCTATCTGTTGGATGTCGTGTGTATACGTCGCCCAAATGATCGCCTTTCCCTGTAACTCTTCTGTCACGTCGATTAGCTCTTTATATCTGTTGCTCGCCAAAGTGACCAACTCACCGTCGTCAGATTGTATATGCCCACAGCATATCTGTTGCAGGCGCATAATCTGCGTTAGAACACTGGCTGTTGTGGCTAACTCCCCGTTGTCTAGCTTTGCCAAGGCCAGCTTTTTCATCTGCACGTAAGCTTTATCCTGCTCCGCGGTCAACGGCACATCACGCCGTATGTACATCTTGGCGGGCAGATCAAGGCACTCTTCTTTCAATATGCGGTTACTGAACCGGTTGAGCTTCTCGTTCAACTCATCCAAGCGCCTGTAGGCCACGATCTCCTGAAATGCTCGCGGACCCATAGTCCGCTTCTGCACAACGGCATAACGGTTCTGAAACGAGTAATAACTTTTAAAGTTGAGGGCAGAGGGCGAAAGAAACGCACACTGACTGAACAGATCCATAGGTGACTTGGTTACAGGAGAGCCAGTCAAGATACGCCTATATTTTGCGTCCTTGGCTAACATCATTACATTTTTTGTACGAGTAGCCTTACGGTTTTTGATAGTAGTGCTCTCATCCACAATCATCATATTATTGGGATTTCTGCATAAAAAAGCATATGCCGCTTTAGTCCCCCGCGGCGTAGACAACGCCTCTATGTTCATCACAAATATCTTTATGCCGTCAAAGGGCCCATACACTAAGTCTTTCATTTCCTGCTGAAATTTCTTCGTATTAGACGGCGTCCACCGTACCACCATGCGTTTGATCTCATCTGGCAGGTGTGCAGGTATTTCTCCTTGTACCCAGTTGTCATAGACACCTTTTGGTGCAACTATAAGTGCCGCGCTTATCTTTCTTGCTTGATACAACATGCCGATTGTATCAATAGCTACTTTGGACTTACCTGTTCCCATCTCCATAAATAGCGCGTAATAGTCAGCGGACCACGAGTCATCTAAGGCTTTCTGCTGGTGCTCAAAAGGTTCTGTCCTGAACTTGTATTTTCCCATAATTTTCTCCTTGACTATGCGAATTTATGCGTCTATATACAATTTGTCAAGGCCCAACCGGTGCCTTTAACCACGATGGAGAAACGCGATGAGCGATATCTTTGATCAAATGGAGCAGGACTTTGAACAAAGCCTGTCCTCCGGTGTAGAAAAGCTAGACCAAGCTGGTCTGCAAACAGTGGCTGAGATAGCCCGCAAAATCCGAGATGAAGAAGAATACATATCGTCACTTGAGGCGGACCTCAAGAAGGCGAAGAAAGGTCTTTTGAAACTTACGGATGAAGATTTACCGACAATGCTTGCAGAAATCGGTCTGTCTTCGATGAAACTAGACGATGGTTCAGAAGTGACCGTCAAACAAACCTACGGGGCATCTATCCTCGTGGATAACAGACCTGCCGCTTATGAGTGGCTTCGGGAGAAAGGCTACGATGACATCATTAAAAATACCGTTGCGTGTCAATTTGGTAGGGGCGAAGACGACAAGGCGTCGTCCTTCAAAGCCCTTGCCGAAAAAGAAGGCCATTACGCGGAGCAAAAAACGGAGATCCATCCGCAGACGCTTCGTGCCTTTGTCAAGGAACGTGTTGAAAATGGTGACGACTTCCCAATGGAGTTATTCGGAGCCTATATCGGACAACGCGCAGTTATCAAGAGGAGTAAATAAGATGGCTGGTAAGAAAAAAGAAGTTGCAGAAACAAAGTCGGCTGAAGTAATCCCTTTTGACCCGACTATGTTTGAAGATGATGCCGGTATGGGCATGGAGAACATGGGGCAAGAAGATCTTGCTCTACCGTTTCTTAAAATCTTGTCAGGATTAGATCCTCTTCTGGATACACATGAGACTGCTCGCAAAGGTGACATATATAATACCGTCACTGGACACGTTTACACGGGCAAGGACGGCATCAAAGTCATTCCGTGTGCCTATCAGCGTCGGTTCATTCAATGGGCCCCTAGAGGCGTTGGAAGCGGGGCTCCGCAGGCTATTTATTCACCGGGCGATACTATGCCAAAGACGGAACGATCTTCTGAAGATAACAAAGAGTATGTTGTTGGGGGAGAGGGTGAGTATATAGAAGAAACTCACCAACATTTTGTAATTGTGATGAACGAGGAAGGTTCCTCTGAAACGGCTTTGATTGCGATGAAGTCTACGCAGTTGAAGAAGAGCCGTAAGTGGAACAGCATGATATCTTCACGGGTCATGCAAGGGAAAAACGGTCCATTTACTCCGCCACGTTTCAGTCACATTTACAATTTGAAGACCGTGTCAGAGGAAAACAGCAAAGGAAGCTGGCACGGATGGGAAATGAGCCTTGAAGGACCGGTACAGGACGCCGGTATTTACGGACAGGCTAAGACATTTGCCCAAAGCGTGACAACAGGAGATGTTGTCGTGAAGCATCAGGACGATAACGCCACAAACGAAGAAGATGGCGACACACCGTTCTAAGCAGTTGAGGTGGTAAGGGGTCTGGCTGCTACGCCCTTGCCACCTCATCCTTTGGGGGGCAAACATGTCTGTAGAAAAATTTCAGGAGATATTCCGCGGCCTTGAGGCGGCGTATGGCACTTACAAGATTGAGAAAACCCAATCAAATGGGAAGAACTCCGGTAAGGCGGCTATCATACGCGAACCACGGACCACGGAACTATGGGAAGGCCACCTATCGGGTAAGGGTCAGGCCATTGGCATTATTCCAATTAATGAAGAGAACAAATGCGTCTGGGGCTGTATCGACGTAGATCAGTATCCGTTAGACCATAAGCTGTTGATACAGAAGATCAGGAAGCTCAAGCTTCCGTTAGTTGTGACCCGTTCAAAATCAGGCGGGGCGCACTGCTTCTTGTTTACTACAGAATGGATAGACGCCAAAGATATGCAAGCCACACTACAACAGGTGTCGGCGGCACTTGGCTATGGCGGCAGTGAAATATTTCCAAAGCAGGTCAAGTTGCATCTGGATCGTGGCGATGTAGGTAATTTTCTAAACTTACCTTACTACGACGCTGAAGACGGGTTGCGTTATGGTTTTGACAACAAGGGTGTCAGTATCACCCTTGAGGAGTTCATTGCTCAGTACGAAAAGTATAAGCAGACTCCTGAAGAGGTGATGAAGCTACAGCTATCAGACAGCGATAAAAATGCCATCGTCATGCGTGATGGACCGCCTTGTCTACAGCATTTGTGTAAAGAACTCATAAGCGAAGGCGGGCGCAACAATGGCCTGTTCAACATAGGTGTGTATCTTCGCAAAGCGTTTCCAGATAGCTGGGACACAGAACTGTTGCGGTATAACAACGAGTTTCTGTCGCCACCTTTGCCGTTGAATGAGATCAACATCATAGCCAAACAGCTTGAAAAGAAGGATTACGCTTACCGTTGCAGTGACTCACCTATTGTTTCACATTGTAACAAAGAGCTCTGCATGACTCGTAAGCACGGCATAGGTGCTGCGGTTCAAGGGGCCATCGTTGCAAACCTTAGAAAGTACAACTCCAACCCGCCCGTGTGGTTTATGGATGTAAACGGAGAACCGTTGGAGCTAGATACTGACGCTTTGTTAAATCAGCCCACCTTTCAAAAAGCCTGTATGGAGCAACTCAGCTTCATGCCTCGTACCGTTAGCAAGGTAGTCTGGGAGGGGCGCATCTCTGCGATGATGACAGAGATGCGGGACAACGAGTCTGCCATCATGGAGGTATCAGAGGACGCAAGTGTCAGCGGACAGTTCTACGATTACTTGGAAGAGTTTTGCCGTCACTTACAGCAAGCAAAAGATAAAGAGGAAATTTTGCTCCGCAAGCCGTGGACAGACGAAGAGTCAGGCAAAACTTACTTTCGGTTAAGGGACTTTGAAAGCTTCTTGAAGAAGAATAAGTTTTTTGAATACAAATCACACCGCATAGCGCAACGGCTTCGGGACATAGAAGGTGCGGCTATTCAGCTTAGAATTAAGGGACGGGTAGTGCGTGTTTGGGAGATACCCGCTTTCGACAATGCAGATGTAGATATTACGTTAAAAGATTTTGAAACAACAGAGGTGCCTTTCTAATGTTATTAGCAGATGGATTTGAAGAAGCGTTTGTTGGTGTGGCACACAGAGCCTGTCAAGAAGACGTGGCGGCTTACGACTATGACAAGTGCATAGCCATTCTTTGTGAGCGAGACGGCATGGATTATGATGATGCCGTGGAGTTCTTCTCGTTTAATACTATGGGGTCATGGGTAGGAGACAAAACACCTATCTTCATAAAAGCCATGTCCAGCATAGAAGAATTGTACGAAGAAGATGTTTAGATACTTCGGACCACCCGGAACAGGCAAGACCACCACGTTGATAAATCAGGTAGAGAAGGCTCTTGGTGCAGGCGTACTGCCAAACCAGATAGGGTTCTTCTCGTTTACTCGTAAAGCCGCAGAAGAAGCGCGGGACAGGGCGGCGGCAAAGTTTAACCTAGATCCCAAGGAACTACCCTTCTTTCGCACCCTGCATAGTATGTCTCTTGCCATGAGCGACATACGCACAGATCAAGTCATGCAGAAAGAGCATTACAAAGAACTTAGCCAGATCATGGGCTTTGAGCTATCGACAGACAAGCGCATAGATTACAACGACGACATACCCAGCATAGTAAAAGCGAATGACCCCATACTAGGCGTCATCAATCTGGCGCGGCTTCGCAAGGTAGACTTGCGAGATCAGTATAACGAGACAGACATCGAAGAGTCTTGGAACACTGTAAGCTATGTCGCCAAGTCCCTTCTTGAATATAAAAAACAGAACGAGGTGTACGACTTCACGGATATGCTGGAGCAGTTTGCACAAGGTGCAGAGCACTACTGCCCACGCTTTGCTTTGACGTTTCTGGATGAAGCGCAGGATCTGTCTGCTTTGCAGTGGGACATAGCTCACGCACTAGATGCCAAGTCAGACCGTATGTATTGCGCGGGTGACGACGATCAGGCTATCTACCGGTGGGCTGGGGCGGACGTTGACCAGTTTATCAATCTTGAGGGCGGATCCGAAACCTTGTCACAGTCCTACCGCATACCTAAAGCCGTTCACTTCCTAGCTCACAAGGTGGTCAGGCGCATACGTAACCGCTACCCTAAAACTTACAAAGCCAGAGACTTCATGGGCACTGTTCGTAACATATATGCCGTGAATGAGTTGGACATGAGCGAAGGTACTTGGCTGATACTGGCGCAAGCCGGTTATATGCTGGCTCCCGTAGCAACAGAGCTTAAAACAGACGGTTACCTGTTTGACTACCGCGGAACACGGTCCATATCCGAAAAGGTAAGCGAGGCCGTCAACGGCTGGGAGCAACTACGTAAAGGCCGTGAGGTAACCGGCGCAGTGGCTCGCACTATCTACAGCTATATGTCCACCAAAGACAGATTGAAGCGCGGTTTTAAAAAGCTGCCCGCACTTGGTGATGAGGACATGGTGACGCTTGACCAGCTAATCGCGGACCACGGGCTGATGGAATTGGTACACATAGTGGGTACAGCTTGGCTGGAGTCTGATATCCGTGACTGCATCTGGCATGAGGCGATGGACAATCTACCGTCAGCAGAACGGGCGTACATAACAGCGTTACTGCGCCGCGGAGAAAAGTTCAATGCAGAGCCTCGCATCAAGGTGTCCACGATACACGGGTCAAAGGGCGGCGAGGCGGATAACGTCGTGCTATTCACGGACCTGTCAACGGCATCAGAAGAGGCGTTTAGAAAAGACCCTGACGACACGCACCGCGTATTTTATGTGGGGGTTACCCGTGCCAAGAAAAACCTATATCTTGTAGAGCCGCAGGACCTAGCAAAAAGTTATGATCTGATATGAAACGTGAACAGATACTTAAAGAAGCAGAGAGCCTAGTCAACGGACCACGGGCCAAGGATTACGGCGACGCACATGACAACCATGAGCGCATTGCCAAAATGTGGTCTGTGCTGTTGGACAAGGACGTATCTGTGTCTCAGGTTTACCAGTGCATGGTTGCGGTCAAGCTGGCACGTCTTATAGTGACGCCGGAACACGAAGATAGCTGGATAGACATATGCGGCTATGGTGCTTTGGGAGGCGAGGACTAATGAGTTTGACCATTCACAAGAGTGTGCCTGTTTCAGAGTGGGTGCCACCGGCAGAGCTACCTGACATATTTGATGCCAAGCAGATAGCCGTCGACGTTGAGACAAAAGACCCCAATCTCAAGTCCAATGGACCGGGATGGCCTACAGGTGATGGCGAGGTTGTGGGCTACGCTATAGCTGTCGAGGGCTGGGCAGGTTACATACCCATACGTCACGAGAATGGCGGTAATCTGGATGAGCGCATAGTCAACAAGTGGCTGAAGAAAGTGTTTGAGTGTCCTGCTGATAAGATCATGCACAATGCTCAGTATGATGCGGGCTGGATCAGGCGCATGGGCTTTACCATCAAGGGCCGCATAATCGACACCATGCTCATAGTATCCCTGCTTGATGAGAACAGATTCAGTTACAGTCTCAACAACATAGCTTACGACTATCTTAAAAAAACAAAGACAGAGAAAGAACTAAGAGAAGCGGCGGTAAGCTTTGGTCTGGATGCCAAATCAGAAATGTGGAAGATGCCCGCTATGTATGTCGGTCCCTACGCACAAGGAGACGCGGAGCTTACCTTAGACTTATGGAACTATCTGTCTGTAGAGATAGGCAGAGAGGACTTGTGGTCTATAGCTAATCTGGAACTAGCCTTGTTGCCATGCTTGATAGACATGACATGGAAGGGCGTCCGCGTAGATCAGGACAAGGTAGAACGCACCAAAGATAGTTTGCTCAAAAGAGAAAAGGCCGTACTCAAGCAGATAAAAGATATGTCGGGCATGGACGTTGAGATATGGGCGGCGCAGTCTCTTGCTAAAGCGTTTGACCATCTCAGCATAGCCTACCCAAAGACAGAGAAGGGCGCACCGTCCTTCAGGAAACAATTTCTATCTGACCACACGCACGATTTTCCAAAGCTGATAGTCGAAGCCCGCAACCTGAACAAGACCAGCGGCACGTTCATCAACACCATTATGAAGCACTGCCGGTCGGATGGGCGCATACACAGTCACATAAATCAGATCCGGTCTGACGACGGCGGGACCGTGTCTGGCCGCATATCAATGTCCAACCCCAACCTGCAACAGATACCGGCCCGCGATCCAGAGCTAGGACCCATGATACGCAGTCTGTTTCTACCAGAAGAGGGAGAACAGTGGGCTTCCATAGATTTCTCGCAACAGGAGCCACGAATCTTGGTTCACTATGCACAAGTTTTAGGAAATTCTAGGGGACGGGTGCCGCTAGAGGGCGCACAAGACTTTGTTGACGGTTACCGCAACGATCCCGACATGGATTTTCATACGATGGTAGCAGAAATGGCTGGCATCAAACGTAAGCAGGCCAAGACGATCAACCTTGGCATGATGTATGGCATGGGCGTCAACAAGCTAGCAGACCAGTTAGATATTGAAGTGGACGAGGCACGGGGTCTAATCAAGCAATACCATGAGCGAGTGCCGTTTGTTAAAGGTCTACAAAACGGTGTAATGAAACACCTCAACAGTAAGAAGAGCAAAGGGGCTGTAAGCTCCATACTGGGCCGCAGATGCCGGTTTGATTTATGGGAGCCCGATACATTTGGCATGAATAAGGCTCTGCCATACAAAGATGCTGTCGATGAGTACGGTCCTACCACACGATTGAAACGGGCATATACTTACAAAGCGTTGAACCGGTTGATCCAAGCCTCTGCCGCAGACATGACCAAGCAGGCGATGGTGAATATTTATGAAACAGGGCGTATACCTCTTATTCAAATACATGATGAAGTAGCCATTTCCGTGAAATCTTGTGAAGAAGCAAAAGAGGTTGCAAAAATTATGGAAAATGCTGTACCATTGGAGGTGCCCAACAAATGCGATGTTGAGATCGGATCTAGTTGGGGCGAAGCCAAGTGAGTTTTTTTATTCCTCCCGAAGAGAACTGCCCCCGCCACGGCGGGGTCTTTTTTGTTGCAATTACATAATTTATCTCATATATTCGCTTACATAAACACAATATGTGGAGTTATGATGGACACGACTAAATGGAAATCTGTTCTGGTTCCGATTGAGGTGTACTCCGAAATCAAGAAGATTGCCAAAGCAGAGGGCCGCACGATCAGCGGTCAGTTACGAATAATTTTTGATACTTACAAACGCTCACAAAAGGTTTAATTTAAAAATTTTAGGGGCGTTGCCTTAAAAAAATTTATCTATTGGATGGGAGTTTATGCGATGATATGTCCAGAATGTGTTGGAGAGGGCGAGTTAGAGTATGAACGCGCTGTTGTCGATTGGATAAGAGGCGGTTACCTTGAAGGGTACATGGACGTTTGTGAGAACTGCAACGGTACAGGAGAGATAGACGATGGCATGGCCGAAGAATAGAGAACTTCAGTATGTTTCCAACAAACCTTTTGGATACGCCGGTAAGATGCAACAGCTATTGGACAACAACCAGTGCCCACGGTGCCGATGTAATCTACCACCCGTAGATGTTCACGGTGATGTCCAATGCTCTTGTTGTAAACTTTACATTGGAGAGAGACGTGAAGTGCATTAAGTGCGGCGCAGAGACCGCTGTGCTTAGTAGTCGTCCGCAAGACGGAAACATTCGTCGGCGTCGAGAGTGTAGAAAATGCAAGTACAGAGTGTTTACCATCGAAGTTATTGAAGAAACAAAGATGGTTAACGAGCCGCCGCCACCTCCACCCGTTCCAAAAAGAAAATCTTTTAAACCACGGGTGGTAAAACCGCGGCTCACGGACCTTGACATAGATAATATGTCCGACGAAGAGTTAGAACAGGCTATTTATGATGGTCGAATTGGATAATTATCTTTATAATATGCGATAAAAGGGCTTGTATCTGCGGGTTTAAAGGTGTATATAAGAAACATCCCGTAGTTGGACCCCCAAGGTTGGTTTGCCCCCGCCTTGGGGGTTTTTTTATGCTTGACATCTTATGTTATCTTATATATTTAGGATAAATCTTATGTCATTAACCAAAAGGAGAAAAAAATGGCAGCAAAAAAGACAAGTGATGCAATCAGCATCCCCGTCATCAAGCAGGGCCAAATCAAAATCCGCTTGATTGGACAGACCCCGATGTACTTCAACAGTATGTCGGCAAAAGCTAAACGAGACCTCCTCGTTGGCGCGGGCCGCAAGACAGCGGCTGAAAAGAAAGAAATCAAACATAATCCGGAACAGGAGTTTGCCGACTCCATGCACACCCAAGCCAAAGGTGACACGCTTTTGTGTTTCCCAGCGGCTGGCGTAAAAGGTGCAATGGCTACGGCGGCTCTTGAAACGGCTGGTGTAAACAAAACCAATGTTAACCGGCTTATCTTTTTGCCACAGACAAACATAAACATCTGGGGCAAGCCGTATCTCAAGATTGACGTAGTCAGATCTGCGGATATGAACCGGACACCGGATATGCGTACTCGCGCCTATCTTCCTAACTGGTGTGCCGAAGTAGAAATCAGGTTCGCTACACCTAATTTTAGCACTCACTCTATATCTTCTCTTGTGCAAAATGCCGGACGGTTTATTGGACTTGGCGACTTTCGTCAGGAAAAAGGCCGCGGGTCTTTTGGTACATTTACAATAATCGGAGATGATTTTTCTTTCGATGGAGTAAGTTATAAAGATATGTGGGACGAGCTCATGCAAGAGGGTCGCGCTGTTCAGGAGTTGGCGCGTGAAAATCCAGAGTGCGCGGATCAAGAAACAGCAGAACTTATGCAGTTCTTACAAGAAGAGCGGTTGCGGAGGGCTGCTTAACTAAGATAGGCGGGGGGAAACCCCCGCCGCGGGTTGCGGTTAGATATGGACAGGTCTGGAATGTCGAGGCGGTTATGGTTGGGAGAGATGAGGGCAGGACAGGTCATGTGCGCCGCGTTGTGGCGGTTCCGGTGTGTTGAGGTAAGGTCCGATCCGTTTGGGTAGGGTCTGTTATGGCGGTTGAGGCGGGGTCAGCTACTGTTAGGTTGGTCTTGTTGCGTTTGGGTCAGGCACGGCTAGTCAAGGCGGTCGTGGTCTGTTGCGTTCCGGTCCGATTGGGCAGGATCTGTTATGGCGGTTGAGTTATGGACGGGTTTGATGTGTTTTGGCAGCGCAAGTCGCGGCGAGTTACGGCGGTTTTGGTTGGGTTTGTTCAGGTGCGCCACGGGCAGTCATGGAGTGACGGTTATGGTGCGTTTCGGTTGGGTCGGGTAAGGTTCGACTGGTTAAGGTCGGGTAAGGCGGTCATGGCGTGGAAAGGTTACTTTAGACATGGTTTGTCTTGGCACGGCGGTTAATTTTAAAAGGGGAAATAAATGAGTAATTTTGCAAGGAAGACCAAGCAGCGGATAATCGACGAATATCTGCAAGCCACTGGTCTGAATATGTTTGTGCCTGAAGAATTTGTCACATGGCTTTTGGATTATCCGGAACATGAGATGTACCAAGCTTTTCATGGCAGAGATGAACAATTATTGTGGCAAGCAAAATTAGATTTAGCACGGCGCATGGCTAGCGGACTACGGATAGTGGTCAAGCAAGAAGAAGTGCAACAAAGCTCCGTCGTGTCTATCAAGGTGGCAGAGTATCCAGCGTACATTTCGCCTGTATCTAATAGAAAAGAAGGCGGGGGCTACGAACCGTTTGACCCTAAAGATGAAGCGTCGCAAGAGGAATTTCGGCATCAAGCCGGAGTGGCGTTAGCCGCGTGGCTCAACCGTTATCGTGGTGCCGCCGAACATATAGGTCTAGATATGACGACAATCGAAGATATCGTTCGCATTCTACGCGACGACAGGGACGAAGCCGCAACAGGTTGACATCCTATGTTGTCTGGTATATATGGGAATTATCTTAAACAAGTAACTATCGGGAGGTAGAAATGGCTAGAAAGAAGTGGAGCGACGAAGCTCGTAAGCGGCAGTCCAAAGCTATCAAGAAAATGTGGGCCGATAAGAAGAAAGCCAAAATCAAACAGGCTTCTGTGACAATGAAAATGGCCGCAAAAGACACTCGTGAACCTTGGGAGATAGCTCGCGATGAGCGAGAAGAGGCGAGAGTTAAACGGGTGAAGTTTATGAAGACGCTGTTGACTGAGGGACAACTGTCGTCCGTGCTTCACGCCGCTAGGGTCTTGCATGATTTCCACATGGATTATAGCGAGGGTTATGAAATACTCGACGGCACCTTACCGCGCCGTATGTTGCAAGCAAAGGAGGAGCTTGCTGAAGCTTTTAACATGGTTAACGCTCATGGCTACAAGATGCCGTCATACGAGGGTGAAGATGCCTGAGTTAAGTAATGAGGCAGAAGATTTTCAATCCGGTGTCGAGGAAATGGAACGACTGTTAGACCGGTTTGAAAAGGCCGGTTGTAATAGCGGGGCCGTCATGGGGGGAGCCATGCAAGCTCTTATCTTCCGTATGGCCCTTGGGGCTCCTAACACGGCTACCGTGCTAGGCTTCATAGGCTCTTGTATGAGCTCCGCTGCCTATGTTATGTCTGAGGCAGATGAAGACAACTAGTTTCCAACCCACTATTTTAATGGGATGGAAGGGCCGGTCCTGCGGGGCTGGCCCACTTTCGTTATTGACTTATTTTTTTATTTAGTATATGTATGGGATAAATCTTATATAACACGGGAGAATGGTATGCGTAAAAATTTACATGAAATAAGAAACATTCAGGAAGCGATGTACAAATTGCAAGACGCGGTTGATAAGTTTGATGGTTGCGTTGCAAGTGATGTGCGTCATTCAACTGACAAAGATATTGCAGATGAGATGTATCACATTGCGAAAGAGTTAAACGTCTGCATTGTTTCACTTGCAACTAAGAGAGACGACGATGAAGGATGAGATGCTAAAAAAGTTTAAGGTTTACGTCACGGTGTATCACCGGATTGATGTCGAAGCTCCCAACAAGGACAAGGCAAGAGAAGTAGCTGAAGAGATAATATGGGACGATCATATTAAAGACGTTATCATTCATGTTGAGGAGGCTGAAAATGAAGAGGGTTGATAGATATCAGGCGGTTCAGGTCAAGCTCAACGACGCAATGTCCGCGGCTCTGGACCTTGAATTTAAAGGTGAAGAGCTTCAAGCTGAGTATGTCCGCTCTGTCGCAGAGATCGAAATGCTAGGTGAAGCGATAAGCTCAATGCAGGAGGCACAGTCCTATTTGCTCAAAGCACGGTTGAGGGTTCAACAATGATAAAAGGTCTTTCAAAATGCCGACGGTGTGATAATAAGGCCACCGCAAGGGAGGGGGCCATCCTCCTTTGCACGAAATGCTGGCTACAAATTTGGAGCCCCCGCCGTTGAGCGGGGGCTTTTTTAAGTTTTGTGTAGACAGTAGGAAAAGAGCCATGGATGAGACGGTTACTATGACCGTAGGATTGACCCGTTTGGATGCAGTGCAGAGCCTTGAGGGTTCCCCGTCCCATCCGTACAACCATTTCTGATCGTGTTAAGAGCCTAGCATATAGGATTGTATAAGACCATGCGACATAGTGTCGCATTTAAGTGTCAAATTATTGACGCATATTGTCGCATATTGTATAAGATAAGTCGCATATGGGATACAACTTATAACCCATTGATTTAAAATAAAAATATAAGAAGAGCGGCAAGTCGAGCCGCCGACGCTGTTTGACATAGTAAATAGAATAACGGGAACTTCAACCAACACGGGAGGGCTAACCATGCCTGTTAAACTACACCCCATAAACCGCGGCCCACGGGACAACCGTTATTGCGGCCCCGCCGTGGTTAGCTTCATCACTGGCAAGAACACCAGTGAGGTCGCGACGTTCATCCGTAACCGCTACCGTAATGGCAAAGCCATTCGGGGGACCTACGATTACGAGATCGACGGTGCGTTATCTGCTCTGGGATATCATCTCAAATGGGTAAACATCTCAGGTTTTCAACCAACTTTAGCGGGCTGGTTAAAAGCCGATAAACACCTTCGATCCGCGGGCCGCGTCTTTCTGGTCAATGCCGGTAAACACTGGCAACTGATCTCCGGACGCAAATATGCTTGCGGGCGGATTGGAGAAATCGTCTCCATCCGCGACTCACGGGTCAAACGGCGGTGCAGAGTTAAAGACGTTTGGGAGGTGAGTCGTATGCCAGAGGCGGCCAAGGACGAGTGGCAAAAATATGTCACAGACCGGAAACCGCGGTACACGGGTTACTCTTACAGGGTGCGGAAGATACTGCGGGACAACCCACAGTATGGCTTCAGCTATGAAGTAGAGTGGCGTGTCGATAACACTAATGTCTATTACGTTTCTATGAGCAAAGAGCTTGAGGACAAGGCGTTTGAGATGCAACACCATCTGTGTGACGAGCATTACTGTTACGGTTTAGAAGAAGTGCTTACTAGACTAACAGATATGCTAGAGTTCGCAGAACAACACCACTAATCAACAAGGCTCCGCTCCGGCGGGGCCTTCTTTTGTTACGGTATACAGTATATAGGCCAGAAATTAAAAAAATATTTTTTTGAAAAATATAGGCGGTACAGACGGTACAACGGTACAAACCGTATTAAGGTATTTATTTATATAAATATTTTTGTAGCATAAACTTGTACCGTCTATATTTACAAGACGGTACACAAAAAAACCAAAATCTCCTAATGGGGGTGCTGCGATATTTTTTTTGAAAAATATTTTTTGGCTCTATATAAAAGAAATCGTTATCTAATTAACTGGAGAAGTTTATGGGTAAAGTTGTTGAAACGCGGGGCAGGAAAAAATCCACTGTCAACAGCCCGTTGACACGCAAGCAGGAACTTTTTGTAAAAGAGATCGTCAGTAAGGACGGTCAGATAACTTTGAGAGAGGCCGCAATCAATGCCGGTTACTCTGCCACCTCCGCACATACGCGGGCTTATGAGCTAACCAATCCCAATACATCCCCGCACGTTGTGGCGGCTATCCGTGCTTATAGGGACGAGTTGGACGCAAAGTATGGCGTGACTTACCAAAGACATCTGCGAGACCTTCAACTAATACGGGATGAGGCTTTGACTAACGGGGCTTACTCTGCCGCCGTGCAAGCTGAATACAGGAGGGGGCAAGCCCAAGGCGACATCTATGTCAACAAATCAGAAATCCGTCACGGGTCGATTGACAGCATGAGTAAGGATGAAGTTTTGAAAGCTTTAGAGGATATTAAACAAAGCTATGCCCCTGTCACGATCAACATCACGCCGGAAGAAAACGACAACACCCAAAATCGCGGTAAAGCGAGAGAGCGGCTTTTACAAGCAAATGCGGGAGGCGACGCAACGCCTGAACCGGAAGATATTACTGACGAGGATTGAAAACTCTGTTGGTGCAGGAATACCAGACGTTTTGCTTTGTGATGAGCAGGGGACGTTCCACTTTGTAGAATTAAAATTTTTGACCGGTAACGCCGTCACTTTACAGCCGTCTCAAGTTGCGTGGTTGTCGAGGCATCAGCATTCCCCAAGTTGGATATTGATAAAGAAGCAACCCAAGCCGGAAGTCCCGCCAGAAATGTTTTTGTATCCGGCTAGCGCGGCGGTCGATCTTAAAATGGACGGGTTGCAATCCGTAGAGCCAATACACCATCAGGAACACCCGTTTAATTGGGACGTGCTTTTTGACTTGATATGTCCCAGATAATCCTATATATGAGGGTATCGTTAATTAACACGGGAGTTTTAAACAATGATAGACGTTAAACAGAAAATCCACATTGAGTTGGTGGAGTTATATAACTTGGCATACCAGAACAATTTGCCGGATCATATATTGGGGAAGTTGTCCAATGTTGAACATCTAATTTGGGAACTACGCCGACGTGAGGATAAAGAAAAAGAGGGAGGCGTCGCTTGATGTTTATATTCAGTTGGATTGGCCGTTTGTTATATGGTCCGGATTGGGAAAAGCACACACAAAAGAAAACCCGTTATGTAAAACGTAGGCGGAGATAAAATGCAAAAAACAGCGACGTGTTTATATACTGGCGAACAAGTGATCGTTTTTCCATTGTTTGCCATGCGAAAGCCGGAAAGTTATTTAATAAAATATAATCCGGAAACAGTCGGAAATAAATCGGGCGCGATTAGATGGGCGCACGTCACCGAATTAAAATTTTAGAAAATGGCCCCGTTATCTTGACGGGGCTTTTCTTGTTCTATATATGGGACAAATCGCATTCAACACGGGAGCCATTGCAATGCTTAAAACTGTTAAAAATTCAACCGCCAACAAAACCGCGGGCTTGGCCGTGACATATCGTGCCGGTGACGGGGACAATTTCGGCACTTGTCCCGTCGACTGTAAATTGAACGATAGCGGGCGCGGTTGCGGAGCCAGTCAAATAGACTTTGAATATCTGGACGCTGTGCTTGATGCCAAGCCGCGCCGCGGTGAAAGTTTTACTTACTCACATTTCCATCCGTTATATTGGGCGCATAAATTAGCTCCGAATAAAACGACTATAAACTACTCCGCCGATACATTGTCGGAAGCCGTGCAAATTGTTAAAGATAAAATCGCGCCGGTTGTCACTGTTGTTAAAAAATCATTTTGGAAAAATGGCAAAAACGCAATCGCCGATGGGGTACGGGTTGTTCGCTGTCCGGCGGAATATTTAGATCACGTCGGTTGCGTAAATTGTGGTAATGGCAAGCCGTTATGCGCCCGCTCAGATCGTGATTATATTATCGGCTTTACCGGCCACGGGGTCCGCAAAAAGAAAATCGAGAACGACGAACGGGGCGGGTGTTATGCCGCGGGCGGTAATGTTGCTATTCACTGGCGGGCAACCGCCGGACAGGACCAGCAACAATCCGACGAGGACCGGTTGCGGGCTTTTGTCCGGACATTATCACCGCGGGCTATTATTCGGCATCACGTAGCCGGTGACATAGGGGCGGAATAAAACTTCTAAAAATTCAAGCTTGCATTATATGCGAATATATGAGACAACCAAACCGGCGGCGCAATAATGCCCGCCGGTTTTTAACTTTAAACGGGAAAAATAGAACCATGACACATAACATTGAAAACAACAAAAATTCGCTTTCGGCTTTACTTCAAAAGGTACAGGATCAGGCCAGCCGCGCCGCCGATTACTTGGCCCCGACTAATGATTTGCTGAAATCAACAACCGAAGATGGAAAGCCGCAAATTATTGTTGAACAACGCGGTGGGGAACCGACGCAATTTTTTGACGTTAACGACGTAGCGTTTGGGCAAATTGCCAGCCATGCGGACATTGACACCCGCACGGCCCGCCGGTTGCAATCACGATATCCCGCCGAATTCGACGGGCTTGTGAATGCTATTTGGCAAAATGAACCCGCCGTTCGTATGATACGGACGCATCACAATGTAACAGAACAACCGGCCACGTTTGGCGGCGTCGGCTTAAACGTGCCGCCCCGTTCTCAGTGGAACGACGCGAAAAACCCCAATGGGACCGTGCGGGCTTTTGTTTCCGATAAGTTCAAAACTTTCGACAACGTCAATTTGTTGGAAGCCGCATTACCACAATTAATGGACAACCCCGCCGCGTTCCAAGTGGTTAATGCCGACGTGACCGAAAAGCGTTTATATTTGCGGCTTAAATCACTGGTCCAGACCGGCACGGGCGCGGCGTTAAATGATTTGATGGCAAATGGTATCGGCTTGCAAAATTCCGAAGTAGGCGCGGGGTCTGTCAGCGTTTATCAAATCGCGTGGACACTGGCTTGCCTTAATGGAATGCAAACCCAGAATAAAACCCGTTCCAGCCATATCACGTCGGCGCGTGATACCGACGATTGGGGGCTGTTATCGGATCAGGCGAAAGACGCCGACAATAAAGCCCTAGAATTAAAAATTCGGGACCTAGTAGGGGCTTATTCCAGTCGCGACGCATTTGATCAAGTTATTGAGCAAATGAAAAACGCCGCCGCCGACATTATCGACGGGGTGGCCGTCGAGAAAACCGCCGTCGTTGAAAGTTTGGGCAAGGTGATGCAATTGACCAAAAAAGAAAAATCAAATGTGTTGGACGGGTTGCTGGATACTATCGGGCAAGCTGGATATGAAAACGGCAAGCCCCTTTCCCGTGCGACGCTGATTAACGCCGTGACGGCTGTCAGTCATAAAGCCGATACGGATGACGTTGATATGTGGCAACAACGCGGCGGCCAGCTACTCAATATGAAGCCCGCCGATTGGAACCGCGTCGCCGCCGTGGCCGCATAACCGGCCCCGCAATATTTCACACTGGCCCGCCCTAACCGGCGGGCCTTTTTTTATGGGGTTTACACATATGGGATAATATGAGACAACAGATTGTCGGGTGGCCGTGGTGGCCGCCCCTGTTTAAACTACGGGAAACTTAAAAATGGAAAATCAAAACTTCATACCAGCCGAAACATTGGACCCACGCGACGCCCAAATTGTGGAGCTTGAAAAAGAGCTTGAAACCGTGCGGGCGGCCAGTCAAAAGGTCTTTGCCAATCAAGAAATACTCAGCAATACGATAATGGGCGTTATCGGGGACAAGGTGGAAGCCCTGATCGAAAGTTATGTCGACAATGTCAAAGATGACGTAATGGACGAATTCAGCATTTACGACTACCAGTCAGAAATTGACGATATGATCAGCGAACGATTGCCGGATGAAGAGGATAATTTTTCCAGCTATGACGACGTGAAAAGCTTGATCAAAGAAGTGTTGGCCGGTTCCACTTTGACGCTGGATATCGAATGATGCGGTGGTACGATTGCGAGCCGTGTGGCATTCGCTATGCTGACATCATTCACGACGATTGTCCCGAATGCGGCAATTCGAACACAACCCCAACCGCGCCTGAGACGATCATTCGTTTGGCCCCGTTGTCTGATTATCAGATAGGGGATTTCACGATAAAATTTTTCAGCGACGAATAAGCCTCACACAAGCCGACAACAGCCCCGCCGGTGGTAACCTACCGGCGGGTTTTTTTATGCCCGTCATTGGCCTTTAAAACCGCCTTTAATACCAGTTAAACTTGCCGGACCCCGTCCCGCGTTCCCAGTCCTAAACCTACCGGCCCGTGGCCCGTGGTTCGGTTGCCGGTAAAATTTAGGAAAGTTTACCGGCCAGCTGGACGCCGGATCTGGACGCCGGTAATCGTGCAGCCGGAACGAAAGCCCGTGTTTTGCGGTCCGTTGCCCGCGGTCCGGGTCCCCCGCGTATCGGGTCAAAAACCGCGGAAATCCGCCAAAAATCAGCGATCCGCGAGCCGCCGCCCGCGCCGTGGCTAGCGCTAGCTAGGGCCATGTTTCTCTCAAATATTCATGTGAAAAACGGTATGAATGTTTCACGTGAAACATTGCCTAAATATTAGGCAAATGATTATAGCTTGTTCACTGTTAAATAATTGTGCATATTTCTGCACATATTTTGTGCAATTAGGGGCCCCCGATGGATGTTTCTGATCAGGAGATCAAGCTTCGCCTTCGTCTAGCGCAGATTGAGAAGAACGAAGCGTGTCGCGAGGACTTTTTAATTTTTGTAAAAAACATGTGGCCGGAGTTTATTGCCGGTCGTCACCATAAAATTATTTCTGATAAGTTGCAGCGGGTGGCGTCGGGTGAGCTAAAGCGTTTGATCATCAACATGGCCCCGCGTCATACGAAGTCAGAGTTTGCATCCTTCTTGTTTCCTGCGTGGATGATGGGTAAAAATCCAAAGATGAAGATTATTCAGGCAACTCACACGACAGAGCTTGCCGTTAACTTTGGCCGTAAAACAAAGAACCTGATTGATAGCGATGACTACAAAGACATATTTCCAGAAGTTCGTTTGGCTGCTGATAGTAAAGCTTCTGGTCGTTGGGACACTGCCTCTGGCGGGATGTACTATGCGGTGGGAGTCGGCTCCAACCTCGCGGGTCGTGGTGGAGACTTGGTAATCATAGATGATCCTCATTCTGAGCAGACGGCGATGTCCGCGAACGGTTTTGATGATGCTTGGGATTGGTACACAGGGGGCCCCCGACAGAGGCTCCAGCCGGGTGGTAGTATAGTTTTGGTTCAGACCCGGTGGTCCGAAAAGGACATGACAGGTCAACTGCTCCGTGCAATGGCTAAAGATCCGTTAGCCGATCAGTGGGAAGTTGTAGAGCTCCCTGCCATTTTTGATGATGAAACGCCGTGTTGGCCGGAGTTCTGGTCCCTTGAAGATCTGACCGCGGTCAAAGCATCAATCCCGCCAAGCAAGTGGAACGCCCAGTATCAGCAAAACCCTACAGGCGAAGAGAACGCCATCATACGTAGGGAGTGGTGGAACAAATGGGAAAAGGAGAAAGTTCCCAACCTTGAGTTTGTAATCCAGAGTTATGACACGGCGTTTAGTAAACGAGAGACTGCGGACTATTCTGCCATCACGACGTGGGGTGTGTTTCGGCCTGAAGAGGATGGAGGGGCCCCCGCTTTGATACTTTTGGACAGCCAGAAGGGACGGTGGGACTTTCCAGAATTAAAAGAGATCGCGTTAGAGCAGTATAAGTATTGGGACCCCGACACCGTCATCGTAGAAGCAAAGGCGTCCGGTCTGCCCTTGACCCACGAGTTACGAAACATGGGAATACCTGTTGTTAACTTTACGCCGAGCAAGGGTAATGATAAGGTGACCAGAGTTCACTCTGTGTCGCCACTTTTTGAGGCCGGTATGGTTTGGGCCCCTGATACGACTTTTGCGGAAGAGTTGATTGAAGAAGTGGCAGCGTTCCCGAATGGGGAGTATGACGACTTGGTTGATAGTATGACACAGGCATTGATGCGTTACCGGCAGGGTAACTTTGTACAACTGCCCACAGATGACTGGGATGACGAAGACGTTCACGTGCAGGTTAAGGCATACTATTAATGACTGACGAACGGGAAGTATACAGAGGGTTTCTTCCGGGCGAGTCTACGGCGGGGGACATTCCTGTTCTGGGGCCCGTTATAAGTGCGTTAGCTCCTATAGAGCGCGATGTCATCACTCCGCCAAAAACCACATACACTGAAGACATGGGCTTGCGATACGCGACCAACACACCGGGAGAGTATGGAGAACCTCGTTTGGGCACTCCTGCCGTTGTTCAGGGTGGCATAGATTTTTTCCGTCAGTTTATAGACGATCCTAAAGCAATGGCCTCTGCCATTGGTGAAGGCATTGCATCTATACCGGAACAACAGATGCTTGGCGCACAAGCTATGATGCGGGGTGCAGATTACACTTACGACCCTGAAACGGGCGAAGAATATACGTATGATCCGTTACTTTTGCCTGCTGCAACAGCGGTTGGTACAGCTACTAGCATAGCGCGGGTCGCGGACGACGGCTCTACGGTTCTTGGGATTATGGGCGGTCGCATGTCGAAGGATGGCCCTAGCAAGTTTAGTGAAGCTCGTGCCTTGAGATCCGCAGGAAAATCAAAGCAAGAGATTTTTGATGAGATCGGTGCATATTTTGATGACGATATTTTTATTGGTGATATAAACGCTTTTCGTGTTGAAATACCCACAGGAGATTCTCGCCTCAAAGGTGTTCCCGAAAAAATAGAAGAAAGCACGTCCTCTAAAAAAGGTGGATTATTCAAACGTGATGTAGAGGGTCAATATCTATATCAAGATAAAGAAAATGCCGTTTTTGGTTTAAGGCCAGACGTTGCTATTATGAGACAGACTGAAGACGGGTATTTTGTCGATAGTAAAATACAAAATCCTGAATACGAGGCTTTTGTTCAGTCTAAAGTAAAAGGAGAAAAGGTTCCCGGATCTCGTCCTTCAATTCTTAAAGACAGGCCCGTCCCAACTCTTTCTGAAATTTTAGACTTTCCAAAACTGTATGAGCAGTATCCTCAACTTCGGGATATTCCGGTAATTAGGTTAGATGGTTCTGGAGCTCTTTACGCACATGTGGGTCTTAATAATCGTCCAACTATTGCTGTAGGTTATAGTTTTAATCCCAAAACATTTCAGTCCTCTTTACTACATGAAGTTCAACACGCTGTTCAGCACATAGAAAGTTTTCCGCAGGGGGCTAGTGGAAAAAGTATTATGGAAGCCTTAGACGATGAGCTAGGTGGTAACGTAGACAAAGACTTTTTAAAGAGCGTTGCTTTTCCTGCTTATGAAAGTGTTTACGGCGAAGTAGAGGCGAGGCTCGTGCAGCGTAGGTTTGAAAACCCGGAAGAAGCTAAAATAGACCCTGTTACTATTCGTCGAAAAGAGGCCCCCGATAATGATCTTAATATCACAGAGCAAGAGGCAGTTGAAGCGGCGGCGGATATGGTGCGAGAGGGGTTAGAGTATGGAGATTATTCTATAAAAGAAGTTTATCCAGATGCTTTTAAAAAAGAAGGCGGTGTAATAACACTGGCCGACGTAGCGCGGAACACGGGCCGCGGACCACGGGGCGTGGCTAGTCTAGCCCTCGTTGCTAGAAATATGAATCGTCCTATGGTAAGTTAGCCTCAAAGGAGACGTTAAATGGCACGTAAACCGATTGTAGGAATGATGGACAACGTCCCTTCGCAGTTGGACATGGAGGACTTGGCGGCTGAAGTAGAACTTGAGCTTCCGGGTAGCATGGACGACAACGTCGTGGCCTTTGAGGGCATGGCAGAAGGCATGGACATTGAGATCCTGCCGGATGATGACGGTGGAGTGACCATTGATTTTGATCCACAGGACCAGCGTGGTGGCGGCGACGATTTTTACATGAACCTCGCAGAGGAGATGCCGGATCGCGAGTTGTCTCGCATAGCCGGAGAATTGTTGTCGGAGTTTGATGCTAACAAATCAGGTAGACAGGAGTGGGAAGATGCTTACGCCAACGGTTTGGAGCTTCTTGGTTTTTCCTACGAAGAAAGAGCGCAGCCGTTCAGAGGAGCTTCCGGAGTTACGCATCCCCTGCTTGCAGAGGCAGCTACACAATTCCAAGCACAAGCCTTTAACGAGTTGCTGCCAGCTTCGGGACCAGTGCGTACTGCGGTCTTAGGAGCAGAAACAAGGGAGAAAGAGCAGCAGGCGATTAGGGTAAAGCAGTTTATGAACTACTACATCACCAACGTGATGGAGGAGTACACGCCTGAACTTGACCAAATGCTGTTTTTCTTGCCATTAGCAGGGTCCACATTCAAAAAAGTTTACTATGACGAAACAAGGGGCCGTGCGGTAAGCAAGTTTATACCAGCCGAACACCTCGTTGTGCCTTATGAAACGTCAGATTTGGAGACATGTCCTAATATTACGCAAGTAATTCGCATGTCATTGAACGATCTTCGCAAGAAACAGGTGTCTGGGTTTTATCTAGACATACCAGTATTACCTTCGCAGAGCGACGCGGGGTCAGTGGGCGACGAAATACAGCGCATTGACGGTGTTACACCCTCTCAGATTGACTATGACTGCACGATTTTGGAGTGTCACGTCGATTTGGACCTTGAAGGGTATGAAGATGAGGACGAAGACGGTGAACCTACGGGTATAAAGATACCATATGTAGTTACAATCAGTCAGGACAACGGCCAGATACTGTCAATCAGGCGTAATTATCGTGAAGAAGACGAAGAAAAGCGCAAAATACAATATTTTGTGCATTATAAGTTTCTTCCGGGCTTTGGTTTTTATGGTTTGGGCTTAATTCACACGATTGGTGGGCTTTCGCGCACTGCAACAGCGGCACTTCGCCAGCTAATCGACGCTGGAACGCTTTCTAACCTTCCAGCAGGCTTCAAAGCCCGCGGACTACGGATCAGGGACGACGATGACCCGCTACAACCCGGTGAATTTAGGGATGTGGACGCTCCGGGCGGTGCTATTCGTGACAGTTTGATGCCTTTGCCCTTCAAAGGGCCGGATCAGACCTTGTTTAACTTGCTAGGGTTTGTGGTTCAGGCTGGTCAAAGGTTTGCAACGATTACAGACTTGAAAGTGGGCGATGGAAACCAGCAGGCTGCGGTTGGCACAACCATTGCGATGCTGGAACAGGGCTCTCGTGTGATGAGCGCGGTACACAAACGTCTGCACTATGCCATGCGTTTAGAGTTCAAGATGCTTGCACGAGTGATGTCGGAGAGTTTGCCACAGGAATATCCGTATTCTGTAGAGGGTGCAGAGTCTTCCATCATGGCTAGTGATTTTGATGACAGGATTGATGTAATCCCTGTATCTGATCCGAATGTGTTTAGCCAAGCTCAAAGGATTGCTTTGGCTCAGACCAAGCTGCAACTGGCCGGTGCGGCACCTGAATTGCACAACATGCCAGAAGTATACAAAGACATGTACGAGGCTCTAGGTGTGAAAGACACTGACCGCATCATGCGAAGTGTGCCTGATGACGAGCCAACACCTAAAGATCCGGCACAAGAGAACATTGACTCAATGGACATGGTGCCCTTGCAGGCATTTGAGGGTCAGGAGCATGAGGCGCATATCATGGCACATATGGTGTTTGGCTCTACTCCGATGGTTGCAGGTATGCCAGCTATCGCTATGGAATTACAAAAACATATCATGGAACACGTTAAAATAGCTGCACAAGAGCAGGCCATGCAGCAGATGTCTCAGCAGATGCCGCAAGCTGCGGGAGAAGAGGCCACGCTTGCGATGGACGCTTTGGTAGCTCAGTTTGTTTCTCAAGGTATGCAGATGGTCAAGCAGATGTCTCAGCAGGTATCAGGCCAAGGGCCGGATCCGTTGGTCAAGCTCAAAGAGCAGGAGCTTCAGATACGGGCGCAGTCTGAGCAGGCTGACGCACAGCTTGATGCTGCCAAACTTAATCTGGATGCACAGAACCAGCAGATGCGGTCTGAACAGTTCCAACAACGGCTTGCAAGCCAAGAGCGGCAGACCGCGGCTCGTATTGATGCTGCCAGAGAGCGGGAGTTGCTCAAACGCCAATAAGGCATTTTAGGGGGCAAAATGGATCCAGTAACAGCTATGGCGACCGCATCAGCGGCGTTTGGGGCTATTAAAAAAGGCTTTGCAATAGGCAGAGACATTGAGTCGATGGCGACAGACCTGTCGCGTTGGATGGGTGCGCTCAGTGATCTTGACATGCTTGAGAAAGAAGCCAAGAACCCGCCCATATTTAAAAAGCTATTCAACGGTAAGTCTGTTGAACAAGAGGCAATAGAAGCCTTTGCTGCTAAAGAAAAAGCTGAACAGCAAAGACGAGAGCTTCAACAATGGATTGGTCTTACTTTTGGTAAGTCTAAATGGGACGCTCTTGTAAAAATGGAAGGTCAGATCCGAAAACAAAGGCAGGAAACTTTGTATAAACAACGGCAACGGCGTCGGAAGTTTGTTGAGATTGTTGCTTGGATTTTAATGGGGTTGCTTGGTATAGGGCTTCTTTTTGGTTTTGTTCTGTTTTTAAAAGGAACTATCGCTAACGCAGATAATCAGATGGTTACTTGTCGTAAGGTAAAGTGCGAGAAGCTAGACAAAAAACAAACTGTTTGTATCTTTAAAGGCGCAAACAATACCATTGAGTCCCAGATATTTAACTACATGGAATACATACCATCAGAGTATCAGTGTAAGTATGATCCAAACGCTAAAAAGGACATGACGGTGCAAGAGACGTTAAAAGCTGTACGGGAGAGTCAGAAGTGACGAAAAAATTTCAAGAAGGCACTGAATACGCTAAATATGATCTAGATGGTGATGGGGAGATCACTGACGAAGAACTAGAACATGCTAAAGAAATTCGTGAAACAGAGCGTGATTTGCGTAAGAGCTTGGCTCAGTTGCGAATGGCAAGGTACACTTTAATAGGTATGGGGCTGTTTACCGCTGCCTTGTTTACACCTTGGATACCCCTTGAGCGTATTGAGGCCTTATCAGATATAAGTAACTTATTCTACATCAGTGGCGCAGGCATTGTTGGTGCTTACATGGGCACAACCGCGTGGATGAGTCGTAAGTGATAGATGCCTTTTTGTTGTTGGTATATCTTGGCACAGGGGACTTTCGCAAACTAGACAGTGCGGACATGTATTTTTATTCGGTTACAGAGTGTAACTACTTTGCCTCAGAAGTGTCTAAAAGATATGGAAACTATGGCTTCTCACAGTATATTGACGAGAGAGATCGTGTCACCGCATACTGTGTTCCTCGTCGTGTGGACCCTGAGACAGTAAAGGTATATTGAAATGTTACAGGCCCTTATAGGACCAATAGCGTCATTAGCCGGGACATGGCTAGATGGTAAAGTGGAAAAAACTAAGGCAGAAGCTGCAACGAAAGTCGCAAAGGCCAAGGCTGAAGCGGTTATTATGGAAAAAAAGGCCACGGGTGAGATCGACTGGGACTTAGAGATGGCAAAAGGTAGTCAAACGTCTTGGAAGGACGAGTGGCTAACTATTTTGTTTTCTATCCCGTTAATCCTAGCCTTTATTCCGGGCATGGAGGAGGTAGTAGCAAATGGTTTTGAACAACTCAAAGCGATGCCAGAATGGTATCAATATTCTTTGGGGGTTATCGTTGCTGCCTCATTTGGGGTTCGTAGCGCTACTAAGTTTTTTGGAAAGAAGTAAATATGGACAAAGAAAAATTACGCGAAGAAATAGCCGAAGACGAGGGCTGTAAGTTTGAAATTTATTTAGACCATCTTGGTCTGCCCACGTTCGGAATCGGAGCGTTGGTCAAGGATGACGATCCTGAATGTGGTCAGCCTGTTGGCACTCCCGTAGATGAAGAGCGTGTGCGTCAACGCTTTAACTTGGATATCGCTGTGACTATAGAGGACTGCAAAATCCTGTACGATGACTTTGATGATTTGCCTGAAGAGTGTCAGCACATAATTGCAAACATGATGTTCAATATGGGCAGGCCAAGACTTAGCAAATTTAAGGGCATGAAGGCAGGGGTTGATGCTCGTGATTGGAACCGCGCAGCAGATGAGATGGTGGACAGCCGCTGGTATGATCAGGTAACCAACCGTGCCAAGCGTTTAGTAGCACGTATGCGAGCTTTAGATAACTTGTGATATCTTCAAGGTGTGTTATAAGAACACCTAAGATTTAATGCGGAGATATCAGATTGGATGAAGTCTACTTTGCGGAAGCCGTTTTCCGCATAATAAAAGAGCGGCGACAAGCTGTTCAAGACTTGTTGATTTATGACAATGTTAAGAACATGGAGCAGTATCGTGAGCTCATGGGGAACTTAAAATCCCTAGATCACGTGGAACAGGAACTCAAGAGCCTGCTAGACAAACAGGAGCGCAGCAATGACTGAGGCAAAAAGCGTTGATTTAAGTGCCGCATCAGAGGGAGTCGCTAACCTCGCAGAGGCTTACAAAGAGCCTACAGATAGGGTACTAGACCCCGAAGCCATTGGGGGTTCTCTTCTAGAAAGAATGCCGACTCCAACAGGATGGCGTATTCTTGTTCTTCCATACCGCGGAAAAGGCAAAACTGACGGAGGAATTTATCTTCCTGACGCGGTCGTGCAAGAACAAACGGTTTCAACACAAGTCGGGTATGTTCTCAAAGTTGGCGATTTAGCTTACTTGGACACTGAAAAGTTTCCTACGGGTCCTTGGTGTGAGCAGGGTGATTGGGTAATGTTTGCGCGTTATTCAGGGTCTCGCTTCAAAATAGACGGCGGGGAGGTCCGGATCCTCAACGATGACGAGGTTTTGGCAAAGATTTCGGAACCAGAAGATATTCTTCATTTCTAGGAGCAAGTAATGGCTGAAGCAGAAAAACAACAAATTGAATTAGACTTGGATGACGCGCAAGAGACCGAGGTAGCTCTTGAAGAGCCGTCAAGTGAAGAAAGTGAAGTTGAGGTAAAAGACGATCAGTTTGAAAAAGCTGAAAGTAACACTCAAAAACGCATTGACCGGTTGACTAAAAAAATGCGTGAAGCAGAGCGTCGCGAAGAAGAGGCTCTTCGATATGCACAAAACGTGAAGAATGAGTCTGACCAACTCAAAGAGCGCATGAACACTCTCGACACTAATTATGTCAATGAATACACCAATCGTGTTACTAGCCAGATGAGCACGGCAGAACAAGAGCTCGCCAGAGCTATGGAGATTGGCGATACAAATGGCGTTGTGGAGGCACAACGTAAAATGACATCTTTAGCGATTGAGAATGACCGTGCCCAGCAAGCTAAACTCCAGCAAGAGCGTTACGCTCAACAAGCTGAAGCTCAACAGCAAACTCAAGTTCAGCAACCCATGCCGCAACAACAGCCGCGCCGTCCGGACCCCAAAGCAGAAGATTGGGCCTCAAGAAATGAGTGGTTCGGATCTGATGAAGCCATGACATATGCGGCCTTTGGAGTTCATAAAAAGCTTGTAGAGAATGAAGGGTTTGACCCTAAGTCAGATGAATACTATACTGAACTTGACAAGCGTATGCAGGAAGAGTTTCCTCATAAGCTTAAAAACGGTGGAAGCAAACGCCCCGCTCAGACAGTTGCTTCTGTATCCCGCACGACATCTGGGCGCAGTAGTGGGAAAAAGGTTAGACTCACCCCTAGCCAAGTTGCGATAGCAAAAAAATTGGGTGTGCCGCTTGAAGAGTACGCGAAATACGTGAAGGAGTAAGTTAAATGGCTGAAAAACAAGATGAAATGTTTGAAGGTACTGTAAAACGTACTTCTCGCGCAAACCAAACTAGGGAGAAGACGGCGCAGCGTAAGCCGTGGGCTCCCCCGTCTATGTTGGATGCACCGCCTGCACCGGAAGGTTTTAAGCATCGTTGGATTAGGGCTGAGACCCGTGGGTTTGACGATACTAAAAACATCAGCGCAAAATTGCGTGAGGGTTATGAGCTTGTCCGTAGAGATGAGTATCCAGACTTTGAGGCCCCGGTAATTGACTCAGGTAAATATGAAGGTGTGTTTGGAGTAGGTGGACTTATTCTTGCTCGTATACCAGACGAAACGGTTGCTGAAAGAAGTGCTTACTTTAATCAAAGAAGCACTGATCAGATGCAGGCGGTAGACTCTGATATGATGCGCGAGAACGCACATTCGACTATGACGATTTCTAAAGCAGATCGTCAATCTCGTGTAACCTTTGGTGGCCCACAAAGATAAGGGCACCATTTTTTAATAGGAGAGCCTAATGGCGAATACACTTACAGGTGGGTTTGGCCTTCGTCCTATTGGTAAAGTGGGTGGCAATCCCAATAACAACGCTACGACGATGTATGAGATTGCTAACAACTACACTACTGCTATCTACAACGGGGGCATTGTTGTGCCCGCAAGCACAGGAACAATCATCATTTCAGATCAGGCGATTGCTCCTCTAGGCGTTTTAGGTGGTGTTGAGTATGTAGACTCAGTTACTGGTAAGTCGACACACCTTAATTACTGGCCCGGATCAAATGCAGTGAGCGTTGACACAAATCATCCTGTCAAAGCTTACGTGTATGATGATCCAATGCAGTTGTTTGTTGTTGCAGCAGATGGAACGAACACCGACCGGGCGACCGCGTTGGCAGACGTTTTCTCTAACTGTGACATGGCAAGCGTTAACAACGGTAGCACAGATACTGGTAAGTCAAGCGATATGCTTGATATTAGCTCTGCCGCTACTACAAACACGCTAGATGTTCGTATTGTCGGCCTCTTTGAGGACGAGGGTAATACGGATTACTCTGCTGTTGGTCATCAGTACATCGTTCGTTTGAACGGTCATTTTAACACAGGTGGAACTATTGCAGTTGGCACCTATGCAACAACCGGTATATAGGAGGCTAGAACATGGCTATTTCAAGAGCACAACTAGCTAAAGAGCTAGAACCCGGTCTAAATGCACTGTTCGGGCTAGAGTACGACCGTTACGAGAACGAACACGCGGAGATCTTCGACGAAGAAGCTTCAGACCGTTCCTTTGAAGAAGAAGTGATGCTTGGGGGTTTCTCAACAGCGCCAACTAAACAAGAAGGTGCTGCTATTTCTTTTGACGATGCTCAAGAGACCTTCACTGCACGGTATACACATGAGACTATCGCTTTGGCATTTTCAATCACAGAAGAAGCCATTGAAGATAACCTCTACGACCGTTTGGCATCTCGCTACACCAAGGCTCTGGCCCGCTCTATGGCTCAGACCAAGCAGATTAAAGCTGCGGCTATTTTGAACAATGCGTTCAGTACAGGCGCTTCTGCAATCGGTGACGGTGCAGCACTTTGCTCTTCTTCACACCCTTCACTGTCTGGTAATCAGCGTAACCTGCTGTCAACCGCTGCTGACTTGAATGAAACTTCACTTGAGCAGATGTTGATTGATATCGCTGGTCTGACAGATGAGCGTGGTCTGAAGATCGCTGTACGCGGCATGAAGCTGATCATTCCGAAAGAACTGCAATTTATTGCAGAGCGCGTGATCAATTCAAACCTGCGTTCGGCTACAGCAGATAACGACGCAAACGCGATTAAGAATATGGGAATGCTGCCTGAAGGTGCAGTGGTTAACCATTTCTTGACCGACACAGATGCGTTCTTTATTAAGACTGATGCCCCTAACGGCTTCAAGCACTTCAACCGTTCCCCAATCAAAACTGCAATGGAAGGTGACTTTGACACCGGAAACATGCGGTTCAAGGCCCGTGAGCGTTACAGCTTCGGTGTTTCTGATTGGCGTTGTGTGTTTGGAACACCGGGCGCAGCTTAATTAACCCTTCCTCCCGTGGGGTTTTAAAGGGCGGCTTCACAGTCGCCCTTTTTTATTGTATAGTTTTTTGATCCTGACAGTTGCATTGGGCGACTGACACTAGCCAAGACAGGAGATCTACATGGCTAACACCACCTTTTCAGGTGCAGTCCGTTCAAAAGGCGGATTTACCTCTATAAGCGAAAATTCATCCACAGGTGCTATCAGCACTCTTTCAAGCATTAGTTCAACAGGCGTATCTTCTTTTGACGCCAACACTCTTGCAACTGAGGCTGGTACAGGCATCACAGGCGGCACAGGAACTATCTATCGTAGTTCTGTACAGCGCGTGGGCGGTATCATTACAACACGCATTCTTATTGACTTAACAGGTTTGCGGTCCACTGCAAGTGGAGACATCATTGGAGTAAACGGAACTTCAAACGTGTGTCACATCGGTCAAATTACAGCGGCACAAAACGGAACTATCTTAACTGGCAGCATGGAGTGCTTTGAAGCGCCAACTGGCGGAGATCCAGATATCAACGTGCACTCTGCTACAGAGGGAACGGGCGTTGAAGACGGTGCGATATCAAGCCTGACAGAAACTCTTTTGGTCAACGCTGGTGACGCTACATTAGGCAGTAAAGTATACTTTACCGCTGTTCCCGCCGCAGATGAGTTCCTGTATCTGACGCTTGGTGATACAACAGATGCTGATTATACTGCCGGTAAACTCTTTATTGAGCTAATGGGTTACGCAGCCTAGTGGGAGTGAAACATGTCAACAACAGTTGTAACTCCCAAATTCATCAGTGATGAAAATGCGTCAGATGATGATCGCATCGTAACTGCTGCCAGACCTAACACCACAGCGACGTTGGCTAACACCACGTTTCTTGGGGGCGGTGCTCGTAACATTATCGTTACAACAACTGGCACTGGTGATAATGGTAAAACTACCACCATTACTGGCACGGATGTTTTTGGGAACAGTCTAACCGAGACCATAACATCAACCGGAAGTGCTGAAGCAGTTGCTGGGACAAAACTGTTCTTGACTGTTACAGCGGTTGAATGTTCCGCTCAATATGCTGCCAACATAAAGGTTGGTTCAGGGACTTTGTGCGCTGAAGCCATCCAAGGCAGTAACCGGATTAGGTTGAAGGGCTTCTCCATAGTCTCTGGCGGAACGGCTGGGACGATAAGCTATTTTAACGGAACTCCCGAAAGTGGTACGGCGTTGTTTAAATCCAGAACAATAGGGACGGATAACACAACGATTGATAGAACCATACCTGATCAAGGTGTTTTGTTTGAAGATGGCATGTCGGTTCAGTACACGCTTGGAACCATCGACATGATGACTTTCTTTCATGGCTAGAAAAAAAGACAAACAGCCGCCCAAAACTAAAAAGTATTTTCGCTCCACTAAATCTGGAGCGGGAATGACTAAAGCCGGAGTTGAAAGGTATCGCAGAGAAAACCCCGGAAGTAAGTTAAAAACGGCTGTTACAGGTAAAGTTAAGAAGGGTAGTGCGGCGGCTAAACGTAGAAAGTCTTTTTGTGCTAGATCTGCTGGACAGATGAAAAAGTTTCCGAAGGCGGCTAAAAATCCAAATAGTCGTCTTCGTCAAGCTAGAAGAAGGTGGAAGTGTTAATGAAAGCCGACGACGTTTTAAAACTTTTGGAAAAGCACGAAGAAGAGTGCAATAGCCGATATGCTCAGATACAGAAACAACTGGACAAGTTGGATCAACGTCTTTGGGGCATAGCTGGTCTAATTGTAGCTGCGGCAGTCGTGCAGAAAGTGTTCTAAATGACCAGTGCTGTTAGATTAGGGGCAGGAGCATGTCCTGTTCGTGGGAGAGGATCAAGATCAGTTGTTCGCATGAAAAAAGGCGGAAAGGTGAAAAGTGGTGGTAAGATCTGTCCGGAAGGAAAGGCATGGGCTAAAAGGACGTTTGATACATACCCGTCAGCGTATGCAAACCTTGCAGCCTCAAAATACTGTAAAGATCCCAACTACGCCAAAAAAGCCAAAGGTGGCAAGCGAAAGGGAAAGTAAATGTTAACAGGCAAAGCCAAAACTCAGGTTAAAAAAGTTGCTAAAAAGTTAAGAAAAGCCTCCAAGGCTCATGCAGGTCAGGCAAAAACTTTATCCAAGTTGGTTAAGAATGGTAAAAGAAAAAAATCCTAAGAAAGGAACAGGAAAAAAGCCAAAGGGAACAGGTAGACGTTTGTATACGGATGAAAATCCAAAAGATACCGTCTCCATAAAATTTGCTACACCGGCTGACGCAAGGGCTACCGTGGCAAAGGTAAAGAAAATTAAAAAACCTTTCGCTAGAAAAATACAAATACTTACTGTTTTAGAGCAAAGAGCAAAAGTAGCGGGTAAGGCTGAACAAGCTAGGATAGCTAAAGCTGGTAAAGATGCGATACGCAAACAGCATGAGAAGACATAATGGGACAGTTAAAGCAGTGGCTTAAACAAGATTGGGTAAGGATTGGATCAGATGGTTCTATCAAAGGCCCGTGTGGCACTTCAAAAGATAAGAAAAACCCTGACCGTTGTTTGCCTAGAGCTAAAGCAAACAGTTTGTCGAAGTCTGAACGAGCTAAAACTGCTCGTAAAAAGAAAAAAGCAGGATCAAAAGGTAAGACCGTTGTACCCAACACACAAAAGGCTAAAGTCAGAAAAATGGGCAATGGCGGTGTTGCGATACCAACGACAAAAGCAAAACGGCCTTACAACGGCAAGAATACTCGTGGATCAGTAGTAGCACGGGGATGCGGTGCGGTTATGCCGGACCGAAGGAAGAGAACCACAGGTTCAGTTAGCTAAAGCATAGGAGTGTAAAATGGCTAAAGAATTTATGAGTATGGAAGAGTATTACGCCGATCTCGTCGGTGGGGCAAAGGCCACACCCATGAAGAAAAAGGGCATGGCAAAAGGTGGCAAGGTCCAAAAAATGGCTGGTGGTGGAGCCATGAAAAAGAAGGGTTATGCTAAAGGTGGCAAGGTTCAGAAGATGGCTAACGGCGGCATGATGAAAAAGAAAGGTATGGCTAAAGGCGGTAAAGTCCAGAAGATGGCTAACGGCGGCATGATGAAGAAAAAGGGCATGGCTAAAGGCGGCAAGGTCTAACAATAGTGCCATATCTTCAGAGCAATATTTCGCACTTCAAATGTTGGGTGCGGAGGGAATATACCTGCAATCACCAAAAATATCACGGAGAGTTTCTTCATGCTATGGCGATTGCAGTGACGACTATGCCAAGTCGATGCTTGAGCTTTCAAATGATATTTACGGGATGTGAAACAGACGGCACAGATGATCCAAACGTACATGGCGGGGCCATGTGGGCTCGTATGCCAATCACAGCTTTGGTTGGGGACACGCCTTTAGAAGAGTGGCCGGAGCCCATGCCCGTTCACTTTGCACAGCCTTGGGACTGCATGTCTCATACTCATGCTGTTTATAGGTTGGACAGAGCTCATCCTTGTCCGTGGTTGGCTAAAGTTGGGCCAAATTTTTTTCCGGCTAAATACTATTTTACTGTCGATTATACTGAGAGTGAGATAGCGGATGATCCTGCACAACACAAACAGAGTCATGTGTTGGAGCTTTTAGATGCGGGTCCGTGGACGGGTAACATAATAGCTCTGCCAAACAATAGAGTTAGAGTAACTCATCCGGCATGGTTTGAGACGGGAGAGGGTGCTCCTGACTTTTTGCCCTCTCAGCATATACACTATTCAAAGTCAGATTTAGACTATACAATGGATGTAAATCAAATTTTTGACAACCTGTACGCGAAAGATGAGTGATGGCTGTTTCTGGGAGCGTGGATTTTGAATTAGACGTAGCCGAATACGTCGAAGAGGCTTTTGAGCGTTGCGGATTAGAAGTACGCACAGGCTATGATTTGACGACAGCTAGGCGCTCCCTTAATCTTATGCTTGCAGAATGGGCTAACCGTGGGTTGAACCAATGGACAATAGCTCAAAGAACACAAGCTCTCACCTCTGGCACGAGAACATACGCTCTGTCCGACGATGTGATTGACATATTAAGTGCTGTTGTAACTCGCAGTAGCACTGATTTTGCGTTAACTCGTGTTAGCCGTGACGATGATCTTACCATTCCAAACAAGGCTACGACGGGCCGACCTACCCAGTTTTTTTTAGATCGTCAAGTTACTCCAAGCCTGCGTATATGGCCTACTCCTGAAAACAGCACAGATGTTATTGTGTACAATGCTTTAACCCGAATTGATGACGGAGATGCTCCTGTCAATACTATGGATGTGCCTTTTAGGTTTTATCCATGTTTAGCAGCAGGTTTAGCCTACTATATATCTTTAAAAAGAGCCCCCAACAGGACTCAAATGTTGAAAGCCATTTATGAGGAAGAGTTTGAACGCGCTATGGGTGAGGACCGGGATCGTTCAAGTTTCAATGTTACACCTGAGTACGCCTATTTTAGGACGAACTAATGGCTAGATACTCTACAGGGAAAAACGCCAAAGCAATCTCTGACAGATCTGGTCTTGCCTATCGTTACAAAGATATGCGTAAAGAGTGGAACGGTTTGATAGTAGGTAAAGATGAGTTTGAAAGAAAACATCCTCAACTAGGGCCTTTTCGCAAAATACATGACCCTCAAACTTTAAAAGAGGCTAGACCTGCTAGAGAAGAGCCTGCTGTTATACGGCTATTAGGAGTCGATGTTTTTAAATCAGGAACGCAAGGATCTGCAACAATCACTGTTACAGAACTGTCTCACGGAAGAACAACTGGAGATACCGTAAGGTTTAGAACGACAAATGGATTTGATGGTTTTACTAAAACAATTTTGGAGCAAGCTTCGGGTTACTCCATCACTGTTGTTGACGAAGATACATACACCTTCTCAGCCTCTTCAGGAACGGCTACGTCTGGTAGCACAAAAGGTGGGGGCAAAAATGCAACGGTTGGTCCCGTCACGGTGGAGGCATAAATGAGCTATACCTTTACAGAGTTAAAAACCGCCATACAGGACTACACAGAAAACACAGAAACGTCTTTTGTTACTAATCTGCCTACATTTATTAAAAACGCAGAGCAGCGTATATTTAAGCTTGTTGATCTTGAGTTCTTCCGAAAAAATGCAACGAGTGCTTTAACAAGCTCTGATCCTTTTTTGTCAGTTCCAACTGATTATTTAGCATCTTTTTCTCTGTCTATCACTAATAGCAGTTCAAAAGAATTTTTATTACAAAAAGACGTTAATTTTATACAGGAATATACTCCAAATCCTGCCACGACAGGTGTTCCAAAATATTATGCTTACTTTGACGTAAGTAATTTTATAGTGGCTCCTACGCCAAATAGTAACTACACCTGTGAGTTACATTATTATTATAGACCAGCCTCACTCACGGCAGGGGCTGACTCTGGCACAACTTGGTTAAGCACAAACGCTTCAGTTGCGTTGCTTTACGGATCTTTGGTTGAAGCATATATTTTTATGAAGGGTGAGCAGGACATGCTCGCTATGTACGAAAAACAGTTTACCGAGGCCATTTCTCGCATTAAAGATTTAGCAGAAGCTAGGGAAAATAGTGACGCATACCGCAGAGGATTACCCGACCGGCCTCGCACATAAGGAGTGACAAATGGCAACAAGTAACGCTGCAACAAATTACCTAGAGAGGAGATTGTTGCATTTTATTTTTAAAAACAATTCTCTTAGCTTTTCGTCACCCGGCGACAGTATTTATGTCGGTTTAGCAACGGCGGTGTCTGCTGCTGAAACAGGCTCTTTGACTGAAGCTACTTTTACAAACTATGCAAGACAACAAGTTACAGCATCAAACTGGACAACCATAGGGGCTGATTCTACAGATACTCAGACGGCAGTAAATGCAGCTAATATTGAGTTTCCTGCATCAGGTGGGACGAACAACACTATAACTCACTCCTTTGTTGCGGATGCTTCTTCAGGTGGGAACATTCTGTTTGTTGGCGAACTTGATGCCAGCAAGACCATAGCTTCTGGGGATATTTTTCGTATCAACGCTGGCAACCTTACGATTGAGTTGAAGTAATGGCACTTGTTCTTAAAGACAGGGTAAAAGAAACCACAACCACTACAGGCACGGGTACATATACTTTGGCTGGTGCGGTTACTGGTTTTGAAGCGTTTAGTGTTATCGGTAATAGCAACACGACTTTCTATTGCTGCACTGACGGCTCTGACTTTGAGATAGGCGTTGGCACTTACACATCATCAGGTACGACTTTAGCTAGAACAACAATACTTCAGTCTAGCAACAGCGATAGCGCGGTTAGTTGGAGTTCAGGGACTAGGACTATATTCTGCACGTTGCCAGCAGAAAAGATGTCCTTTCTGGACGCAAGCGGTAATTTAGTAGCCGCCAACGGTAGTGCGCTTACTGCATTGAACGCTAGTAATCTTGCAAGTGGAACTGTAGCAAACGCACGGTTGGATCAACAGCTTCAGGATGTAGCGGGGCTTGCTGTTACTAACGGTAACTTTATTGTGGGGGATGGTAGCAACTTTGTTGCAGAGTCTGGGTCTACTGCTAGGACATCACTAGGTCTTGGCACAGCGGCTGTGTTAGACACTGGAATATCAAACACCAATGTCGCCAAGTTTACTTCTGGTGTTGCTGACAATGATTTTCTAAGAGTTGACGGCACAGACATAGAGGGCCGATCTGCATCAGAAGTGTTGTCTGATATTGGCGCACAAGCGTCACTGACGTTTGGTATATCTAATACTAACGCCGTTAAGATTGATAGCTCATCCGTAGCAGACGATGAGTTTGCGCGATTTACAGCAAGTGGCTTGGAAAGCAGGAGCGCATCAGAAGTAAGATCAGATATCGGATTAGGAACTGCTGCTGTATTAGATACAGGCATTTCAAACACTAATGTTGCTAAATTTACATCTGGGGTGGCAGATGACGATTTTTTGCGGGTTGATGGTACGTCTATCGAAGGTAGATCTGCTTCAGAAGTGCTATCTGACATAGGTGCAACAACGGCGGCGGCAGCGGCAGATGAGGCTACGGCGCTTGCAATCGCGTTGGGGTGATGGAGATTTAGATGGCTAATACCTTTAAAGTTATAACAAGAGATGTTGCCCCCGCTTCATCTGGTACACCAGAAACTTTGTATACCGTACAAAGTGGCAGCACAGTTATCGTTCTTGGATTGACGCTTGCTAATGTTCACACTTCACAGGTTACTGGAACTGTAGAACTTGAAAGCACCACAACTCAAACTAGCCAGACTCAGAACACTACGGCACACATCGTGAAGGATATACCTGTGCCTGTAGGATCTACTGTAGAGATCATGAGTGGCAACAAAATCGTGTTGAATGTTGGAGACAAAATAAACATAGATGCTTCTGTTGCTGACAAACTATCAGTCACTATGAGTTATATGGAGATTACCTAATGCCGTATATTGGTGCAGGGGTACAACGATTTAACACAGCCGACAATCTTACTGTCACTGGCACATCAGAATTAAAAAACGATGTGACTGTTACTGGTGACGTAACAGCATCTGGCACTGTGTTGCCTACAGGAGACACTGCCGCAGGTGATGCGGCAGCTCTTGGCTTTACCAGTGCAGAGGGTCTTATCCTTACAGGGCAAGGTTCAACAAATGATATTACGATAAAGAATGATGCGGATGCTGATGTTCTTGAAATACCTACAGGCACTACAAACGTAACGATTGTAGGTAACTTGGGCGTTGGTGGCACGGTTACTGGAACAGGCACTTCTGTATTTGCATCACTGGACATCAGTGGCGATATTGACGTTGATGGTACAACAAATCTTGATGTTGTAGATATTGACGGTGCTGTGGATATGGCGTCCACATTGCAAGTTGACGGTGCGATTACATCATCATCTTCTGCAACAATCACTACAACTGGAAACGAAGTACAACTAACACTTAAATCCACAGATGCAGATGGCAGTCTTGGGCCAAAACTTGATTTGACTAGAGACAGTTCCAGTCCCGCTGATGGTGACAACTGTGGTCAAATTAATTTTAAGATAGACAACGATGCTGGTGAATCCACGCAGTATGGCGATATTTTTGTAGGGGCTATTGATGTGTCGGATGGCACAGAAGATGCTCACATGACCTTCAGCACTATGAAGGGTGGCTCAAGAAACAGCCGAATGAAACTTCATTCTGATGAAACAGTTTTTAATGAGGATAGCGTAGACGTAGATTTCCGTGTTGAATCCAACGGTGCTGCTAACATGCTATTTGTTGATGGCGGTAATGATGCTGTCGGAATTAATACTAACAGCCCTCACACTACGTCAAAACTGCATGTTTTTGAAAGTGCAAGAAACGGTGGATATGCAATTAACACAAGCTATGATGCTTTTATTATAGAGGGTGAAACCCATGTAGGACTTAGCATCTGTGGTGGTTCAAACAATTCTGGCAGTGCTGCAATAGCTTTTCCTAACGGCTCATCGAGCATTGATGGCTTGATAAATTATGAACACGCCGCTCGTTCTTTACAATTTTATTCTGCTCAAAATGAGAGGGCAAGGTTTTTATCCAGTGGGAATTTTTTACTAGGCAAAACTGCTGAAAACATTGGAACTGCTGGTGTAGAATTTGGAGCCTCTGGTTATCTTCAGGCAACAAGAGATGGTTCAACTGCGCTTTATTTAAATCGTTTGTCTAACACAGGAACAATCGCTTTGTTCCAACAGGCAAGTAACACCAAAGGCTCTATTGATGTTGATGCTTCTGGAACAACCTACAGCACCACTTCAGATAGACGCCTGAAGCAAGACATTGAACCCCTAGAAGCCACCGATAAACTCATGGCGATGAACCCTGTGTCATACGCTTGGAAGGCTGACCCTGATGGCCCACGCAGCATGGGCTTTATTGCACAAGAGATGCAGGAAATTATGCCAGATGCAGTGTCCACTGGCGACGATGACGATGCGATGATGTCAATGGACTATGGACGCATCACACCAATCCTTGTATCAGCCTTACAGGATGCACACAGAAAGATTGAAAAGTTGGAAACCCGCTTGGCGGCACTAGAAAGCTAGGAGAATAAATTGACACAGAACATAATTACAATCGACGGCAAAGATTACAAGCCAGAGGACATGGACGAAAAGCAAACGTATCTTATTAGTCAGATTCGCTCTTGCCAAAACAAGGCTGCGAACATTCGCTTTGAACTAGACCAAGTACAAGCTGCACAAAACGTATTTACAAACGAACTTATCAAGTCTGTACAGACTGAAGAGGTACAAGCAGAGGTAGGATAATGCCGTATATAGGTAAGTCCCCATCACAGGCAACACGCAAGCGATACTACAAAACAGCCAGCGGTAGTGAAACATCTATCTCTGGCACTATGACTGTTGGTGGTACTCTTACCTTTACTGACGGTGAATTTGTTGATGTGTCAGTCAACGGTGTAGCACTGGTTGCTGGTACAGACTATAACACAGACACTGCTAACACGATTGCTGGTCTGTCTGCGCTGTCTGCAAACGACCAAGTAGAGATTGTTGTCTACGACACGTTCAGTGTGTTCAGTGGCGATGTAGACAGCAACATGAGTGTGGGCGGTAATCTAAG
>LUMS01000016.1_pt1 | contig 78761 bp, 66 predicted proteins | sample 729711 | NCBI WGS metagenome assembly LUMS01 (sample SAMN03860298, study PRJNA289734) | marine metagenome | biome: seawater column; feature: ocean; material: water; isolation source: Red Sea water column Station 192 - depth 25m | place: Saudi Arabia: Red Sea | collected 2011-10-15 | depth 25 m | reverse complement strand
TCAAGCGTCTGAAAGTCGTCGTAAGCTTCATCGAATCGGGCAACCGTCCCGAGTGGATGATCCTCGAAGTCATTCCGGTCATCCCGCCCGAACTGCGCCCGCTGGTGCCGCTCGACGGCGGCCGCTTCGCGACGTCGGATCTCAACGACCTGTATCGCCGCGTCATCAACCGTAACAACCGTCTGAAGCGCCTGATGGAGCTGCGTGCGCCGGACATCATCGTCCGCAACGAAAAGCGCATGCTGCAGGAAGCCGTCGACGCGCTGTTCGACAACGGCCGCCGCGGCCGTACGATCACCGGTGCCAACAAGCGTCCGCTGAAGTCGCTCAGCGACATGCTCAAGGGCAAGCAGGGCCGCTTCCGCCAGAACCTTCTGGGTAAGCGCGTCGACTATTCGGGCCGTTCGGTCATCGTGACCGGGCCGGAACTCAAGCTGCACCAGTGCGGCCTGCCCAAGAAGATGGCGCTCGAACTGTTCAAGCCGTTCATCTACGCCCGCCTCGACGCCAAGGGTCTCTCGATGACTCTCAAGCAGGCGAAGAAGTGGGTCGAGAAGGAGCGCAAGGAAGTCTGGGACATCCTCGACGAAGTCATTCGCGAGCATCCCGTTCTCCTGAATCGCGCACCGACGCTTCACCGTCTCGGCATTCAGGCCTTCGAACCTGTCCTGATCGAGGGTAAGGCGATCCAGCTTCACCCGCTGGTCTGCGCCGCGTTCAACGCCGACTTCGATGGCGACCAGATGGCCGTGCACGTTCCGCTGAGCCTCGAGGCCCAGCTGGAAGCGCGCGTGCTGATGATGTCGACCAACAACATCCTCTCGCCCGCCAACGGCAAGCCGATCATCGTCCCCTCGCAGGACATGGTCCTCGGCCTCTATTACCTGTCGATGGAACGGCAGGAGAAGACGCCCGAATTCGTCGAGAACGACAAGGGCGAAAAGGTCGAAAAGCTGCCCATGTTCTCGGACATGGCCGAAGTGCACCAGGCGCTGGAGACCAAGCAGGTTTCGCTCCACACCAAGATCCTCGCCCGCGTTCCGCAGGCCGACGAGAGCGGTGCGATTTCGATGCAGCGGTTCGAGACGACCGCTGGACGCATGCTGATCGGCGAATGCCTGCCCAAGAACCACAAGGTGCCCTTCGATATCGTCAACCGTCTGCTGACGAAGAAGGACATCGCCGACGTGATCGACGAGGTCTATCGCCACACCGGCCAGAAGGACACGGTGCTGTTCGCCGATGCGATCATGACGCTGGGCTTCCGCCACGCGTTCAAGGCTGGCATCTCGTTCGGCAAGGACGACATGATCATCCCCGAAAGCAAGGTCGGGATGGTCGAGGAGACCAAGTCGCTCGTCGCCGATTATGAGCAGCAGTATCAGGACGGCCTGATCACGCAGCAGGAGAAGTACAACAAGGTGATCGACGCCTGGAGCCGTTGCGGCGATCAGGTGGCGGAAGCCATGATGGACGAGATCAAGTCGCAGCCGATCGACGATGACGGCAAGCAGGCACAGATCAACTCGATCTACATGATGTCGCACTCCGGTGCGCGTGGCAGCCCCGCGCAGATGAAGCAGCTCGCTGGTATGCGCGGCCTGATGGCCAAGCCGTCGGGCGAGATCATCGAGAACCCGATCATCTCGAACTTCAAGGAAGGCCTCAACGTCCTCGAATACTTCAATTCCACCCACGGCGCCCGCAAGGGCCTTGCGGATACGGCGTTGAAGACGGCGAACTCGGGCTACCTGACGCGCCGCCTGGTCGACGTGTCGCAGGATTGCACGATCGTGGTGGAGGACTGCAAGACCGAGAACGCGCTCGACATGCGCGCCATCGTTCAGGGCGGTTCGGTGATCGCTTCGCTCGGCGAACGTATCTTGGGCCGCACCCTGGCCGAAGATGCGGTGAACGCCGCCACCGGCGAAGTCATCGCCAAGGCCGGTACGCTGCTCGACGAACCTATGGTCAAGGCCATCGAGGAAGCCGAAGTGCAGGTCGCCAAGATCCGCTCGCCGCTGGTTTGCGAAGCCGAACAGGGCGTTTGCGCGACCTGCTACGGACGCGACCTTGCGCGCGGTACGCCGGTCAATATCGGCGAGGCCGTGGGCGTCATCGCAGCGCAGTCGATCGGGGAACCGGGCACGCAGCTGACCATGCGTACCTTCCACATCGGCGGTGCGGCGCAGCTCAACGAAACCAGCCACCTGGAAGCGGTGTCGGCCGGTAAGGTCGTCTATCGCGACATGCCGACCATCACCGACAAGCGCGGTCGCATCCTGTCGCTCGCCCGCAACGGCGAGCTGGCGGTGATCGATAGCGAAGGCCGCGAACGTGAAATCCACAAGGTGCCGTATGGTACCATGCTGATGCACAAGGATGGCGAGCAGGTCGAAGAGGGCGGTCGCCTGGCGGAGTGGGATCCGTTCTCGCTTCCGATCATCACCGAACAGTCGGGTGTGGTCCGCTTCCAGGATCTGGTCGAAGGCTCCACCCTCGAAGAGCGCGTCGACGATGCCACCGGCATCGCCCAGCGCGTCGTGACCGAAAACCGGGCGACCGGTCGCAAGAAGAAGGAAGAGCTGCGTCCGCGCATCACTCTCTTCAACGAAGCCGGGGACGAGACCGAAGCCGCGCGCTACATGCTGGCGCCGGGCACCACGATGTCGGTCGAGGACGGCCAGCAGGTCGAAGCGGGCGACATTCTCGCCCGTGCCAGCCGCGAAGCCGCCAAGACCCGCGACATCACCGGTGGTCTGCCGCGCGTCGCTGAACTGTTCGAGGCGCGCCTGCCCAAAGACATGTCGGTCATCGCCAAGATTTCCGGCAAGATCGAATTCGTCCGCGAATACAAGGCCAAGCGCAAGATCGCGATCGTCCCGGAAGAGGGTGATGCGGTGGAATACCTGATCCCCAAGACCAAGGTGATCGACGTGCAGGAAGGCGACTTCGTGAAGAAGGGGGACACCCTGATTTCCGGTTCGCCCAACCCGCACGACATCCTCGAAGTCATGGGCGTCGAGGCGCTGGCCGAATATCTCGTGAACGAAATCCAGGAAGTCTATCGACTCCAGGGCGTGAAGATCAACGACAAGCACATCGAGACGATCGTTCGTCAGATGCTGCAGAAGGTCGAGATCACCGATGGCGGCGACACTACGCTGCTGCCGGGCGAACAGGTCGATCGCACCGAAATGGACGAGTACAACGCCAAGCTGGGCCGCAACAAGAAGAAGGCAGAAGGCACGCCGATCCTGCTCGGGATCACCAAAGCGTCGCTCCAGACCCGTTCGTTCATCTCGGCGGCTTCGTTCCAGGAAACCACGCGCGTGCTCACGCAGGCCGCGGTCGAAGGCAAGAAGGACACGCTGATCGGTCTGAAGGAAAACGTGATCGTGGGCCGTCTCATCCCCGCCGGAACCGGCGCGGGCATGAACCGGATGCGCATCACCGCCTCCAGCCGCGATGCCGCCCTGCGCGCCCAGTGGAAGAAGGCGCAGGAAGCGATCCTGGCCGCCCAGACTGCCGACGAGGAACGCGAAGCCGAACTCGCTCAGGATGCGGACGCGGCGATCGGCGACGATCCGCTGGCCCGGATGGAAGGCGAAACGCACGGCACCGATGCCGATGCGGGCGAATATCTGAACGAGGAAGCCGCCGACGGCGAATAAGCCGCGACTCGCGTGTTTCTCTTGGAATTGGCCCCGCCGGAGCGACCCTCCGGCGGGGCTTTTTCGTTCCGGTCGGCGGCCTTTTTCAGACTGCCGTGCCTATCGTATTGATTTCCTATATAATTTGTTAAATGATCACTCGGTATCGATTGGGTCGCATCGATTCCGGGCAGGGAGAGCCTTTGGAAGTGCGATTGGATGACCGACTCGATTCGGCCAGGCGCGGCAATGCTCCCGGCGGATCGGTCACGGAGGCGTCGAGTGGGGTGCAGGGTGACGCAAATTCGCGATAGCGCGGCGCTCGTTCGGGAGCGGCGCTTGCGGGCGGCCACTGCAGCGGGGTCGTTCTCGCAGATCGCGACCGGTCTGTCGGCCGCCATACTCGCCGCCGCGTTCTACGGCTTCGTGCCCAATGCGATACTTTTGGCGTGGCTGACGGGGGCAGCGTTCCTGTTCGCGACTCGCTTCGTGATCATTCGGGGGTGCGATGCGGACCTGCTCGACGATCGGCAGATACGGACACAACTTGCGCGCCTAGTCGGATCGAAAGCTGCTACATCCGTTTTCTGGGCTGCGAGCTTCGTGCTTTTCGCCGGGTATGCAGAGGGGGAACGCCTCGCTCTGCTGATCCTGATAGCGGCGCTGATCTTCGTCGGAACCATCCTGCTGCACCGCGGAGTACCGCGCGCGAGCATCGTCCACCTCGTCGCGACGACGATCGGCATCATCCTGAGTGCGCTGGTAGTGGCCGGCCCGGAAGCAGTATGGGTCGGCCTTCTGATGGTGCCCTATGCAGTGGTCCTCTTCCGCTTCACGATCATGCAGGATCGCGCCTTTGTCGAAGAGGTGCACAACGAGATAACGCGCCAGGAAAGCGAGCTTACGGTCCGCCTCTTGCTCGACGAATATGAGACGCAGGCACAGGATTCCTTGTGGTCGGTCGGCCCGCGCGGCCGATTGCGGGACGTCTCGCAACGGCTTGCCAATTTCGTCGGACAGGACATCGATGCGCTCGAGGGCATGCCCTTCGCCGACCTGTTCCTCGAAGGATCCCATCGTACGCGTCTGCTGGATCTGCTGACCAACCGGACGCCGTTTCGCGACGAGATCGTGAAGCTCGAAATACAGGGCGAAATTCGCATCTGGCGGGTCAGCGGTCGCCCGCGGTCGGACGGATACGTCACCGGCGTTCTCCGCGACGTTACGGAAGCGCTGCGGACCGAAAAACGTGTGCATTATCTCGCCATGCATGACGACCTTACAGGGCTCGCCAATCGGCATGCGCTCAATGAGCATTTGCGCGGCAAGATGGGCCTTCTCGCAAAACAATCCCGAAAAATCGCGCTGTTCTATCTCGACCTCGACGATTTCAAGGCCATCAACGACACCTACGGGCATCGGACTGCCGACGCGATCCTGTGCGAAGTTGCCAAGCGTCTGAAGGCCCAGCTGCGGGAAGCGGATCTCGTCGCCCGGCTCGCTGCGGACGAATTCGCGATCATCATCGAAAGCGCGCTGGGCGATGGTATGCTGATCGAACGCGGACATCGCTTGCTCGATGCCGTGCGCCAGCCCTTCGTGATCGAAGGGCGTCAGATTGCCGTGTCGGGCAGCGTCGGGATCGCCCGCTGTACCGAGGAAGCCTGCGAAGCTGAGGAACTGGTCCGGCGGGCCGATCTCGCTATCGTCGCCGCAAAGACGAAGGGCAGGGGGCAACTCGCCCTGTTCGACCACGCCCTCGATGCCAGGGTTCAGCAACGTCGCCGGACCGAACAGGAATTTCGCACGGCTCTCGATACAGGGGGCTTGCGCGTCCATTATCAGCCGGTGATCGACATCGGAACGGGGCGCACGGCGGCGTATGAGGCGTTGGTTAGGTGGGACCATCCCGAACGCGGACTCCTGGGCCCGGACGAATTTCTCGGAATTGCCGAAGAAACCGGCCTGATCGTCCAGATGGGCGAATTCGTCATACGCCGCGCCCTCAGCGAAATGGCCGCCTGGAAAGGCGATTTTCGTATTTCGATCAATCTCTCGCCCAGCCAGATCCGCTCGGTCGATCTTCTTCCCACCATCGCCGAGGCGATTGCCGAGACCGGGATCGATCCCCACCGGATCGAATTCGAGATTACCGAACACGTCATCCTTCAGTCCGACGATACCGCCGCCGCGACTCTCAGCCGCCTGCGCGCGATGGGGGTCAAGATCGCGCTCGATGATTTCGGGACCGGCTATTCCTCGCTCAGCTACCTGCGCCGCTTCCCCTTCGACCGGATCAAGATCGATCGCAGCTTCGTGAAGGACCTGACCACCAGCGCCTCGGCCCGCGCGATCGTGAGCACCGTCATCGCCTTGGGGCGGAGCCTGGGGATGGAAGTCACTGCCGAAGGGGTGGAAGACCGTACTCAATTGCATATCCTGAATGAATTGGGCTGCGACGAGGCGCAGGGATATCTCATTCTCGAACCGGTCGCGGCACCCGAACTCGATCGCGCACGCGCCGATCTGGGTGCCGACAGGGATGACGGCGTGCTCGACTATGCCGCCGCGCGCGAGGCGATCCTGCGGAGGCGCAAGCAAGCCGGCTGACCTGCTCGCTCCATTCACGGGGCCATCGCTGCGCTCTCGCCAGGTTCGCGGCCATCGGCTATCGGCAGTGGCGATGACCTCTGCCAACACCACCGTAACCCGCTTCGCCCCGTCCCCGACCGGGCGCCTCCATGTCGGCAATATCCGCACCGCGCTGCACAATTGGATGCTGGCGCGAAAGGCGGGCGGGCGCTTCCTGCTGCGGATCGACGACACCGATGCAGAGCGCAGCCGCGAAACCTATGTCGAGGCGATCCGCGACGATCTTGCCTGGCTCGGCCTCGAGCCCGATGGAGAGGAGCGTCAGTCCGAGCGGCTTGCGCATTACGAGGCGGCGTTCGAGGCCCTGAAGGCGGATGGCCGCGTCTACCCCTGCTACGAAACCGCGCAGGAGCTGGAGCTGAAGCGCAAGATCCAGCTCGGCCGCGGATTGCCGCCCATCTATGACCGCGCGGCCTTGTCCCTGAGCGAGGAAGATCGCGCGGCAAAGGAAGTCGACGGAATCGCGCCGCACTGGCGCTTCAAGCTCGATCACGACACGCCGATCGTGTGGGAGGACGGCGTGCGCGGGAAGCAGAAATTCGACGCCGCACAATTGTCCGACCCCGTGATACGCCGCGCCGACGGCTCGTGGCTCTATATGCTGCCGAGCGCTGTCGACGACCTCGAAATGGGCGTGACCAACGTGCTGCGCGGCGAAGATCACGTTTCCAATACTGCCGTTCAGATTCAGATGTTTACCGCACTCATTGCTGCGCAGCATAATGGCTCGTCAACGATGCCCGATTTCGCGCACGAGGCTCTGTTAGTGGGGAGCGAGGGCAAGCTGTCGAAGCGCCTCGGCTCGCTCGGTTGCGATGCGTTTCGCGAGCGGGGGATAGAGCCGCAGGCGCTGGTAGCACTGCTTGCGCGGCTGGGCACCGCGCTCCCCGTCGAGCCGATTGCGGATCGAGACTTACTGATCGAGAGCTTCGACCTTGCGACCTTCGGCCGCGCTCCGGCGCGCTTCGACGATGGCGAGCTCGATCGTATCAACGCGGCGCTGGTTCACAAAATGGAGTATCGCGACATTGCCCACCGACTGCCTGAAGGGATGGACGAGGCGGGGTGGCATGCGGTGCGGCCCAATCTCGAAAAGGTCGGCGAGGCGGCGGCGATCTGGCAGCTGGTGACCGGCCCTGTCCCGGTGCCCGAGCTTGCGCAGGAGGATCGCGACTATTGCGGCCTGGCGGCGGGGGCACTGGAATGGACGGACGATCCGTGGCGGGCGCTCACCACTCGGCTCAAGGAAGAGACCGGGCGCAAGGGTAAATCTTTGTTTCTTCCCCTGCGTTTGGCCTTGACCGGACAGGCATCGGGACCCGACATGGGCGAATTATTGCCGCTCATCGGTGAGGATGCGGCGCGCACCCGCTTGGAGGCTGCGGCACGCGGCGCCTAGGAAATAGCGCCTCAGGGGCGAGGGAAGGCCATGATCGGAAACGCCCTGAAACCCCGCCTCGGCTGGCTGACCGATCTCACGGCGGGCGGGCTGGCCAAGGATATCATTGCCGGGCTGATCCTCGCCATCCTGCTGGTGCCGCAGGCGATGGCCTATGCGCAGCTGGCGGGCCTCCCACCGCAGACCGGTCTGTTCGCCGCGCTGTTGCCGCCGGTCATCTATGCGGTTTTCGGCACCAGCAATTTTGTGTCGATGGGTCCGGTCGCGCTGGTTTCGCTGGTCGTGGCCGAAGCGGCAGGCAATGCTCCCGTTCCGCCCGAGACCGCTGCCGCCGTGATCGCGATCGAGGCGGGACTGGCGCTGGCGTTGCTGGGCGCGCTCGGTCTTGGCCGACTGGTGAATTTCATCAGCGAGCCCGTCCTGCTCGGCTTTACGGCCGCCGCCGCCTTCCTGATCGCGGCGAGCCAATTGCCGACTCTGATCGGCGTCGAAGCGCCGCGCGCGGGCAATCTGCCGACCGCGCTCGAAGGACTGTGGAACGGCCTCGACGGGTTCAGCCTGGCGACCACGCTGATCGGGCTCGCCAGCCTTATCGCGCTGCTGTTCATCAACCGCTACGCCGCTGCGATTCTCTGGAAGCTCGGTCTGCATCCGCCATTGCGTCAGGCCGTGGCGAAATCCTTCCCCTTCGCCGTGATCGTCGCCGCTGCCTTCGCAGTGTCGCAGATCGCCGCGCCGGTCGCCACGGTGGCGGCGGTGGAGCGCGGCCTGCCAAGCCCGCCCTGGCCGCTCGGCGGACCGGCGCTCTGGCTGGCGCTGCTGCCCAGCGCGCTGGCCGTGGCGGTGATCGTGTTTGTTACCGCGACCGCGGTCGCCAAATCGCTTGCCGGGAGCAATCGCAGCCATCTCGACACCAGTCGCGAAGCGGTGGCGCTGGGCTTCGGCAATATCGCCGCCGTGGCGACCGGCGGTTATGCAGTCGGGGCCAGCCTCAGCCGATCGGCGCTCGTCGAGGATAGCGGAGCGCGCAGTCCGCTCGCGTCGATCGTCGCATCGATGGTCGTGCTCGCAGTGCTGCTGTTCCTTGCGCCTTATCTCTCGCTGCTACCACGTACCGCGCTTGCGGCGCTCGTCATCAGCGCGGTCTTCGGCCTGATCAAGGTGCGCGACATCCGGCAGATCTTGGCACACGATCGGATCGAGGGCGCGATCGTGGCCGTCGCCTTTCTCGCCACGCTGATCTTCGGCGTACGGCTGGGCCTCGCTGTCGGCGCGGGCGTGGGCCTTGCGCATTTCCTCTGGTTCTCCTCGCTGCCGCGGGTCACCCGCGTCGGCACCGACGATGGCGGCATGTCCTTCCGCTCGGTCGATCGCGATGCGGTGATGATCGACACGCTGCCGGTCCTGATCGTGCGGATCGACCGCTCGATCTATTTCGGCAATGCCGCCTATTGCGAGGACGAAATCTTCGCGCGCATCGCCCAGCACGAGGAGGTGACCTGCCTCGTCATCGACATGCGCGCCGTCAACGGCGTGGATGCGAGCGGCGCGGCGATGTTGCGGCGGCTGACCGAACGCCTGCGCGAAATGGACATCATGGTCCGCTTCGCCGAAGCGCACGAGCCGGTGCGCCGCGCGCTCAAATCGCTTGATCCCAATATCTGCTGCTTTCACCGCACGGTGCAGCACGCGATGGAGGAATGCGGCGCGCCGGTGGACGAGACGATCGCGCCGACCTGACGCACAGGGCCGGGGCGCTTACTTCTGAAGCGCGCGATCCGTATCGTAATTCTGCAATTCGTCGCCGCTCAGAGTGACGACATGCAGCAGATTGGTTGCCCCCGGCGTTCCGAACGGCACGCCCGCCAGCGCGATCATCTTGTCGCCGCCTTCGCCGAAGCCGTGGCGCAGCGCCATGCGCTTGCCCTTGGCGATCATCTCTTCGAAACTGCCGATATCCTTCGTCGCCACGGCGTGCGCGCCCCATAACAGGCCCACGCGCCGCGCCGTCGCCATCGAAGGCGTCAGCACCAGCATCGGCACCGAAGGCCGCTCGCGCGCAACGCGGCGCGCGGTCGATCCCGATCCGGTGAAGACGGTGATCGTCTTGATCGAGACGGTGTCGGCAATGGTCATACAGGCGTGGCTGAGCGCATCGGCAGTGGTCCGGTCGGGCGGCGTGTCGAGATACCGAACGCGGCCCAGATAAGCCTCGTCCCGCTCGACCTGGATGGCGATCTTGTCCATGATCGTGACCGCTTCTTCCGGCCAGTCGCCCGCGGCGGTTTCCGCCGACAGCATGATGACATCCGCCCCGTCATAGACCGCATTCGCGACGTCGGAGACTTCGGCACGGGTGGGGGCCGGGCTCTCAATCATCGATTCGAGCATCTGCGTCGCCACGATCACCGGCTTGCCCGACAGGCGCGTCGCGTTGACGATCTGCTTCTGCAGCGGCGGAACCTCCTGCGGCTCCAGCTCGACGCCCAGATCGCCGCGCGCCACCATGACACCGTCGGACTGTTCGACGATTTCGGCGAGGCGGCGCACCGCCATCGGCTTTTCGATCTTGGCACACAGCGCCCCGCGCCCGCCCATCAGCTTGCGTGCTTCGGCCAGATCCTCGGGCCGCTGGACGAAGCTGAGGCCGATCCAGTCGACCCCCTGTTCCATGGCGAAGGCGAGATCCTTGCGGTCCTTTTCCGTGAGCGCAGGGATCGGAACCTCGGCATCGGGTACGTTGACGCCCTTGCGGTCGGAAATCACGCCGCCGACTTCGGCGGAACACAGGATTTCGTCTTCGTCCGCCCGGATCACGCGCAGGCGGATCTTGCCATCATTGATCAGCAGGCGCTGGCCCTTTTCGAGCAGGCCGAACAATTCGGGATGGGGCAGCTGGACGCGCGTCTCGTCGCCCGGCTCGGGATTGCGGTCGAGCGTAAAATGGCCCGAATGGCGGATCACCGCCTTGCCGTCCTTGAACGTGCCGACGCGCAGTTTCGGCCCCTGCAGATCGGCCAGGATCGCGATGGGACGTGCGAATTCCTTTTCCAGCGCGCGGATCGCGCGGATCGTCTCGCCATGGACGGAATGCTCGCCATGGCTCATATTGACCCGGAAGGCATCGGCGCCGGCCTTGAACAGGCGCCGCAGCATGTCGGGATCGCGGCTCGCCGGGCCGATGGTGGCGAGGATTTTCACCTTCCGCGCGCGCGGATCGAATTTCTGGATCGTCATGCTGAACGCCTATGCCACCCCCGTGTTGCAAGACAAGGAATATGCCCCTTCATGGATACGAATACCAAGACCGACGCGCTCGATGCGCTTCCCGACGATGTCGCCGCCGCGGCCTTTCGCCGCCTGGTGCGCCATCTGCGCCATCGCCACGATGCCCAGAATATCGACCTGATGGGTCTGTCGGGCTTCTGCCGCAATTGCCTCGCCGACTGGATCCGCGATGCTGGGTATGCCGGGGACAAGGAGCAGGCGCGCGAAGTGATCCACGGAATGCCGAGCGCTGAATGGAAGGCGACCCGCCAGTCGCCGGCGACCGAGGAGCAGCTGGCACGGATGAAGGAAAGCGTGGCGAAGAACGCGGGATAAATCTCAGCGCCTGGCGCGGAATAATCCGAACCGCCCACTTCACCCCCGCCGCGCCTCTGGCTATCGAGCCCGCAACCTATCCCGAATCACATTGGAGTACACGAGATGGCCGAAGCCACCGACGACCGCCTGCGCCTGCTGATCGAGCGCATCGAACGCCTCGAGGAAGAAAAGAAGGGCATCGCCGACGACGTTCGCGACGTTTACGCCGAGGCGAAGGCGGTGGGTTACGATCCCAAGATCATGCGCCAGATCGTGCGCCTCAGAAAGATGAAGCCCGACGATCGCAGCGAACAGGAAATGATCCTCGACACCTACAAGGCCGCGCTCGGCATGGGGTGAGGCGGCGCGGCCGGAAGCTCTGCCGCAGGCAAAGCTCGACGAAGGCCCCCGCGTTCGAGACGAGTGACGGAACTTGTGCGCGGTGCCTCCGCTTGAGTGGGTAGAACCCCCAGGCGGAGCCCGAACCATGACCGAACTGAAGAAAACAGACAGCGCCACTTTTATCGAACCGATCGCAGAAGAGCCGCGCATGCCCGGCCACGAAAGCGAGATGGACCGTAAGCCCGAATGGCAGCCGCGCTATCCGGGGTCGGGGCGGATGAAGGGCAAGGTTGCGATCGTCACTGGCGCGGATAGCGGGATCGGGCGCGCCACCGCAGTGCTGTTCGCGCGCGAGGGCGCACAGATCGCCATCGCCTATCTCAGCGAAGATGACGATGCAGCGAAGACCAGGGAGTTGTGCGAAGCGGAAGGCGCGGAAGCCTTCATCTTTGCCGGCGATCTCGGCGACAAGGCGGTCGCCGACGCTCTCGTCGCCAAGACGATCGAGCGGTTCGGCCAGCTCGATTGTCTGATCCAGATCGCGGGCGAGCAGCATCCCGACAAGGACGTGACGGATATCACGCCCGAACAATTGCAGCGCACCTTCCAGTCGAACATCTATTCGATGTTCTACATGGTTCAGGCAGCGCGTCCGCATTTGAAGCGCGGCGCCACCATCGTAAACTGCACATCGATCACGATGTATGAAGGCCAGCCGATCCTGCTCGATTACAGCTCAACCAAGGGTGCCATCACCGCGTTCACGCGCTCGCTGTCGCAGAACCTGATGGATGACGGCATCCGTGTGAACGGCGTCGCGCCGGGCCCGATCTGGACGCCGCTCAACCCGTTCGGGGGCCAGCCGAAGGACAAGATCGACGATTTCGGCAAGGGATCCCCGATGGGCCGGGCGGGAGAGCCGAACGAGGTCGCACCCTGTTTCCTGTTCCTCGCCTGCGAAGACAGCTCCTATATGTCGGGCCAGGTGCTGCATCCCAATGGCGGCAGCGTCGTCGGCGGTTGACCGTGCGCTGCGTATGACTTATCTAATACACGAAGCGAAGGAGGAGGATCGGATATGGCAGGCCCCTGGAAAGACGCACGCGGCATCACCGTGACGACGACGCCCACGATCGAGGGCAAGCCGGTGCAGGACTATCTCGGCATCGTCACCGGCGAAGTGATCGTGGGCGCGAACCTGTTTCGCGATCTCTTCGCCAATATCCGCGATATCGTCGGCGGGCGCTCGGGCAGTTACGAGCGCATCCTGCGCGATGCGCGCGAACAGGCGATTCAGGAATTGCAGGCCGAATGCGCCGCGCTGGGCGGAAATGCCGTGGTCGGCGTCGATCTCGATTACGAGGTGATCGGCGATACCGGCTCGATGCTGATGGTTTCGGCCAGCGGTACTGCCGTCAAGGTCTGACCGTCAGGACGCGGTCACCGTTGCAAGCGCCACCAGCGCCATTGCAGTGCCGTTGTGCAGCGCATGCAGCGCGATGCTCGTCCCAAGGCCGTAAGTCACCCGCATATAGCCGAGCAGCGCGCCCAGCACGAATTGCGGCAGCACCAGTGGAAGCAGGACGAACAGCGCGCCCTCTTCGAAATTGAACAGATGGACGCAGGCGAAGGCCAGCGTGCTGAGCCAGTAGAACAGCGGGAAGAGGCCGGCGAACCAGCGCATCGCGGGCCGATGCCGGGCGGTCCAGAACAGGATAACCGTCAGCCCGAGAGTGAAGGTGAGCGCTGCGATCGACCAGATGGCGGCACCTGTCATATCGCTCGCGCCCAGCCATGCGGTCGCGCCCATCCCGCCTAGGAAGACCACGCACGCCAACACGTCGCGCTTGCGCCCGGACAGCCAGCCGCGAAAGGCGATTTCCTCTCCCACCGGCGCGACGATCAGGATCGCGGCGATCAGCCCGGGCGTCACGGCCAGATTCGCCAGAGACGATTCCGGCAGTTCGATACCGGAAGCGATCACGATCGCGGCGATGGTCGCCAGTGTCGCCATCAACGCCAGATCGAGCAGAAAGACGCGGAGCAGCGCAACCACCGGGCGCGAGGGGCGCGGCTCCACCGGATCGGGCAGTCGGGGCCGCGACACGAAAGCGCGCACCCGCGCCCATTCGCCGGTCAGCGAGTTCGGTTCTCCCGAAACCGCCACCGGGCTTGTCGATTCATCATCCATGCGGCTAATGCGGCCCTTCACACACGCAACCCACCCGAGGCACGGTAACGCACCCCATGGCAGGCCATTCCAAATTCAAAAATATCATGCACCGCAAGGGTGCGCAGGACAAGAAGCGGTCCAACCTGTTCTCGAAGCTCAGCCGCGAGATTACCGTGGCGGCGAAGATGGGCATGCCCGATCCGGACATGAACCCGCGCCTGCGCCTGGCGGTCAACGCAGCCAAGGCGCAGTCCATGCCCAAGGACAACATCCAGCGCGCCATCGACAAGGCAAGCGCGGCAGATGGCGAGAATTTCGAAGAAGTCCGCTACGAAGGCTACGGCCCCGGTGGCAGCGCGATCATCGTCGAGGCGCTGACCGACAACCGCAACCGCACCGCCACCGCCGTACGCACCGCCTTCAGCAAGAATGGCGGCAATCTCGGCACCGAAGGCAGCGTCGTCCACGGGTTCGAGCGGCTCGGCCTCATCGTCTATCCCGCCGATGCGGGTAGCGAGGACAAGGTGCTGGAAGCCGCGATGGAAGCGGGGGCAGACGACATCGTCTCGTCCGAAGACGGCCACGAGATCTGGACCGCGGCGGACGATCTCCATCAGGTGGCGAGCGATCTCGAAAAATCGCTCGGCGAGGCCGAAACGGTCAAGCTCGCCTGGAAGCCCAATCTCACCGTCGACATGGACGAGAAGGATGCGGGCACGCTTCTGAAACTGATCGATACGCTGGACGACGATGACGACGTCCAGACCGTGTGGGGCAATTACGACATTTCTGACGAGGTGATGGAGAAGGTGGGCTGATCCTCTCCGCTACGGCGAGGGCGTGGCCGTGGTGATCCTCGGCCTCGACCCCTCGCTCAGCTGCACTGGCTGGGGCGTGGTTCGTGCCGAAGGATCGCGCATCGCGCATTGCGCCAACGGCCAGATCAAGACCGATGCGAAGGCGCCGATGGCCCAGCGGCTGGCGGCACTCCAATCGGGCCTGAGCGCAATCATCGCCGATCATCGCCCCGACCGCGCGGCGGCGGAGGAAATCTTCGTCAACAAGAACCCGCAATCCACCTTGAAGCTCGCCCAGGCGCGCGGTGTGGTGCTGGCGGCCTGCGGTCTTGCCGGCCTCGCCGTGAACGAGCACGCTGCCCGGCTGGTCAAGAAAGCGGTGGTCGGCACGGGCGGGGCGGACAAGGCGCAGGTTCAGGCCATGCTCAAGATCCTGCTGCCAGGCGCGACCATCGCGGGCGCGGACGCAGCCGACGCGCTGGCCGTCGCTATCGCCGACGCCCATCTGATCCGAAGCGCCTAACTTTCCAATTTGGAAATTATTCTTTTGCCGGATTGGAAAGTCGTGCTATCTGTATTTCCGAGCTGGAAAGTGAAGGAATACGAGATGGCAGACCGCACTGATCCTCGCGACGCGCTGGCCGCGATCGAGCGTACCGAAGGCAGGTTGGCGACGCGCATGCACTGGCCGCTCCACCGCCATGCGGCGGCGGGAGTGTTGCAGGCGCTGTTCGTTGTCGCTTGGGCGCTGCCCCTGCCTTATATGGGCGCGCTGTTCGCCGTCGCCGTGGCGATGATGACGCTGATCGCTGAAGCCGATCGCAAGCGCGACGGCATGTTCGTCAGCGGCATGGTCTCGAAATCGGGGATACCGGCGATCGTGGTCGCGATCGCGCTGACATTGGGCGGGATTGCGGCGGTGACTTGGTTCGCGGGTGGCCCCGGCATGTGGCATATCGCTGCGGTTCCCGTGGCGATTGTGGTGGCGGTGGGCGTTACTTTGGCGAGCCTTTGGTGGGAAAAGCTCTATCAAGCCGAATTGCGGCGGGAGCAGGCGGCATGAGCGGCGGGCTCGACATGGTATTGCACCCGCCTGCGCGCCTCCAGATTGCGGCCATGCTGGCGCGGGTTGACGACGTCGAGTTCGCGGTCATCAAAGATGTCGTCGAGATCAGCGATTCGGTTCTCTCCAAGCACTTGTCCGCGCTGGCCGAGGTCGGCTACGCCAAGGTCGCAAAGGGTAAGCGCGACGGGCGGCAGCGTACCTGGGCTTCGCTGACGGCCAAGGGTCGCAAGGCATTCGCTGCGCACATGGCCGCCCTCCATCGGCTGGCCGAGGCCGCGGCCGACGCTGTTCCGGCCTGATAGCCGCCATACAGCGGACGGAAGTACTATGATTTACCTTTACGGCATTCCCAATTGCGACAGCATCAAGAAGGCGCGCCGCTGGCTCGATGGGAAAGGGCTCGACCACACTTTCCTCAACTTTAAGAAGCAAGGTGCTGACCGCGCGACGGTCGAAAAGTGGGCCGACCGCTGCGGCTGGGAAAGCCTGCTCAACCGGCGCGGCACGACGTTTCGCAAGCTGGACGAGAGCGACAAGGTCGATCTCGACCGCGAAAAGGCGATCGACCTCATGCTGCAACACACCAGCCTGATAAAGCGGCCCATAGCCGAGCACGAGGACGGGCAGCGCACGCTGGTCGGCTTCAACGAAAGCGAGTGGGAGAACGCGTTTTGCTGACACGGGCGTTGCTGAAATGGGTGGGGGCCGCGCTTGCGGCGCTGGCGCTTCTGCCGACGCCGCTCTTTGCGCAGGATGCGATGCTGGTCATCGCCCATCGCGGCGCGAGCGGGGAACGGCCCGAGCACACGCTGGCGGCCTATGAGCGCGCGATCGATCAGGGGGCGGATTATATCGAGCCGGACCTTGTGGCGACCAAGGATCTGGTCCTCGTCGCCCGGCACGAAAACGAATTGTCCGGCACCACGGACGTTGCGAGCCGCGAGGAGTTCGAGGATCGCCGCCGGACCAAGGAGGTGGACGGCCAGCGGGTGGCGGGCTGGTTCGCGGAGGATTTCACGCTCGCGGAATTGCGGACGCTCCGCACGAAGGAGCGCATCCCCTCGCTGCGGCCTGCCAATGCGCGCTTCGACGAGCTGTACCCGGTGCCGACCTTCGACGAGATTGTGGCGCTGGTGCGCGCGAAGGAGGTCGAGACCGGGCGGCGGATAGGGCTTTATCCCGAACTGAAGCATCCTACGTTTCTGTTGCAGAATGCCGGGATCGACATGGTCGATCTGATGGTCGCAGCGTTGCGGCGTCACGATCTCGACGATGCGGACGACATGGTGTTCGTCCAGATCTTCGAAGTCGAACCCCTGCGGCGCCTCGACAGCCTCGTCGAAACGCCGCTGGTCCAGCTCGTCGGGGCGGAGGGCGGCCCTGCCGACACGCCAGCGCTGCGCTATGCCGACATGGTTGCGCCGAGCGGCCTTGCGGACATCGCGACCTATGCCGATGCGATCGGGGCCGATCTGCGCGTGCTGCTGACGGATGACGGACGATCCAGCGGCGTGGCGCAAGCGGCGAAGGCGGCCGGGCTGAAGGTCCATGCCTGGACCTTGCGCAAGGAAAACGCCTACCTGCCGCCTCCGCTGCGCCGAAACGGCGGGGATGCCGGACGCGGCGATATCTGCGGGCTTTACGGTCTGCTGCGCGTAGCGAGTGTCGACGGGGTTTTTACCGACGATCCTGGGCTTGTGGAGGCGTGTCGCGTCGATGAATGATGCAACGCGACGAGAGCCTCACCCGCGCCGCGCGGTGACGATGTAGTTCAGCGCCAGATCGCTCGACAGATGCAGGCCCTTGGCCGGCGAGAAGGCGATGCCGCGCGGCTCGCCCATCGTCAGCCCGGCAGCGGCGAGCAATTGCGAGAGGTCTTCGGGCGCGATGAAATCGTCCCAATCATGCGTACCGCGCGGGATCAGCCCCGCAGTCTCGGCGGCCGTGACCATCAACAGGCGCGATTTGGCGGTGCGGTTGGGCGTCGAGAGGATCAGCAGCCCGTCATCCGCCAGGCTTTCGGCCAGTTGATGGACGAAGGCGCCCTTGTCCGCGACATGCTCGATCACTTCGAGACAGGTAACGAGATCGAACTGGCCGAGATCGAGATCGGCCAGCTCGCCCGCCATATAGCGGATATCGAGCCCACTGCCTGCGGCATGATGCGCGGCGGCAGCGGTGTTTTCCGGCGCCGCATCGACGCCGGTGACATCGGCGCCCAGCCGCGCCAGCGGCTCGCACAATAGCCCCGCGCCGCAGCCGACATCGAGCGCGCTCTTCCCGTCCAGCGGATGGCGGGCGCGTACATCGCCGCTCCAGTGAAGGTCGATCGCCTCGCGCACGAAGCCCAGCCGCACCGGATTGAGGCGGTGGAGCATGGCGCTCGACCCCTTGGGATCCCACCAATCGCGGGCCAGCGCGCCGAAATGCGCAGCCTCGTTTGGCCGGATGGTCTGACCGCCCGTTGGGGCCTGCGAAGGAAACGTTTCCGAAACCGGGATTGCATCGCTCATGCCTGCTGCCGTAACAGCCCGGCGAAACGGTTTCCAGCGGGAGGCGCAGGGCTTGGCTCGCATCGTGATGAAATTCGGCGGCACCTCGATGGCGGGGACGGAGCGTATTCGGCGCGTCGCCAATATCGTGCGCCGTCAGGCGGCTGACGGCAATCAGGTCGCCGTGGTCGTGTCCGCGATGGCGGGCGAGACCGATCGGCTGGTCAATTTCTGCCGCGAGGCGAATGCGCTGTACGATCCGGCGGAATACGATGTCGTCGTTGCAAGTGGGGAGCAGGTGACGAGCGGTCTGCTTGCACTGACGTTGCAATCGGTCGGCTGCAAGGCGAGGAGCTGGCTCGGCTGGCAATTGCCGGTCCGCACGATCGAAGCGCATGCCAAGGCCCGGATCGACGATATCGACGGGGATGCCTTGGTGTCAGCGATGGAGGCGGGCGAGATCGCGGTGATCCCCGGTTTCCAGGGCGTGTCGGACGATGGCCGTATCACCACGCTGGGCCGGGGCGGATCGGACACGTCGGCCGTGGCGGTGGCCGCCGCGATCGGAGCGGATCGCTGCGACATCTACACCGATGTGGACGGGGTCTATACCACCGATCCGCGCATCGTCGCCCGCGCGCGCAAGCTGAAGGCGGTGACGTACGAGGAAATGCTGGAACTGGCGAGCGTGGGTGCCAAGGTGCTCCAGACCCGCTCGGTCGGGTTGGCGATGAAGGAAGGGGTGCGCGTGCAGGTGCTCTCCAGCTTCGTCGACGACGATGCGACTCCGGCTGACGAATACCCCGGCACAATGATCGTGTCCGAGGAAGAAATGAACGAACTGGTGGAGAAGGGCGAAATGGAACGCCAGCACGTGACCGGCATCGCGCACGACAAGAACGAGGCCAAGATCATCCTCAATCCAGAACGTTGGCCGCGACAAGGGCGAGACCGACGTGACTTTCACCGTCCCCATGGCCGACCTCGCGCGCGCGCAGGCGCTGCTGGAGGACAAGCGCGGCGATATCGGCTTCAACCGCATCATCACCGACAGCCATATCGCCAAGATTTCGGTCGTCGGCGTGGGGATGAAAAGTCATGCGGGTGTTGCCGCGACGATGTTCCGCTCGCTCGCCGATCGCGGGATCAACATCCAGGCGATCACCACGTCCGAAATCAAGGTCAGCGTAATGATCGACGAGGACGAGACCGAACTGGCGGTGCGCGTGCTGCACACCGCCTATGGGCTGGATGCGCCGGACAATCCGGCGGACTAAAGCCGCTCAGGCGGCGTCCTGCTTCGCGTCGTATAGATCCTGCGCTCGCAGGATCGCGGGCATGTTCTCTTCGGCCCAGCGCAGGACCGGACATACACGCTCGGTAAGGGTCTCCCCCATCACGGTCAAAGCGTATTCGACCGAGACCGGCACGCTCGGCGTCACCGTGCGCGTCAGCAAACCGTCGCGTTCGAGCCGCTTGAGAACCTGCGAAAGCACTTTTTGCGAAATTCCCGCGATGTCGCGTCGCAGTGCGTTGAAGCGGCGCGGCCCTTCGGCGAGGCGGCGCAGGATCAGAAGCGCCCATTTGTCGCCGACATGGTCCAGCACGGCGCGGGCCGGGCATTCGCTGCTGTAGACGCTGAAACCCTGCATCTGCGCATCGTCCGCATCGTCCGTGGGTTTCCGCATGGTTACCATGTCACTCACAAGTGCTCTCTTTCGCGATTTCCTGAGCGATCTATCTAGCGGCTCGCACACTGGTTTCCAAACGAAACCTGCAATCATCGCGAAACCCAAGATAGGAGTACGATCATGACCCAATCCAGCGAACCGAGCATCGCAGTCCTCTTCCATTCCGGTTACGGCCACACCGCCGCCGTGGCGCAGCATGTCGCAAACGGCGCGGGGGCGGGTGCGCGCCTTGTAACCATCGATGCCGAAGGGAATCTGACGGACGAGGACTGGCAGGCGCTGGATGCAGCCGATGCCATCGTCTTCGGCGCGCCGACCTATATGGGTAATGTCAGCTGGCAATTTAAAAAGGTCGCCGATGCGACTTCGGGGCGCTGGATGGCGGGGGCCTGGAAGGACAAGATTTTCGGCGGCTTCACCAATTCGGCGAGCCCATCGGGCGACAAGCAGGTATCGCTGATCGCGATGCAGACGCTCGCTTCGCAGCATGGCGGCATCTGGATCAGCCTCGGAATCCCGCCCGCCAATCAGAAGGCGTCCAGCCATGACGATCTGAACCATCTCGGCGGATCGGTCGGGGCGATGATCCGATCGCCGGCCGATGCCGCAGTAGAGGAGATTTTCACCGGCGATCTTGCGACGGCGGAAACATACGGCCGCCGTATCGCAGACTTCGCCGAGCGCCTGCGCCCTGCCGCGTAAGCGCGGGCTTGCACGCCAGGCTCCGGTGGTCGAAAGACGGCACGAACGCCGCGATCGGCCACCGGAGATATGTAGCCATGGCTCACACCGCCAAAATCCTCCTGCTCGGTTCGGGCGAGCTGGGGCGCGAATTCGTCATCTCGGCGAAGCGGCTGGGGGCGCATGTGGTGGCCTGCGACGCCTACGATAACGCGCCCGCCATGCAGCTCGCCGATGCGCGCGAGGTGTTCTCGATGCTCGATGCCGAGGCGCTGCGGCGCGCGGTCGAAACGCACGGGCCCGATTATATCGTGCCCGAGATCGAAGCGATCCGGACCGAGGTGCTGGCAGAGCTGGAGCAGGAAGGTTTTACCGTGGTGCCGAGCGCGCGCGCCGCGCAGCTGACCATGAACCGCGATGCGATTCGCGATCTGGCGGCGCATGAGCTGGGCCTCAGGACGAGCGCCTATCGCTACGCCAAGAACCTGGAAGAGGTCCGCGCCGCCGCCGCCCACACCGGGTTTCCCTGCGTGGTGAAGCCGGTCATGTCCTCGTCCGGCAAGGGCCAGACCACAGTCAGGGATGAAAATGGGTTGGAAGCGGCCTGGGATTACGCCGTCGCCAATATGCGCGGCGACCGGAGCCGCGTCATCGTCGAGCAGTTCGTGGCTTTCGAATACGAGATCACGCTTCTGACCGTTCGCCACGAGGGCGGCATCAGTTTCTGCCCGCCGATCGGCCATCGGCAGGAACGCGGCGATTACCAGGAAAGCTGGCAGCCCATCGCCATGAGCGACGCGGCGCTCGAAAAAGCGCAGGACATGGCGCGCACCATCGTCGATGATCTCGGCGGTTATGGCCTGTTCGGCGTCGAATTCTTCGTCGCCAGGGCGGAGGACGGCGCGGAAGAAGTCATCTTTTCCGAACTGAGTCCTCGCCCGCACGATACCGGCATGGTCACGCTGGTCAGCCAGAACCTGACCGAATTCGACCTTCATGCCCGCGCCGTTCTGGGCTTGCCGGTGCCTGCGGAACTGCGTGCCCGTCCCGCCGCGAGCGCGGTCATCCTGGCCGAGCGGGACAGCGAGAGCCTGTCCTATGAAGGCCTGGCCGAAGCGCTTGGCCAACCGGGCACCGACCTGCGCATTTTTTCCAAGCCCACGAGTCGCCCCTATCGGCGCATGGGCGTGGCGCTGGCGACAGCGGGCGACACCGATACGGCCCGCGCCCATGCGCGCGCCGCCGCGGACAAGGTGCGGATCGTCTATGGCGACTGATTGCGTCTGACCGGGCTCAGCCGAAGAACAGGTCGATGGCGAAGCAGGTCGCTACGCCGACGACGATATTCATCGGCACGCCGATCTTGAGGAAGTCCGCGAAACGATAATTCGCCGCGCCATAGACCAGCGTATTGGTCTGATAGCCGATCGGCGTCGCGAAGCTCGCGCTGGCGCCGAACATCACGGCCACCACCATTTCACGCGGATCGGCACCGATCGCCTGCGCCAGCCCGATCGCGATCGGCGTCAGGATCACGGCGACGGCGTTGTTGGTGACGCTTTCGGTGAGCACGCTGGTCAGCGCATAGACCGCCAGCAGGATCAGCACGGGCGAGGAGGCGGTGAACAGAGGCTGGGCCCAGCGCACCAGCAGCTCCACGGTCCCGGCATTTTCGAGCGCCGTGCCGAAGGCCAGCATACCGAAGATCAGCACCAAAGTGTTCCCGTCGATCGCGCTCCACGCCTCTTCGGGTTCGAGGCAACGTGTTGCTAGGACGATGCCCGCGCCCAGCAGCGCCAGCGCCTGGATCGGCAGGGCGAACACGGCCGCAACCAGCACCACGGCGGCAAGCGTGGCGATGGCGATCGGCGCACGATCACGGCGGAACGCACGCGCAGGCGTCTGGGTCACGGTACCGAGCAGGACATTGGCCTGCAGGGCCTGGGTGGCGTCCTCTCCTGCCGCGATCAGCAGCCGGTCGCCCGCCCGCACGCGCACTTCTGCCAATTCGGGGCCGGCGACATGCCGGGGGCGCGACAGGCCGAGCACGCGTACGCGCAGCTTCGACAGCAGCGGGATATCGGCGAGGCGACGCCCGATGATCGGATGGGCCGACGATACGACCGCTTCGACCAGGGAAAGATCGCGCGGACGCTCCGGCCCTGCAGTGACCACTCCGCCGCCGACACCGGTCAATCCAGTGCGGAAATCGTACGCCTCCGCCAGCGAGGCGAGCTCGGCGGGGCTGGAGGAGACCACCAGCTGGTCGCCCGCGCCGAGGACATGCTCTTCGATATCGCCGCGCAGGATTTCACCCCCACGTTTCAGGCCGAGGATGCGCACGCCCGGACGGCGCGACAGCGCGATCTGTCCGATCGGCTGGCCGACCATAGGGCTGTCCGAAACCAGCGAAAGATGGGAGAGATAGACATCGCTTTCGGCCGCCTCGTCCAGCGCACGAGGCTGGCGGTCGGGCAGCAGACGTGGTCCGGCGACGACGAGGTAGAGGATCCCCGCCACACCAGCCCAGAGCCCCACGCCGGTGATCTCGAACATGGTGAAGGGTTCAAGACCCTGTTCTTGCGCCACGCCGTCGACAAGGAGATTGGTGGAGGTTCCGATCAGAGTCAGTGTGCCGCCGAGGATAGAAAGGTAGGAAAGCGGGATCAGCAGCCGCGTAGCGCCGATTCCCACCGCCTTGGCGAGGCGCTTGACGATGGGGATCATCACCAGGACGACCGGCGTGTTGTTCATGAAGGCCGATGCCACCACCGTGCCTGCACCGATTTCCGCAACCGCCAGCCGGGGTTTGCGCAGCGTGCGCCGGATCACCCAGCCCGCCACTTCCTCCAGCGCGCCGGTTCTCAGCAAGGCGCCGGACAGGACGAACATCGCTGCGATGGTGATCGGGGCCGGGTTCGAGAAGACCGCCAGCAATTCGTCCACCGAAAGAAAGCCCAGCAGCAGCATGGCGAGCGCGAAGGAGACCGCCAGCACGACCGGCGGCAAACGCTCCAGCGCAAAAGCGATGAAGAGGATCACCAGCATCGCCAGCCCGATTTCGGGGTGAAAGGGGGCAAGCGATTCGGGCAGGAGCGTCGGCATCTGCTCCGACAGCTATCCAAAAATAGCGAACGGGGAAGCGTTTTCGCCTATTCGCGGACGAAGAGAGTTTCTTGCTCCATCCATGACCAGCGCCTAATCGCGGTCCGATGAACGATTTTTCCAAGACTGCGCAGCTGATGCGCCGAGGCACCGATTTCCTGGGCAGCGAGACCGCGATCCTGTGCGGGGCGATGAGCTGGGTGTCCGAGCGCAACCTGGTTTCCGCCATATCGAATGCGGGCGGCTTCGGCGTGATCGCCTGCGGCGCGATGACGCCCGAGCTGCTCGACGCGGAGATCGCGGCGACCAGAGCGCTGACCGACAGGCCGTTCGGCGTGAATCTCATCACCATGCATCCGCAGCTCTTCGATCTGATCGGCGTGTGCGAAAAGCACGGCGTAACGCATGTCGTCCTCGCAGGTGGCATCCCGCCCAAGGGCAGCGTCGAGGCGATTAAGGGCGGCAAGAACCCCGCCAAGGTCATCTGTTTCGCGCCCACGCTGGCGCTGGCGAAGAAGCTGCTCCGCTCGGGCGCGGATGCGCTGGTGATCGAAGGCATGGAGGCGGGCGGCCATATCGGTCCGGTTTCGACCAGCGTGCTGGCGCAGGAAATGCTGCCCGAGCTGAGCGAAGAGCACCTGATTTTCGTTGCAGGCGGGATCGGGCGGGGCGAGACGATCGCGGGCTATCTCGAAATGGGCGCTGCAGGCGTCCAGCTGGGTACGCGCTTCGCCTGCGCTGTCGAGAGCATCGCCCATCCGGACTTCAAGAAGGCGTTTTTCCGCGCCAGCGCGCGCGATGCGGTCGCAAGCGTCCAGGTCGATGCACGGTTGCCGGTGATCCCGGTGCGCGCGTTGAAGAACAAGGGAACGGAGGCGTTCACCGCCAAGCAACGCGAAGTCGCCGATGTCCTCGATCGCGAGGAGATAGCGATGGCGGAAGCGCAATTGCAGATCGAGCATTACTGGGCGGGCGCGCTCCGCCGTGCCGTGATCGATGGCGATGTCGAAAATGGCAGCCTGATGGCGGGCCAGTCCGTCGGCATGCTGAAGGAGGAAGAGCCTGTGGCGGATATCGTCGCCAAGCTGATGAGGCAAAGCGAGGAGGCGCTCGCGCGCCGCTGAGACAGTGCTTGGCCGCCTCGCAGTGGATGTCGCGATCTATCGCGACCGGGTGCAGGTCACCGAGCGCAAGAGCGGCATATTCATCGACCAGCGCGCCGATCACCCCTTTTCGTCCGACACGCAATTGGTGGCCGACGCCACTCGTTTCGAACATGCGCTGTCCCACGCCTTGCGCCAGATCCTGAAGACCGGCGCCTATATGCTCTACGAACCGCGCGCCGTCGTCGGCCCCACCGATCCGGCGCTGACCCCGCCGGAGCGGGCTCTGGTGCGACGGGTTCTGCAGGATACTGGCTTTCGCCGGATCGAGTTCGAGGACGAGTGAAAAAGAAAGGGTCGGAGAACTGCTCTCCGCCCCCCGAAGGTCCGGCTCCCGCCCGGAGTGAGGGCGCCGCTGCCCGGGTGCCCCTGCTTTGTGAGGTGACTGCGCCTGGTAGGGGGCGACGCAGGCCGCACTGAGCTGTTCGAGGTTTCCCGTTTTGAATGGAAGGGCGGCCCGCCCGACAAGGCGAGCCGCCCCAAGGCTTAGAACTTGAATTCCGCCCCGGCGTAGAAGAACCGTCCGACCGGACCGAAGGGCGATCCGCCTTCCGTACCGAGCAGATCCAGCGGCGGCAGCTTGTCGAACGCATTGTCGACTCCGGCGTAGAACGTGAAATCATCGTCCGTCGAGAAATCGACGCGGAAGTCGTGGTAGGTCACGTCGGGGTAATAGGTGAAGGGCGATGCGTCGGGATTGAGCGGCGGACGGCCCTGAACGCTGAAATAGGTCTCGTAATTGCCGAGAACCTGCTTGCCGATATATCGCATGCGGTATCCGAAATCGACAGTGTCGGTGGACAGGTTCGCAGAGAGCTGTCCCTGCCAGCGCGGATCGCCAAGTTCACCGAGCTGGCGATCGTAGAAGGTCTCGTCTGTGATGTCGGTGAAGTTGTTCCGCTTGATCACGTAGGACAGCAGGCCGCGCAGGCGCAGATCGAGGCCGTCGCTCAGTTCGGTGCGATACGACATGTCGGCATCGACACCGGACGTTTCCTGCTTGGCGAAGTTGAACGGCGCGATCAGAGCGGACGGCCCGGTCGGCGTCAGCGACACCGTAGTACCCGCCTGGATCACATTCTGCTGGCCCTGAAGGGTTCCGTTCGGATTGCGGAAGACAGCCGCGCAGTACTGGTTGTCGATTCCCGAGGGACTGTCATAGCACTGGTTGATAACCGCCTGGCCGCCCAGCGCGAAGATCACGTTGTCGATCGTGATGTCGTAGTAATCGACCGTCAGGGCGAAGCCCGGCAGGAAGCGCGGCTCAAACACGGCGCCGAAAGTCCAGCTTTCACTGCGTTCCTCGCGCAGGTTGGGATTGCCACCATTATTGGCCGAGATACCCGATGCGGTCACGTTGGTGAACGGTTCGGTCGTGCCGTTGAAGGTCTGCGTCGTCGGCACGCCCGCCGCTGCACAATTCGCGCTGCGGTTGGGATTGTCGTTAATGCGGTTCTGGCTGCACGGATCGACGAACCCGTTGATGAAGGTCTGGGTCGCGGCCGAGAACAGATCGCTCTGGGTCGGCGCACGGACCGCACGGGCATAGCCGCCGCGCAGTTTGAGATCTTCGACAGGCGCGTAAATCACGCTGCCGTTATAAGCCCATACGCCGCCCGTCTGACCGATATTGTAGTCGGAATAGCGCGCAGCGCCCGCAAGGCTCAGTTCCCGAATAAACGGGATGTCGGCCACGATCGGGATATTGATTTCGCCAAACGCTTCGGTGACCTTCTGCTTGGGCGGATCGAAATCGGCGATCGCGTTGAGGAAGGTGAGGCCGTTGCGGGTCGTTTCGTCATACGCGGCAAAGGCCGTCTGCTCGCGATATTCCCCGCCGATGACGAAGCCGATCGGACCGGCAGGCATTTCGAAGAACTGCGAGGTGTCACCGGCGACGAAAGCCGTGACGTCGAACAATTCTGCCTCCTGTACGCGGCTGGACGTGTAGAGGAAGTAGTCGAGCGCGGCCTGACTGACCTGGCCGTCACCGAACAGATTGACGGGAACGCAGGCCGGATCGTCATTCGTGGTCGAAGCGTCGGCATTGATGCGGCAGACGATCTGACCCGCGGCGTTGCGCGTCGCGTCGATGGCATTGGCGTAACGCGCGCGCAGCAGATTGCCTTCGGTTTCGTAGTAGGTATCGAGCTTGCCGTAATTGACCGCGACTTCGTAACGCCAGTCCTCATTGAAATCGCCACGCACCCCGCCGACGATCGAGTAGGTTTCGCGTTCGTGGTCCTCGCCGCGACCGCCGAAGTCGATGTTGAAACGCTGCGCGGTGAAAGTCGTCGCCGGATTGGCACGCTGGGCGGGGGTGAGAACGCTGTTGAGCGTCGCACGGGCCTGTGCGCTCAGGAACGGGTTGTCGATGCGGAAGCTGTTGTTGAAGAAGGTCGGCTGGCCCTCCTGATTGGCCGTCACCTTGACATAGCGCGCTTCGATGAAGGGATCGAAGGCGGGCGAAATTTCGAAATGGGCGAGCACGGTCGCCGAATAGCGTTCGAGGCCGGGCGACAGCATACCCGTCCGGCGCAATGTGGAACCCAGGCCGCCGACGCAATTGTTCGAACCGAAGACGCGCAGATCGGTGGTGCAAGGATTGGCAATCAGCGTGCCGTCGGGCTGGAAAACGAAGGTTCGGCCGAACTGGGCGAGCGCGTTGGAACTTCCTTGCACTGCGATGCCGGTGCAAGCCGTCGCCCGGCGCGCATTGAACTGCGCTGCCGTTTCGCCGATTGCCGCTGCCGTGGGGCAAGCTGCGGTAAAGAGGCCGCCATCGGAGATCGTGTTGTTGCGGATACCGTTCAGGAAAGACGTGTCCGGGATGCCGTTACCGGTCGAGGGCTCGGCAGCCCGAACGCCGAGCGTCGGATTGACGATCGGGCCGGTGAATTCGGTCGCGTTGAACTGGTTGCGGCCGCTGAACGCGCCGGTCTGCGCGTCGCGGCTGGTGAAGAACAGAGTGTTCTGCCGGGCATATTCGCCGGCAAACGAGATATTGCCGCGACCTTCGGCGAAATTCTTGCCTGCGGTGATGCTCCCGAAATACGATCCGCGATCGCCACGCGAAGAAATGCCGCCCTGGCCGCGAAGGCGGATGCCGTCGAAATCGTCGTTCAGGACAAAGTTCACGACGCCCGCGACGGCATCGGACCCATAAACCGCAGAATTGCCGCCGGTCACGATATCGACACGTTCGATCAGGTCGGACGGAATGGAGTTCACGTCGACCCGCTCGACCCCGGGCGTAGCGGTGATCTGGCGGCGGCCGTTGACCAGCGTAAGCGTGCGAGCCGTACCAAGGCCGCGCAGGTCCAGGGCGTTGATGCCTGCCGTGCCGATGAAGCGCGTCGAATTGGACTGGCTGAACGTTGCACGCAATTGCGGCAACTGGTTCAGCGAATCGCCCAGCGATAGATTGCCCGAAGACAGATCTTCGGCAGAAACGCTGACGACCGGAACGGGCGAAGACAGATTGACGGGGATAGCGATGCGCGATCCGGTCACGACGATGGCATCGTTCTGCGGTTCGGTGCCGTCCGCGTCGCTGTCGCAATTCTCCAGCGAGATGTCGCAATCATTGTCGGAAAGATCCTGCGGCTCAGACTGTGCCTGCGCGGCGCTGGTTGCGGCAAGAAAGGCTGCGGAAGCGAGAGAAATCCAGGCGAGCGAAGACGATGCGCGAAGCGCATTCTTGTGTGACATACCCATGAAAGAACCCCAGAAGCACGGGACCGGACGGCGGTCACCGCTTAGACTCAGAAAAAGCCTTGTACGTGACCGGTAAGCCGATTCGCCTCTTGGCGTTCATAAAATGCCGCCAAAGCCCCTTGCCCACAATAGGATTATTTCACTAACCCCGGCATCGGAAGCGGCAAAAAAACTTATATTCCGACAAAAAGTAATTATATTCTATAAGACTGAACTTTACTTTCAATTTTTGGGGAGGGTCTTGTGCTGGGCGTGATTCCTAAGATTTTGAAAGATAATGATGTCTTGATCGTCAATCGATGTGTTGGCGCCCCTGTTGTAGAATTGTTACAACTCCGACAAAATTCGATCCGAGGGAACATCCTCTGCCTTCTGCCATAGTCTTGAGAATGGGTTCATCCGGGTCGGCTCGATGAGTCGGTGGCGAGAAGAGGAGAGGCGAGCATGTGCGATTCAGCGATGATGAAGAAATGGGGCGAGGCCGCGATGACCCGTCGCCGCTTCGGCCAGGTTGCTGCTGCATCGGGCCTCGCGTTCGGAGCCGCGGGCTGCGCCACCATGGCGGCGCCGGGGCAAAGCGGACGCGCGGTCTCCTTCGCGACGCCCGACGGTACCATGGACGGCTGGTATGTCACGACTTCGGGCACGAGGAAGCCCGGAGTGCTCTTCTGGCCTGACATCGCCGGCCTGCGTCCTGCAAAGAAAGCCATGGCCTCGCGCCTTGCCGCAGCGGGTCACGCGGTGCTGGTGATCAATCCCTACTATCGCGACGTATCCGGCCAGCAATACGAGGATTTCGCTGAATTCGCCGCCAGCGACGGCTTCAAGACCGTGCGCCCGTGGCGCGAAAAGCTGACTGCGGATGCGATCATGCGCGACGCGAAGGCGGCCACCGCTTGGCTCGACGCGCAGGACGAGGTCGATGCGAAGCGCGGTATCGGAACGCAGGGGTATTGCATGGGCGGTCCCTTCACGTTCTGGACGGCCGCAGCAGTGCCCGCGCGCGTCAAGGCGGCTGCGAGCTTCCACGGAGGCGGCCTGGTGCGAGAAGGCGCGAACAGTCCGCACCGGATGGTGGACGAGAGCCGGGCGGGCTATCTCGTCGCGATCGCGCAGGACGACGATGCCAAGGATCCCGAGGCCACTGCGACTCTGCGCGAGACCTTTGCCGCGCTCGACAATCCGGCCGAGATCGAAGTCTATCCCGGCGACCACGGATGGACCGTTCCTGACTCGCCCGCCTATGCGCCGGAGGCGGCCGAGCGTGCCTGGGAACAATTGCAGGCGCTCTATGCGCGTGAATTGTAGACTCAAGGAGGTTTTCGGCGGACCGAATGGACGAAACGGTGTTGCGTGAAAGCCGCTTAACGTGTGTTTTAGAATGAAACAGGATATATTGCTTGAGTTCTGCGTCCAATCCTTCATGCCCTTTCGTGAAGATTTATGTGGGAGTTTTTAATGCGTACGAAGACCGTTACTTTGGCCCTCGCGGCCTCCGCCCTTGCGGCGGCCCCTATCGCGGCTCAGGCTGCCGACCGTTCGGCTGCGCCGATCTCGGACGAAAGCGAACTGGCCGGCGGCGCGAGCCGCATCCTTATCCTTGCGATAGTCGCTGCGGCGATCTTCGTCGGCATCGAAGTGTCGGGTGACGACGATCCCGTCAGCCCGTAAGGCGGACAGCGTTCTGTTTTTCGAAAGGGGCCGTGCGCAAGCGCGGCCCCTTTCTTTTTGCCTTCAGGATTTCGAGGCGGCGGTCTGTAGCCACGCCGCAAGGCTGGCGTTTTCACACGAGCAGCGTAGGCTGAACGAAGCGCAAGAAAGAGGAGTTTCCATGGCCCAGACAATCCTGCTGATCCTGGCGGTGCTGGTGCTCGTCACCTTCCTGATGATGGGCGTGCGCGTCGTGCGTCAGGGCTATGTCTATACGATCGAACGGCTCGGGAAATTCACCATGCCTGCCGAGCCGGGGCTGCACCTGATCATCCCGCTGATCGACCGGGTCGGCCACAAGATCAACATGATGGAGCAGGTGCTCGATATTCCGGGGCAGGAAATCATCACGAAGGACAATGCCATGGTCGGGGTCGATGCCGTGGTGTTCTTCCAAGTGCTCGACGCGGGCAAGGCGGCTTATGAAGTGTCCGGCCTTCACAATGCGATACTGGCGCTGACCACCACCAATCTGCGTACGGTCATGGGCAGCATGGATCTGGATGAAACTCTCTCGAAGCGCGACGAGATCAATGCCCGGCTCTTGAGCGTGGTCGATCATGCGACCTCGCCGTGGGGGATCAAGATCACCCGCGTCGAAATCAAGGATATCCGCCCGCCGATGGACATTTCGGAAGCGATGGCGCGCCAGATGAAGGCCGAACGCCTGAAGCGGGCCGAGATTCTGGAAGCCGAAGGCGATCGTCAGAGCCGGATCCTGCGCGCCGAGGGTGACAAGCAATCCGCCATCCTCAAGGCCGAAGGCAAGCGCGAGGCGGCCTTCCGCGATGCCGAAGCGCGCGAGCGCGAGGCCGAGGCCGAAGCCAAGGCGACCGAACTGGTCTCGAACGCCATCGCCTCGTCCGGCAATCAGGCGATCAATTACTTCATCGCGCAGGAATACACCAAGGCGGTCGGCAAGTTTGCGGAAAGCCCCAACGCCAAGACGATACTGATGCCGTTCGAGGCCACGCAGCTCATCGGATCGCTCGGCGGGATCGGCGAATTGGTACGCGACACGTTCGGGGATGGGCGAGCCGATGTGAAGGGCACGGTCGATACCGGCACGCCCATGCCGTCGCCACGGGAGCGCGATCCGGTCCAGCGCCGCAATAATCCGGCCAGCGTTCCGCCTTCGGGCACAACCCGGGGCTGATCGCGTGGACGGGATCGAGTCCTATTGGCTGTGGTTTGCCGCCGGTCTCTTGCTGTCGGGTCTCGAAATGGTGGTGCCGGGCGTCTATCTGATCTGGCTCGCCATGGCGGCTCTGGCAACGGGCGTGATCGCGCTGATCGCAGGGCCAGCGCTCGGCATTCAGGTCGTCGCCTTCATTTCGCTCGCGCTGATCTTCGCCTTTTCCGCCAAGCGGATGCTGCGCGATCGACCGATCGTAAGCTCCGATCCGCTGCTCAACAATCGTCGCGGACGGTTGGTTGGACAAACTGCCGTCGTCACCACTCCGATCGACGGGGGCGAGGGCCGGGTGCGCGTCGGAGACAGCGAGTGGATCGCCCGCGGAAACGATACTCCAGCGGGGCAACGCGTGCTTATCATCGGCAGTGAAGGCTCGATCCTCTTGGTCGAACCGGCCGCACCCCTACCGATCGAGCACCGCTCCTAGCCGCAAGCCAGCGAATATCGCCCGACGCGCTCAGAGCCCGCCCGACGCCATCGCGCGGTCGCCGAAGCGGCCATGCTTGCGGTAGCGCACCATCCACTTGTCGAGGAACAGGCCGAGCGGCTTTGGCTCGATCCCCAGCTCGGCGAGGCCGGGATGTTCGCCCGAAACGGTATTTCCCTGCTTCAGCAATTCCCACTGATCGCTGCCCATTGGAGTGCCGGGTAGCGAAGCGAACGCGCCTGCGACGCCATCGGGCATGGGCAGGAAGGTGCGGGAGCGGCGCTGCGCCTCCGCGATCCGGCGGTTCAGTTCGAGCATCGTGACCTTTTCAGGCCCACCGAGCTCGAAAATCTTGCCGCCGTGCTCGCCCGGCGATTCCAGCGCGACCGCCACCGCTTCGGCGACGTCGTCGACATAGACGAGCTGCAATTCCTTGTCCGGCCCGAACACCGGCAGCACGGGCAGCCAGCGGATCATCTGCGCGAACATCGTGGTGAAATCGTCGTCCTTCCCGAACAGGAGGGACGGACGCAGGATGGTGGCGTTCGGAAACGCTTCGCGCACCAGATCCTCGCCGAGATGCTTCGCTTCGGCATAGTCGATTTCGACGTCTTCGTCCGGTCGGAGGGCGATCGCGCTGACCTGAACGAAGGCCTCGGCGCCGGTTGCGGCGGCGGCTTCGGCCATCCATCCGGCGCTGATGCCCATCAATTGCTTCAGATTGCCCTGAAAGCTGCCGACCAGATTGACCACGGCGTCGGAGCCCTGGATCACCTGTTCGACCTGTCGACGGTCGGTCACGTCGCAGCGGGCGAATTGCAACTGGCCGAGCTTGGCGAGCGGCTTGAGATTGAAGGCGCGCTCAGGATGGCGGCTGGCGACCCGCAGCCGCGCGCCGCGATCCAGCAGCGCCTGAGCCACGTAATTGCCGATGAAGCCGCTGCCGCCCATCAGCGTCACCAGTTTGCCGTTCAACGCGCTGCTTTTCGCCATGGCGGAAATGCTTTCCTCAATTCGTCTCTAAGAAACCGTCTGCGCCCTAGCCCCGGCATGGTGGGCCGAGCAAGGCGTCAATTGCCGCAAGCCCAAGTGCCAGAACTGCGCGTGGAAAGCGGCGTGCCCTCATACGCGATCGTGAGCGTGGCAGGCCAGGTGCGCGTTTCGATGCGTGCGGGCGCGTCGCCCTCGCTGTCTTCGGCGGCGTCCGGCTGGCTCTGTTCGCCATCCTCCGCTTCGCCGCGCACGATCTGGGCGACCAGATCGCCATCCGATCCATAGCGCCCGCCTTCTTCCATGCGCGCCTGAGCGCCGGTAAATTCGGCCGTGAACAGCACCGGCTCCCCGCTGACACGCGCGACGCCGCGAGGATTGGCGCCCCCGTCGTCGGGCACGGCGGTCTGGAACAACATGCGATCGCTGTCAGAGGTAAAGGAACAGGTCGCGACATTCGCATTGCCGAGCAGGGCGCCGTCGGCCCGCGTCACGACCGAAAGAAGGGGATCGGTACGACCTTCGTCGATCGTGGTTCCCGCCACGCCCGTCACGTCCGCATCGCCATCCTTCACTTCTGCGAGCGGTATTTCATCGGCGCGCGATTGTTCGGGAATCGGTTCCGCACAGGCCGCAAGGGCAAGGAGTGGGAGGGCGGACATAAGGGCGGAAAGCGCGAGACGCGGTGTTTTGGTGATCATAGCGATGCAACGTGCCGCACCCGTCGCGGTTTCGCAATTCCCGAAGGCAGATCGTACGGCGAAATCTTCATCCCCTCGCACATTGGGGGGCGATCCGATTAGCGTTGACAAGCCCTCCCAAGGCCAGCTAGTGGCGCGCGCCTACCAGGACGCCGGACCACGATGACCGGCAGTTCTCAAACGTGCCCAGATGGCGGAATTGGTAGACGCACCGTCTTCAGGTGGCGGCGCTCGCAAGGGCGTGGAGGTTCGAGTCCTCTTCTGGGCACCATTTCCGGTCAAAGATGGGCACCTCGCCCGTTGATCTGGCCACCGACGCAGCGCCGTGCGCCAAGGCGTCCGTCTGCCCTGAGATTTCGACCTTCGAGCCAATTCGAATCTTCTCAATAAAGGCACGAGCAATCTGCTGGCGCGCCTCGATCGGGCCGTGCTTCAGCTCTCGGCGAACGATGTTGCCAAATCTTTGAACCGCGGCTGGGGTGATTTCAGTAGGCCCACGTTCGAGTTGCTGATTTAGCGTCGTCACCGTCGTATTAAGGCCATCGATCTCTGCACGTCGTTGCTTCAGCCTGGCCGTTATGTCCGGATCGCGGGGAGAGACTGCTCCAGTTTCAATCGCGTCGTGCAGATTGGAAAGACGGCGACGGGCGTCTGCTAACTTCGCTTCGCACTGTTCCAATTCTTGTAGCTTGCGCTGACGGCTCTCATCAGAAGTGTCGAGCACCTTCGTGAGCAACGGTTCGAGATGCTCTTCCCCGAATACCCTGTCAGCGACTTCGCCCAGAACGAGTTCGTCAAGTTTCTCAGCCCGTACATTGGGACAATCGCACGCCGATGCCCCCCGGTTAACTTTCGAGTTGCAGGAATAGTAGCGATATCGGCCGCCCTTTCCTGTCCTGATCGTCATTCCCGAACCGCAGGCTTCGCATTCCGCTAACCCGATAAGAAGTGTCGGACCGCTTACTACCCGCGGAGGCGTATTTCGCGGTGCCCGCTCTTCTCTGAGCGCTGCAACGCGGTCGAATTGTTCCTGAGTAATTAGCTGCGGACAGTGCACCCAAGTCCATTCCTCCTCCGGCAGGAGATTGCCGAATTCGTCAAACTTGTTGCCTGGAAAACGGCCGAGGTAGTGGAGTCGAGACAGGATGCCCGCCACAGTCGCATTGTAGAATTTCTTCCCTCGGCGGGTGAAGCCGTGTCTATTCAGGTATTCGGCGATAGCCCGGCCCCCCAAGGGGATGCCATTCAGACCTTTCTCCGCGAGGTCGAATATCATCCGAACGATCGCCGCTTCGGACGCGTTCAGGAAAAGCTTCTTCTTCTCTTTCTTTGATCGAACTTCGACGGTTCGGGACTCGTAGCCGAGCGGAACGGTCCCTCCGACCCAGAAACCCTCCTCGGCGGTCCCTCGGAGACCCCTTCGGGTGTTCATTGATGCCTTTACGATCGCATCCTGATCCTGCCAGCTGGTCAGCAACTTGTGCAACATGCCGAAATGGCTGTCTTCGAACTTCTGGTAGACGAACAGGCACTGCACCCCAGCGCGCTGGAGTTGTCCCTGCGTAATTACCGTGAATTCCACGTCACGGGCGAGGCGAGCCATGTCACAGGCGACAATGCACTCCACTGGATGGTCATCGCTGGTGGCGAGAAGCATCATTCGATTGAATTCCGGTCTTTTCCAGTCGGAGCCGGACAGTCCCGGTTCTACAAAGAAATCGATGAGATCGATGTCGTTCTGAATGCAGTATTTTTTAAGGTCGACCTTCTGCTGCCGGAGCGAAGTCTGATGCTGGGCCTGCTCTGCCGTGCTGACACGGACATAAGCGTATGCCTTTCGCCGAACCGGTGAAGCCCTATTTCCCACGTTATCTCCTCTGCTTTTTCATTCTTCGTAATCAGCGAAATGCCACGCCATCTTACCCATGCCGATCGAGCAGCGCTTCCCTTTCCTCGTCTGCGCAGATGAACTCGATACCAAGTGCTTCCAGTTTGCCGAGGATACGAAAGTAATCGCTATCGATCCTCGCGAGACGGCACTTCGTCGCCACGATGACCGCACCAATCTGATCCCAGGTGACGGCGCTCAGCATGCGGTCTCGCTCGGTCAGGCTCGAACTGTTTGCCTCCACATCTATGAAGACGCGATGCAGGCGCAGGAACCGCATCGCTGCGATCAACCGTATTCTCTCGCCTTGGAAAGCTATCGAGCGTGTCATCGCAGGCGCGTCCATGTGGGAACAACGAATGTATCCAACGGCATCATTCATGGAATATCTCCTTCAGTGCGTCCTCGCCGATAAGCTCGAGCAGCAAACGGGCGAGGGCATCCTCCGGCGGAGGCACCAGCCACTCGATTTCTGCATGCGCGTTGTCGAGCGGCAGCGCGGTCGTGCGCGCGTGCGAGGATTTATCATCCCTTGCCATCGCCAGCATCCGATCCGTCGCTGCCGTCTCGATCCGAGTCAGTTCTTCGATGCTGGACCGGCATCCGAGCCGGGGGGCATCAGGAAGGCCAGCAATGCCTCCAGCGCCGCTTCGAACTCCTCATCCGGAAAACCGGGCGGGAAGTTGATCACCTTTCCGCCCTGCCGCTTTCGATCGACGTTAAGCCGGACCTTCAGCCCACGCCGCTTTTCCGGCTTTCCGAGCATACGGTTGCGCCGCTTCGGTTCGGCACGCTTGACATTGATATTGAGCGCTTCGCGAACCTGCTCCGTGCTGAGCGGGCCCCCAGATTCCAGCAGCTTCTCGATCGCCCTCCTGAACCGATCCATGTTCGGAGTGCTTCCTTCGGGCTCGGCGCCGTCAGCTTTCTTCAGTCGCTCCCGCGTGGTATGAACGTCGAACCACCAGCCTCGCGAAACCTTGGACTGATCGACGAGCAGGTCGGCCACTCCACCGAGTTCCTTCTCGGCTTCGGCCGCCGAGATCATCTGCGAGACGTTGCCAGCGCTGACGCCCAGTTCCTTCGCGATGGCTTCCTGGGAAACGCCGGAGCGATGCCGGGCTAGTGCCTGACGGCTCGAGACCATGGGCTCGCGATTTCGTCCCTTGCGAGTATCCGCGAACCGGATGGCCAGCGCGTCCTTTTCGCTGACCTCGATTACCTTGACGAGCGCATCGTGATCGCTCTCAACGATGGCCCTGAGATGCACATACCCATCGACGAGAAAGAGGCCGTTACCACGTCGGACAACCGGGAAAGGTACGACGAGATGCGACTGTGAAACGACGGCATTGGCGAACGCCAGATCGTCTTCCGAGAAGGCTCTGCGTTCGTGGAGATTGGGGTCGAGCTGGATGTCTTTCGCGAGAACGTAGGACGGATCACTGCGTCCGATCTCACTCGAGATTGCGGAATTGTCAGGCGATGCCTGAGCGCCACTTGCTGGGCTCGATACGTCAACCGCCTCCTGAAAGTTTTCGTTCGTGCAATTTTCTTCGAAGGCCAAGGCGGCCTGATTTTCTATGTCCATGGTATGCCTCCGTTGTTGAGAGGCACACCAATTACGCGGGGCTTACCGGTGATTCAGGAGGAGTTTGGAGCGCTCCCTGGTCCGCAAATCGCGAATGGAAATGGCAGAATTCTGGGCTTTCTCTCCGCCACTCTCGATATGAAGTGATGATTTCGGCCGTTTATTAAATGGAAGCTCATTGCCGCTGGCCGGATTTGCGGCAGCATCGGGTAGCTTCACGCCAAACGCTCGGAGCGTGAACGGCGCTAGGATGCATTCGCTCAAGCGACTTGCGAAAAACGCCGATGTCCGGAGAAGGCGCTTACGCTTTTCCGCCACGTAGCGCTGGTCGAGGACAGCCAGTTCGTCGCTCCATTCACTGCGGGCAGCTAGTAGAGCGTCCGATAATTTATTTTCCCGCCAAGCGGCAGGGCAAAAGAAAGCCCGAGCTGCCGGGTTATTGGTAGGGTCGAGAAGTCCGGCTTTCGATAGTCGCATTCCTTCGCTGCGGAAATCGCTGACATACGAGGCACCCACGAGATGGTACTCAAGTGCGGCTGCCAGTGACTGATCTTGATCGTCTCCATTTCCTGCGTTGCCGGAATCCCGAAGGCCGTCAAAAACAGACCAGTGCTCCTCTCCTTTCTCACGCATTTCACGGCTAGCGGACTTGCGGCCTTCTTCGCTGAGCCGCTTTGCCAAATGCTTTGCCGCACGGTCAGGAGCGTGGTGAGCAATGAAATTGATGGCCAAGCGAAAGATCTTGGAGCGCAGTTCGTCATGCTCAGCAGCGTCTGAATGGTATCCAAACATTGCCACTTTGCGGTGACCCATTTCGCTGAAGAGATGCAGCATATACCTAAGGTCATCCCACCCTACGAAGCGGACCTCAGTCCGATCCTTATCAGATTCGATGCCGCGGTTTGCTATGGCCAATGTATCCGAAGTCCCAGCGGCTAGGTCCGCATGCTGCTCATGATCTACGGGGGTCAGTAATTCTGGGTGGGTTCTGGCGATTGAGACCAGCAGTGGACTTACCGATGCGAACAGGCGAATGCGCTGCGCTCGCCGTGCCCGCCTCAATGTCTCACGGAGGTCGTCCAGTCCGGCAAGACAATCCAATCCGCGCTCGAGCTCGAATAGATCCTCTGCAAGATGGCATACCACTTCTATAGAGTTCGCTGGTGATGTGTTGACGCGATCGCACAATTTTTCGATTGCTTCGTTTGAGCGAAACGAGCGCGAGCTATCGTCTGAGTAGAGCGCGCAAAAGCCATTTAGATCCCGGATCCAGAGGCGTTCGAATGAAGGCTTCCCTCTCCCTCCATGACGGTGATTGTCCCAGGCAAACAGATAGACCGCCTCGACATCGTCGAACGTCCAACCTGCCACGTGGAGATAGGCGTCTTCAATCCGCAAGGACTGGCGCGACTGCGAGACCATTGTCATCTCGCGGCCCCAGTCGAAGAGAAACGGATACCTGGCCGAAAGGTATGGTCTGATCTGCTCGCGAGTAGCCGGCATGGGTATCTGATCAGGCTCGGATGGGATACCCATCCCATGAAGTCTCCGACGCATTTGTTCGACAGCAGGATGTTCTGGGAACCAGATGTCGCGAAGTCCGGCCGGGCGCTTCGGGGAAGGCAAACCCGGATGGGCGCCGAAATTGGCTTCGTGGAATCTGATAGCGTGTAGCTGCGAGGTCCCGTAACACTGATTTTGACAAATCCAGCAAGCCGCAGACGCCATAGAACCGACAACGCCTCCCTTCGTAGCGGATAAAATCTCTTCGGTTACGGTTGAGCCCGGCATCATTTACAGACCTGCAATAAATCTATCGATTTCAGCACTGAATTTAACTTTCTTAGAATCGAATTGGTTCAATTCTTCCTGATCTGGGATGACATTGTCGAAGAAACTATGCGCAAGCCGGTCGGCACCATCATGGCAGGATGCTGCCGATTTTAGAACTTGGATAAGGCCGCATATAGCCGTTTCCAGATCACAAGTCGGGACCTTGAAACGCGGGTGACGATCGAGGATTTTCCGCGCCTCTTCCCAATTTTTTGGTCGAAGGTCGTCAGACAGGTCGGCGAGAAGCGATCGTTGAAGATCCGATACGCCCTCTGAGGCTGAGCCTTCGGAACACTCCTTCCACCACGAGAGAACAGCTTCCCATTTTTTGATAAGCATCATCAGACTGTGGCGCTGTGATCGATAATAGTGGGCCATACACCATCGCCACTGGCCGTACTGATCATCGTATTTCGATCGCAGGGCGGCTACTTCCATGAAGCGACCATCAGCTTTCGCAGTTTCGAGCCGCGACCCCAGATTGTTCAACACATCGACGATGAGGTCCGGATCACCGATCTCAACAACGGAACCATCGGGTCGCTCCCATTTAAACTTCATCGCCGGAGCTCCCGGTACCGGGTGTTGGCTCCGATATCTCGAAGCCATTCAAAGGCCGTCCGTCGATTGGGCACTGCTGGAAACGGAATGCGGTGATACGCGCAGGTTATGCGGATCAGGTGCATCTGCTTCTTCGAAGCGGGTCGGGCTTCCAGCTTCGCCAAATCCTCTGCGGCCATACCTTCAAGATAGGGTTTCGTTCGGTTCATGTACGCGTCGAAACCGCGTCGCCATTCGGCGTACCGGCCGAATTCATCGAGCCGACCTGGTACCACTTCCACCAACTTCAGAAGAACGGCCCCCATGGTCTCGTCCTCGTCGTCGTCGTCATCGCCTTCAATGCTGGACGCTTCCTCCAGAATTGCTTTTAGCTGCTCTCCGGTCATCGAGAGAAGACCATCAATTGCGCGGGCGTGGTGGGCGTTCAATCCATACGCGAACAGCACCGCGCCAAGGGTGATCTGGTGATGGACGTCTTGAGGGTCCCGGAACCTCGTCTCACCGGGCGTGATCATCGGACCTGCCAGCCGAGCTTCCGTGTTGCTGAGCAGCACAAGAGTGCGATCCAGTTGAGACGCGAGGTGCTCCAAGTCATTGCCCGAAGCGGAAGTGAGTTTCTGTTCCATCGCCCAGTTATATTGCGATTTTCGATCAAACCCAAACCGGTCACCCGAAGATGGGGCAGATTGTGCAGCCAATTAAGGAAAAGCGAATTGCAAGGGAGATAGTCATTGCGGACAATCAGCAACCCAGCACAGTCGACATAAGGATGAAGTTGGGGCGGTACGCGAAATAATGTTTGCCAGTTAAGCCAGCTCCGACTGCCCCGTTTGCAAAGACCGCCCCCATGAAGATCAAGCCCGATCGCCAATGCGGATTTGTCGAATCAGGTTCGGCGCATGTCGCCAGCCTCCTGCGCATCTCGAGGAACCCCTGGCTCAGGCTTGAACTGCAGGCACAGCAAGAAAGGCAGCGCGCGGCGTGGAGCGAGGCGCAGCACGTAAAGTCAGTCCAGAGGCTCGAGCGTGAGGCGGAAACACGCCAGCGCGGGCGAGAGCGTGACCTATTCTGGTTCAGGACCAAGGCCAGGAACTGGGGCGAGGAGGGGGGCAAGAGCTACAAGTCGACTGCTTCGTCGCGTGCGGTCCGCATCGGAACCACCAGGAGCTGGATGCCTCGCTACTCGGCGCCGATCAGGACGAACGACGGACTGCTCTTCCCTTTTCAAAGGACGGTTTATCGCAATGCCAAGACGAGCAAGCAGGGGGCAGGAAAAGACCTGGTCCGCTACGGGGCCGAGGGAGCCCACGAGTTCGAGAGCGGGGCGCTGGCCTTCTTCAGCTCGGTCGGTCTCACAGTAGAGGAGGCGGCGGAAGCCTTCGACCAGTTGGAGCGCGTCAACCGGTCGGCGGCGGGAAACGCGAAGGTCGTGCACCACATGATCATCCAGTCGCTGCACGAGCTTTCTCGGGAAGAGCAGTGGGCCATGTTGCTGCGCTATTGCGAGCAAGTTTTCGGCAGCCAGGATCTCCCTTACTCCGTCTGCCTCCACCCGCCGTCGGAGGACGGCGACCAGCGCAATTGGCATGCGCATGTGGTGTTTTCTTATCGGCCGATGGTACGCACCGATCAGGCAGAGTGGCAAATCGGCCGAGCGCTGCGCAGTGACCTAGACTGCCCGGAACAGTGGACGCGGATGCGGTTTCTGCTGGCCGAGGAGCTGAACTACACCTGCGAGATGCATGGCGTGAACAAGCGCTACACGCACCTTAGCTACGCGGCGACCGGAATGGATTACATCCCTCAAGTCCATCTGGGTGCCGGGCTAACCGCCAAAGTTAGGCGCGGCGAGGAAGTCGCTCTTAACGAGCTGAACCGCTTGACGGTGGCCCGTAACTCGGCGCTGCAGTGCGTGCGAGAACTCCGTAGCGTCCTTCAGGCCAGCGCCGCGGCCGTGTCGGATTACGTGCGGAAGGAGCGCGATGCCGTTATCGCAGCGATCGCGTTTCCCCCAGCGAAATCAGTGCAATCTGCCACATCGATCCACATCCGCGGGATCACACTACCATCCACCCCGGAATTGCTTTCCAAGCACGGTGACCTTCGAAAAGATAGGATCCCGGCAAACGACACCGAAGCGGTGTCTGGGCGCGGCTCGAACTTGCCTGCCGAGGTAATCGCGCGAAAGCTTCCTCACCCATTGCCGATGGCGGATAGCTCGATCGGCACTGGCTTCGATCTGGAGCCGTTTCCGCCCGTGAAACTGCCGGAGCCCCCATCGGAACCAGTGATAGAACCGGAGATCGTTGCGCCAACAGCGCCGGTAGTGCCGCAGCCGTTGGTCGCTAATGCGGATGTACAAGCTGTGTGGACTTTGTCGTCGAGGGTATCCATCGTGCCGACTGCACTAGGCGCGGATGATGAAAGAGACGTCCTTTCCGAATGGCTTTTGGGCAAGGCGGGGATAGCACCGCCTACGCTACCCCAGCCGCTGGAAGACCACGATTATTTGCTCTCGGATCGCTGGCACCTGCCGCCGTTTTTAACCCCGCAACTACTGGAGCCCATCAAGCCGGTATCAGATGGGTCCGTCGATTGGGCGGTCCATAGCAGCAGGCTTGGCTCCGATCGTGCTCCGCAGCTTCCTCGCCCGCTCCGGTGGGAGCCGCAAGCGCCAATAGAATCTTATCGGCTCTCCAGCTTCGATGGCTGCGCACCGAGGATTGTCGAACCGCCGGAAACTCGTTTCTCTGCTGATCTCAATGACATCGAGACGGCAGCGCTGTGCTTGCCGGAAGGTGTCCTGAATGATCCCGCGCAAGAGAAGGCAGCCGAAGACTTTAGTACGCTAAACTCATCCGACCTTATGGTCCAATCGGTGCCGAAGGCGCCGGTTGCCCATTCTCAACTTCCCTCTCCGCCGGAGCCAAGCCTTGGCGAAAACGAGCCAAGTTCGCGCGTTGGCGCGCATTGGAAGAAAAAGCAGGAGGAGGAAGCCGACCAGTCGCCGGCCGAAACCGATCTTAGGTTGGAGAGAACGCAGGCGCAGGTAGCAATGATGAGACTCATGCGTTTGCTTGAACAGCAGCGCTCCGTTCTGGAAAAAGATGAAGACGACCGCATCACGGTGCCGCCCGATATTCTCCGCCGTGCGGGGGGCACGAGCGACCTGGTGACGGCAGATTACGTGCAGCGGAGGCTGGCGGCACTTCACGCGCGCAACGAGGAAGAACTTGACGCAATCGCCTCGCATGTTGCCGCTTTCCCGGATCAGCTCAGCAATGGCAAAGGATATTGGGCGCTTGATGAAAATGCGCCGCCTGCCGTCCGTGTGGGGGTGAAGGCGTGGCGGAACAACGAGAAGGTGCAACAGGCGCTTGCACAGGTCGCTGGAATGGCGCTCGACCGGAACGGGTTCGCAACCGTTATGCAGCGACGGGACGAGTTTCTTGCGATCGCAACGGGTAGACCTGTGTCATCGACTAGGGGCGAGCGTAGGATGTCTCCCATGATCGACCCGCGTCAAAGCGGCGGAGGTGTGGGAGATTGATAAGTAACTTGGTCCATCAGCTTGGCGACGAAACCGGTTCTCGAGCCTAGATCACGCCCTCTAAATGGGCGTGCAGCTTCCGCGCCCTGAACAGCCAAGCGCGCCACTAATGCCAGCTCTGCGATATGACGTTTCCAGATGCCAGAACCTCACCTCTCCCAGAGAAGGTGCTAGGCGAATGACCGGTGGTAGGCCGTTTTCGGACAGTCTGCTCCGAGGCATCGCACCTCGCGAAGCGGACATTCGGCTTACGACCCTATTGTGGCCGTCAGCCCTCGCTTGCTTATCCGCCAAAAGCAGACGGAGGGCTCGGGCGCAGACGGGGCCTAGTTGTGCCGTTGATGATCCGAACGAGGACGGAGACAGCGACTATTGCGAGGGAAGTGACGATCGCGGCAGCAGTGGACCGAATGCCGTGTTTGCGGCTGCGCTGCTTACAAGCAACTCGACTTTGAGGACGATTGCGAACGCTGGCATCAGCCCAAGCACTGAAACGCCTAGGCCACCCGCCAGCCTCAATTTTGCAGAGCCCGTTGCTTCCTCAGTAGGCGCCTTTCGGTCGGCGATGCTCAATTTCGAAAAGCGTGACAGGGTTCTGCGTCGTTGATAAAATTCTTCTACCGGCGGCTCTCCGGGTTCTGGCGGCGTCGGCGAAGGCGCAGCTGGTTACGCTATCACAACCGGCTGCGCCTTCGATCTTTGGAGAGGATAGCCCCTGTGACGACGATATACGATTTCCATCAACTCAGAGAGAATGAGAACGGCACGTTCGTCGTCGAGCGCAAAACATGCGTGAACACCACAGAACCGGGTCAGTTGCCGAACTTGGTTGAAACAATATCGACTGTGGTTTGGTCCGAGACCAAGGGTGCTGCTGAAACTGCAATGCGGAACGCTGACGAGCGATTAGGCTCTGCCTACAAGCCATATCTTCGAAGTGAGTAATTTGGAGGGATTGCGAGCGATCTTCGGTCACCTGGCGGAAACCGTTCGGCGGCAGTCTATGCCGAAGCGCGTGACAGTGTATCTACCTACTGGTACCGCCTAGTCTCCGGCATGCGGCCCTACCCGTTACTGTCGACGAAGGCGCGGCTTGCATGCGCTCTCCCGCAACGCCGCGCCTTCACCAACTGCCTGATCAATAGTGACGCCTCGTGAGAATATCGTTAGATTGCTCCTACCGATGTGCCTCTTCTCCTGACCGAGGACATTGGCGAAGGCGCAGCTGTTTCAGGCGAATTGATTGGCTGCGCCTTCATTCGGCTGTTCAGAGCAGCGCTAAGATAACCTCGAAAATCAAATACCCGAGTGAAGCGGTAACTGCCGCCAGCATGATGGCGAACTCGATTTCGAGCGGTTGGGGTTTTCGCATGTCGGAAGAGCAGCCAATAGCGCTACGGAGCGTAGGTGTCTGGAATGCATGGCGCTAACCGTCGTTCCGGCAACATCCCGAGCCGGCAATTCACTCGCGCCCTGCTGTTACAAGGCTGAGATCTCCCACAGCTGAGGCGACATTTCTTCCAGAAGCTGACTGTTATGAAACGACCCCAAAGCGGTCAGTTTGCTACAGCACTTGGGAATGACGACATCCCGCCAGTGGGTCGAAAGCCGACAAGCCACTCTCTGATACTACTTTGGACAATTCGCCGTTCGAGAGGTTCTAGGTAACTACTCGCCGTTGGGCCTCCGAACGCGCGAGCGAGGCAATATCGATCGCGCCGTGTCGACGGTCGCGTTGTTTATCGGCGGTGGCAATCAACGCACGCAGATGCTCGAACACCGAGCCGTAGACCGGGCGGTGAAACTCGATGCCCACTTGGCGATCGTTTACCCAACGGATCGTCGCATCGATGGGCCCCAGATCGCCGATCCGAAGCGATGCGTGGTCACTGTTCTGCATCCAGACTGTCCCGACCGTGAAGGCACACCCATTTTCCGACAGATCGGTGATCTCGGCTTGAATTGGCTTTCCCGAACCGGTTCGAACAGTTCCCATGACATTGACGACGAAGCGCTCTTTCTCGCGGCGTCCCACGCGGTTTTCCATCGGCATTGTCCTTCTCCTTTTTCGTGCTGCGCGCTTGGTGCCAGACGGGATAAAGTTAAGCCGCGCGCGCTATTGTCGTTTGAGCGGTGTCGAAGAAAGCATCCGCCGACATCGGCCTGGCGATGAAATAGCCTTGCGCGTAATCGCATCCGATTTCCCGCAGGAAGTCGAGGCATGCTTCCTCCTCGATTCCCTCGGCCACCACCTGCAGGCCCAGCTGGTGCGCCAGTTCCACAGTGGAGCTTACGAGCAGAGCGTCGGCATGGTCGCGATGGGCGTGTTGGACAAAGCTACGATCGATTTTCAATTCGGTCAGAGGAAGGCGTTTCAAGTAGGACAGGGTGGACTGTCCGGTGCCGTAATCGTCCATCGAAACACCCACGCCCAGATCGCGGAACCGGCGCAGCGCCGAGCACGCGAGGTCGAACTGGCCGATGGTCGCGGATTCGGTGATTTCGAAGATCAGTCGGTCGGCCGGCACCCTATCCTCTAGCAGAATGCTCTCCACGCGAGCAGTGAAGTCCGCGGACGTAATGAGGCGCGCCGAGATATTGATCGCGGCCCGTATCTCCAGTCCGCCCTTTCGCCATTCCCGCACGTCGTCGATGACGCGACGAAGGACGAAGAGTGTCAGCTCGTCGATGCGGTTGGTCTCTTCTGCCAAGGGAATGAAAATGTCGGGGCGCAGATCGCCGCGAACGGGATGGTGCCAGCGGATCAGCGCTTCGGCGCTGGTGACGCGATCGGCGCGTAGATCGAGCTTGGGCTGATAGAGCACACTCAACTCGTTGCCTTTGATCGCCTCTTCCAACTCGCCCATCAACGAAAGCTGCTGGTCGAGTGCGCTCTTCTGGGCCTGCTCGTGATAACCGTAGCATTCCCCCTGGCGCGCGGCCTGACTCGCGGCATGCAGTGCCTCGTCGGCCGCATTCGCGTCGGCGATACCGAAGGTGAGCTTGATATCGACCCGGCGGCCACGGACTTCGACAGGACTGCGCAAGATGGCTGCCATGCCGAGCAGCTGGCTCTCGAGTTCGAGCGGTTCGAGCGAGGATACCCAGGCGAGTGCGCGATCGTCGATGCGGTAGATCGGTCCTTCGCAGCCCGCGACGCGCAGCCGGTCCTGCAGGCGGGCGAGGAAGTCGCTGATCGCATCCTGGCCGATCACCAGCTTCACTGCGTCGAATTCGTCGATCATCGCCGCGACGATCCGGGTTTTACCATGCGTCGCACCGGCGCGTTCAAGAGCGCAGCGATTGGGCATTCCGCTCTCCGCATCGACGAGCCGCGCCTCCTCGAAGTCCTCGCGGACCAGAATTGCCCAGCGCAGCAACGCGGCGGCGATCAGCATGAGGAGCGCGGGCGCAATCGCGATTCTCAATGCGAATTCGGACGCTCCGAAATGGAGCAGGGCCAACACCAGCGCGGCGCCCGAAACGAATTTGACGAGTATGCGGTTCCGGCTCGGGGCGGCAAGGATCGCATAGGCAAACAGAGCAGCCAGAAGTAGCGGCAGGGGCCATCCGATCCTGACCGGCACTCCGTCCAAAAGCGTTTCCGCAGCGAGCGCCTGGACGATTACACCGGGAAGCACGCCGTGGACAGGCGTCGCATAGCGGTCACCCATTTCAATCGCGGTCGCACCGATCACGACATCCTTCCCGGCAAAAGTCATAGGATCGAACTCGCCCTTCTTCACGGCGATGAAGCTGTGGCGGGGAAGGGTGTCGGGCTGGATGGCGAAATCGATCGGAAACTCCTCGCCCGCCGCACCGGAATGGTGAGCGAGTTGCGCCGAGAGCGATGGACGCGGGGCATCGGCGTTGAAGGTTCCGATGGGCATGTCACGCACGACACCATCGCTTGCGGGACTGACCGAGACGGACCCGAGCAGGGCGTGCTCGCGCAATCGGGGAATGGGCAGCGAATCGAGCTGCCGTTCCTCGGCGAAGCCCGCTCGCTGGCCGAAAACCGGGAGAATGACGGTCGCATTTGCATCCGCCAGCGCGGCGGCGAACCGCTCGTCCTGCTCGCGGTCCGAAGCGGTGGAGAAATCGACGTCGAAGGCGATCGTGCGCGCGCCTGCCTCGTCGAGCCGTTCAACGACCTGCGCATAATGCTCGCGATCCCACGGCCACCGCTGGATGGCGGCAACGCTCGCCGCATCCATCTCGACTACGTGGATCTGACCGCTGGCGGCGTGCGAGCGCATCGCGAAGCCTGCATTCTGCAGCACGTTTTCAAGCGGCTGTAGCGTCCCCGCGGACCCACACAGGGCAATCGCGACCGCGAGGGCGAGCACCGTCGCGGCTTGGACCACTCGCCGCCCGGCGCGGCTGCGCCATCGCGACAGCGACTGCACCAGCCGGCGCGCGTGTTCGAGACTAGATGAGGGCGGCATCAATCATCGTCGTCATCGTCGTCATCATCGTCGCGATCGTCATCGTCATCGTCGTCATCGTCATCATCGTCGCGATCGTCATCGTCGTCGTCACGATCATCATCATCCTCGCCAGGATCTGGCTCAGGCTCAGGTTCAGGCTCAGGCTCAGGTTCTGGTTCGGGTTCTGGTTCGGGCTCGGGTTCTGGCTCGGGTTCTGGCTCGGGCTCGGGAGCCGGTTCGGGCTCGGGTTCAGGCTCTGGTTCTGTCGGGGTCTCGACTGGCGGCGCCGCGATCTCGTTCGGTGTCGGTGCACCGCCGCGTCCAGCAAGAGCCGCCGCGTCCGCCACCAGGCCCGCGGCGAAATCTACCGTTTCGCCATCGATCAGGCCGCCCGACAGTTCGGACAAGTCCACGGATTCGCTTCCGAAGGAGGCGGTGATCATCTGAGCGGGTGCCGCAACGGCGAGGCCGTTCGATGCACTCGAAACCGCCGCCCCAGGGCTGGCGGGCGCCGCGCCCGGAAGGGCAGCTTGGGAGGCCGGACGAGCGGGCGAATCGATCACCCTGCGTTCCGATCCCTCGACTACGAGGCGGAAGCGATCGCCCGCAGCGACCATCGCGACCGCGCCCGGACGAACGAGATCGCGGGCCCCGCCATCGTCGGTCGAGACTTCCACCGCCCCTTCGAGCACCTGCATCGAAGCGCCGTCCCGTGCGACGGTAACCGTGAACATGGTCCCCTTGACCACGGCGGCGAGATACTCGGTCTTGACGCCGAAATGCGGATCGGGCTGCTTGCCGATGTCGAACAGCGCGCTGCCCCAGTCCTGGACGATCTGGATGATCGAGCGCTCCTCGCCGCCCGCCGGGATCCGTATCTGCGAATTGCGGCGGACGGTCACGAATTCGCGTCCGCGCACCAGCACCGCGTTCCCGTCCGCTCCGGTCGTCACTATGGACCCGGCCGGCACTTGCACGCCGCGCTGGGCCGTGACGCTGGCTGTACCGCTGCGGACGGCCACCTGGCCCTGCGCTTCGCTGACGACCCACGGGCCGCTTTGCGCCAGAGCACTGGTGCTACAGAACAGGGCCGCGAGAGTGGATAGCTTTACGATTGGTCGGCTCACGAGGTTCTCCTTCGAGCCTGCCCTACGCGCCGAGCTTACACCAAGCGGTTTAGCGATATGGTCAAGAATGTCTGAAATTGACCGAATATCAACGGTTGGGTCCGTAGTTATGGCAGCTCGTATCAAGAAAGAGAGCCGCTCGTGCGTTCTAATGCTGCCAAAGTACTGTCGTTGGTCGCGCTGGCGGGCGCCTTTCCCGCCGCGGCGCAGGACGCGCTCGATCGCACCGACCCCACACAGGCCGAGGCGGATGAGAAGGCGCAGCCGATCGGAGACGACGAGACCCGGATCGACACGGTCGAGATTGACGTCGACCGGACCGTGTTCGAGGACACGCGATACGATGTCGGGGCGATCGTGGTCGAGGGGCTGGTCGCGCTCTCCCCCCAGGATTTCGCCGACATCGTGCAAGACTATTCCGCCCGCACGCTAGGGGCAGGGGAAATGTCCGCGCTCAGTGACCGGATCGCGGCGCGCGCGAGAGAGCGGGGCTTCATCTTCGCCAACGCCGTCATCTCACCGCAATCGCTTTCGTCCGGCGTTCTGCGCGTGAGCCTAGACGAAGGCGTGATCGACGAAATCCGGATCGAGGGAGATGCGGACCCGGCGATTCTCTCGCAACTCGAGCCGTTGCGCGATGGTCGTCCGGTGACGCTCGCGCGGCTAGAGCGCCACATCCTGCTGGCGGACGACATTTCCGGCATCCGATTGCGATCGCCGCGCTACGAGCGCGAGGGTGAGCGCGGCGTCTTGATAGTGGAGGCTCGCCGCGACCGTTTCTCAGGCCGGGCCGAACTCGCTAACGACGGATCGCAGCCAATCGGCCCCCTGCGCGCGCGGATCGATTTCGACGCGAACGGGCTGATATCGCCTTTCGACGAGATCGACTTTACCTATTCGACGGTTCCCACCGAACCGGGCGAGTTGCAATATCTGGCGGGCCGCTACAGCGTGGTTGTGTCCCCGCAAGGGACGGAGGTGTCTTTCGGGGCATCCTATTCCGCGACGCATCCGGGCGCCTATCTGGCGGACCGCGACATCTTCGGGAAATCCGCGCGCGTGTCGGGACGCCTGCGCCATCCGCTGCGCCGTTCGCGCGGCTTCTCGATCTGGGTGGATGGGGAACTGGAATTCCGCGACTTGCGCCAGGACCGTTTCGGCGCGCTTGCGCGCCACGATCGTATCCCGGTGGCGCGCCTCGGTTTCTATTCGCGGGCGCTCATGCTCGACGGAGCGATCCGCGGCGGCCTGACCCTGTCGCAGGGGCTCGATATCCTGGACGCGACGCAGCAGGGCGATCCTCTCGCCTCGCGCGAAGACGCTTCGCCCGATTTCACCGTACTTTCGGGCTGGTTCGCATGGGAGCGCGCGCTGGCGTCCTCGCTTGAACTCGCTCTGGCGGGGCGTGGACAGCTATCGAGCACACCTCTGCTGATCACCGAGGACATCGGCCTTGGCGGCAATTCCTTCCTGCGCGGCTACGATTTTAGCGAACGGTCGGGCGACAACGGGATCATGGGTTCGGCCGAACTGCGTTACGACTGGAGAAATCCGCTCGGCATGCTGCGGCGCGCCGAGCTTTACGCCTTCGCCGATGGCGGGGTAGTCGGCAATCTGGAAGACGGGCGTGGCAGCGGTTCTCTCGCATCGAGCGGCGGGGGCATCCGCACCGACCTCACCCGCAATCTCGACCTTGATCTGGAATTGGCGTTCCCCCTCACCGGGCCACGCTACGACACCGACGACAAATCCCCGCGCTTCAACGTCGCCGTCACGCAGTCGTTCTGATGCTCGAATCGGGACGCTTGCCAAAGCGGCTCAAGTGCGCCGCTTGAGACGGCAGAAGCCAGGCGAGTGCGGGGGCATACTAAATTTGGAGGGGAATCTACGTCCGCTTTCGGTTAGTAGCCAAAGTTTCGCGAACAACCGCGATTAGGGCGTATTCTGTTGAAGAAGTCGCCGCTGGAGCGTTTGGACACTGTCATCTGACGGCGGGGGAGCGGCGTTGCCATCGCGTTCAGGCGGGTGCGAGGCCCGGGATTGGCTTCATTTTGACCAGCTTGCGGAGGTTCTGGGCCGCGGCTGCGAGGTGGAACTCGTCTTTCGTTCCATTGGGACCGCGCAGGCGCAAGCGATCCAGTTTGAGGATGCGCTTGAGGTGGGCGAACAGCATCTCGACCTTCTTCCGCTGCCGACTGGAGACTCGGTAAGCATCGCTGGCGGTGATCTCGCGGGTCAGATCGCGTGCACCTTCGTAGACCGAGCGGGTCACCTTGCGAGCCGGCATGTTGGGCGTGCAGCGCTGGCGCAAGGTGCAGGTCTGACAGTCCTGCTGCCGGGCGCGGTATCGGATCGATCCGTCCTTATCGATCCCGCTTCGCGGCGTGCTGAAGTTGCGGTTGGACCGTCGCAGCCGATTGCCGGCCGGGCAGATGTAACTGTCGTCCTCGTGATCGTAGGTGAAGTCCGATCGGGCGAACGTGCCATCATTGCGCGCCGATTTTTCGAACACCGGGATGTGCGGCTTGATCCCTCGTTCCTCAACCAGCCAGGCCAGGTTCGGCGCGGAGCCGTAAGCCGTATCGGCCACCAGCTTCTCCGGCCAAAGGCCGAACCGCTCCTGCGTCCGTTCGATCATCCGACGCTGGGCGAGGACTTCGGCTTGCCGGATCGCTGTCGTCGCCTCGACATCGACGATCACCGCGTGGTCGAGATCGATCAGGTAATTGGTGCTGTAGGCGTAGAAGGCTCGCTCGCGCGTCGCCGCGGTCCAGCGCGAAGCGGGATCGGTGAGGTTGATGCGCTTGGGCGTGACCGGCGTCGATCCGCCGAACGCCGCATCGTCGAGGACCTCGAGATACTCCGCAACGGCGCGACCGGAGGCCTCGGGCGGAAGACCTTCCTCGCCCGGCACCGATCGCTGGCGATGGACATCGGCGCGGATAAGGCTGGCATCGACCGCGAAGCCTTCCGCGCCGACCAGCCCCTCGGCCATGCAGCGCTCGACGGTCAGCTCGAACAGCTTGCGCAACAGGTCGCTGTCGCGGAACCGGCCGTGCCGGTTCTTCGAGAAGGTCGAGTGATCAGGCACCGCGCCATCGAGATCAAGCCGGCAGAACCAGCGATAGGCGAGGTTGAGATGAACCTCTTCGCACAGCCGCCGCTCCGACCGAATACCCATGCAATAGCCCACGATCAGCATCCGGATCATCAGCTCGGGATCGATCGAGGGGCGCCCCATCGCGCTGTAGAACGGCTTCAGATGCTCGCGGATGCCGGACAGATCGACGAAGCGGTCGATCGATCGCAGCAGGTGATCGCCCGGCACGTGTTCCTCGATGCGGAAGCTGTAGAACAGCGCTTCCTGCATTACCGTCCGCTCACCCATCATCAGCCCGATCTCCGCTTGCCTGCGGATTACTGAATCAGGACTTCACGCCGATCTCAAGCGAGACTTTTTCAACGGAATAAGGGCGCAAACCAGCCGCCCAAACTGATAAAAATTGACAACGCGTTGCATATGACGAAACCGACGATATGCACCTGAAGAACGACGATAATGAAGATGAATCCGCTAGCCGTCTCGACGTAGCCGCAAAAGCAGCAGGGATCGGCGTGTGGGAGTTTGATCCCATCTCAGGTCGGCTCGACTGGGACGATCGCTGCCGCGAACTGTTCGGTATTTCCTCGGCACGCAGGATCGACTACCAGACCTTTCTTGAAGGGCTGCATTCCGACGACCGGGAAGCCGCCGATCTCGCCGTACAGCGTGCGCTAGATCCTACCGGCCCGGGGGGCTACGAGATAGCCTATCGCACGGTCGGCATCGAGGACGGCAAGATCCGCCACATCGCGGCGACCGGACGAACTTTTTTCGAGGATCGCGAAGGTCAACGCGTGGCCGTTCGTTTCGTTGGCGCCGTGGTGGACATCTCGGCAATCCTTGCAGCACAGGACGAGTTGAAGGAGACCGAAAGCCAGTATCGCGGAGTGCTCGAAGCCACGAACGACGCGATCTGGAACTGGGACCTCGTTGCGGATCACGTCGAGTGGAGCGAAGCCCTCCATTCCGCGTTCGGGCATTCTAAATCCGATGTGGAACCGACAGGGGGGTGGTGGCTTGACCAGATCCACGAAGACGATCGCGCCCGCGTAGACCGTGACATTCATACGGTCATTGAAAGCGACGGTATCGAATGGGAAGCCGAGTATCGGTTCAGATGCGGCAACGGTTCCTTCGCAACGGTGTACGATCGCGGCAGCGTGATCCGAGATCCAGATGGGCGACCCATTCGCATGATCGGTGCGATGCTGGACCTCAGTAATTTGCGAAAGGCGGAAAGGACACTCGCGCGGAGCGAGGAGCGTTATCGTGTCCTGACCGAGGTATCGCCGCAGATCGTCTGGATGGCCAATCCGGATGGACAACTGACCTACGCCAACCAGCAGTGGTTCGACTTCAGCGGTCAAGCGCGGAACGGTTCCGCGCAAGAGGCATGGAGGGACGCGATCCATCCGGACTATGTCACTGCTTTGAGGGAAGCATGGGCCGCCGGTAGCCGGGATACCGCAAAGTGGTCCGTTGAGGTGCCTCTCCGGCGCGGGGAGGACGGCTCTTGGCGTTGGCATGTCGTTCGCGGTCGCCCCGCCACAGGCGAGGATGGGACCGTGCAATCGTGGATCGGGGTTGCGCTCGACGTTCACGACAAACGGGAAGCGGCGGATGCCCTCGCGGCAGAAACGGCACGGCTCGAGACACTGCGGCGGGTGGGAAGTGAACTTTCGGCCGAACTCGAACTCGAGAATCTCGTGCAAAAGGTCACCGACGCAGGCGTGGAACTGTCCGGCGCGCAGTTCGGAGCCTTCTTTTACAACGTCCGGGATGATGCGGGCGAGCAGTATCTCCTCTACACTCTTTCTGGTGCCGACAGAGCCGACTTTGAGAAGCTGGGCCGACCGCGCATTACGGACATCTTCCGACCGACCTTCTCGGGCGAAGGTGTCATTCGGTCAGACGATATCACTAAAGATCCGCGTTACGGCAAGAACGCTCCTCACTCCGGCATGCCGAAGGATCATCTTCCGGTACGGAGCTATCTCGCTGTCCCCGTGATCGGAAGGGAAGCGGAAGTGATAGGTGCGCTTCTGTTCGGGCACCCCGATCCCGCTCGATTTACCGAGCAACACGAACGCCTTATCAAAGGCATCGCCGCGCACGCGTCGGTCGCGATCGATAATGCGCGGCTCTACAGGACAGCGCAGGACGAACTGCGCGAACGCCGCCGTGTCGAAGCCGACCTCAGAGAACTAACCGAGACGCTCGAAGAACGGGTGGCGAAGGAAATTGAGCTTCGCTCGAATGCAGAGGAAGCGTTGCGGCAGGCCCAGAAGATGGAAGCGGTCGGTCAACTCACCGGGGGGATCGCCCATGACTTCAACAATCTGCTGACGGTGATCGCCGGCAATATCGATATGGCGGCCCGTGCGATCGAAAATGCGGGCGAGACAAATCCGCGTGTCGCCAGGGCACTCGACGGCGCGCAGAAAGGCGCGCAGCGCGCCGCATCGCTGACCCAGCGCCTTCTTGCCTTCGCTCGCCGGCAGCCCCTCGACCCGAAACCGATCCGCGTTGACCGCCTGATCCGCGGCATGTCCGACCTCCTGGACCGTTCGCTCGGCGAGAGGGTCGAGGTAGAGTTCGTGGGCGCACCTGGACTCTGGCTGGTCGAGGTCGATCCTAACGAACTGGAATCCGCAATCGTCAATCTGGCAGTGAACGCGCGTGATGCGATGCCCGAAGGGGGCAAGCTAACGATTGAGGTCAGCAATGCGAGGCTGGACGAGGCCTATGCCGCACGCCACGCGGAGGTCGCCCCGGGACAATATGTCATGCTCGCGATAAGCGATACCGGTAGCGGCATGCCACCCGAGCTTCTCGACAAGGTCTTCGAGCCGTTCTTCACGACCAAGGAAGTCGGCAAGGGGACCGGGCTCGGCCTCAGCATGGTCTACGGGCTCGTTAAACAGTCCGGGGGACACGTGAAGATCTACAGTGAATCAAATCGCGGGACCACGGTGAAGATCTATCTGCCCCGCCTCCATGATGAAGTAGCTCTGGTCGACGAGGTTGATCCTGCCGAAGCGCTGGAGGAAAGCGATCTCCAAGAACTGGTCTTGCTCGTCGAGGACGACGAGGATGTGCGTGCATATACTGCCGATTGTCTACGGGAACTCGGTTACCGGGTCGTCGAAGCTGCATCAGGCGAGGACGCGGTTGCTCTCGTCAAGCAGACGCTTGAGGAGATCGATCTCCTATTCACCGACGTCGTCATGCCCGGAATGACCGGTGAGGAACTCGCGGCCGAACTTCGGCGCGACCGACCCGACCTCAAGGTCCTCTATGCGTCGGGCTATACCCGCGATGCCATCGTGCATTCGGGACGTCTTCAGCGCGGTGTAGCTCTCCTCCAGAAGCCGTTCAATTTTGCGGAACTAGCACGCAAGCTTCGCGATGTCCTCGAGCTCGGCAATGTCGGACGCGCCATCGCCCTGGTCGATACGAACAGGCAACACGGGCCGGCCCGCGAAGCACTGGGCTCATCCGGGTATGAAGTCGATGTCGTTCACACGGCGAGAGAACTGACGGATAAGGTGCGCTTGCTGGAAGGTCGCGTCGATTGCGTGGTACTCGACGACCGTTCGCAGCAGGTCGACATCGCGCGTACGATCTCGGTTCTCCGCTCGATCGCCGAACATCTTCCGATCCTTGTCCTATCGGACGATTGGGAACGCCTGAAGAAGCTCGAGGACCGATGCATCGCCATTGCGCCGACACCGGACCGGACGGCTGAAGTAACCACCTTGCTGAGACGCCTGAAGGTCCGCTGCAACAACGATCACGACAGCGGAACTTAGCCTCTTTTCAATTCCTCGAGCGCCCTTTCGACATCATCCAATACATAGGGCTTGGGAATGAAAGCGGCATCCTCTCCGCAGCGCGATCGATCGACGTCTCCCCCGTAACCGCTGGCTACGGCAAGGGGAATATCGAGTTCGCGCAGCCGGTCCATGACAGGATAGCTGACTTCTTCCCCTAGGCAGAGATCGACGATAGCTGCGACTGGTCTATTTTTTTCGAGAAAGGCAAGCGCGCTATCCACCGATGACACGCACGCCGCGACATCACGGCCAAGCGCATCAATGATGTCCTCCAAGAGCATGGAGATCATGCCATCGTCTTCGACGATCAGTATTTTGTCCCGCATCACCTTATCCCCCTCCTGTTGCCGTTCTGTTCATACCATGCACCATTGGCAAGCCTGTTCTGACACGAACCCGCCGTTGAAGCGTTTGGGATTGCATAAGTTTACGATCGAGATGCGGTTCGATGGATATGATGCAGGTCTTCTTCATTAATTGCCCCGGTTTGCTGCGCACGATCTCGGCGGCCGTCTGCGCCTATGCCAGCATGATCTTGGTGCTGCGCGTGGCGGGCAAGCATGCGCTCTCGAAGCTGCACGTTTTCGGTTACATCGTCACGGTCGCGTGCGCTTCGCAACTAAATTGTCGGTCCCACCGAGGGCTTCCGATACGGTTTTCTATCATCTTGGCAAACGCTCGCGACACCGTTTCAAGATGAGGGCGCGTATAGGGAAAAGCGGCTACGTGGTCGAAATTGTGTCGCATCGCGGCATTGGTTTCGAAAATAAAGAGTTCGCCAGCCGCTGAGACTGTGAAATCGATTCCTGCAAAATCGAGCTGCAGCGCCTGCCCTACGTCGTGGATCGCTTGCCATGCGGCTTTGCCACAGGCAGCTTCCGGATTTGCCAAATAGTGACGCTCCATTGCTTGGAAATGCTCGCTGGACGCCATTACGCGATAGCGATCGCCCGAGTGAATCTGCCACATGTCATTCGCCAGCCATGCCACTGGGTAGACTTCGCCATCGATGAAAAAGGCGCGCGCCTTGTGGAACATTTCCCCATTTCGTCGACAATCCGTGAAGGCAATCGCATAGACATGCCGCTTGCGTCGCAGCGCATGTAGGGCGCAATCGATGTCCGCAAGTTTGCTGCATAAATAGACTTCCCGGCCCGTTTGCCGCCCGGTCGCGCGGAGGATCAGCGGCAGCGTCATCTCCTCCCGCGCCAGTGTAGCGAGGAGCGCCGCTCTGCCTTCGCGCAGTGAGACTCTTAGCGTCTTGGGAAATTTCGTATGCCGGATTCCGGCCAGCCGTTGGTAATTGCCGTCGCGCGTAGTCCGCAGCACAGCTTGCGGACGGTTAATCGCCGGCAGATGCGGATGCTCGCGCAGATATTGCGCAACCGCCTTCAATGATCGCCGGCCACGATCGGCACAGGCTATGGTATTGAGCAGTAGGCGGGCCTTCCCCGCTGCATGAAGCGGGCTGGGATCACCGGCTACAAGATTCGCGGTGACGAGATTGCGTTTTTCACCGTGCAGTAAATGGGCGAGTGCGAAATGCCCCCCTTTAAACTTGAATTCGATTGCTCCCGTCGGACGACCAACCGCGCAATAGTTCGCAGAATCGAGGCAGCGTGGTCGCAAGATCAATTGCTTCGGGTCTGCTTCCACAGATCGTTCGATCGGCCGTGCTTGTGCAGCTTTCGTAAGGAGCTCACGGGCATCTTTACGGGATCTGCGCTTGCGCATGATGGCCGACAGGCCGAGCAGCCCATCCGCATCGTTCGGGTCAATCTCTATCTGCTGACGAAAAATCGCTTCCGCGGCATCGAGATCGCCGCTCCGCAGCAGTTCCTTCAGCGAGCGCGGGGCGACGAAATTCTCCTGCACATCGATGTTCATTCGATCTCTCACACCCGCAAACGATAGCGCAACATCAGCCGGTCGCTATTCGACGCAAAACCACCGCGCGCATGCAAAGCTTTCTGGTTATTGACGAACAGGATATCACCAGCGTCCAACGCGAAAGAAGTTTGCTCGATGAGTTCCGCCAAGACCTGATCCAGCTCCTCAAGGGCGGGTCCATGCTTCACGATCCCCTCGTTTTTGCGCAACGCGCATTCCTGTAGTTGAGTGCGGTAATAACGGATTGAGGGGGCGGCTTGCTGTCCCCACAACGCTCGCATCGGCCCACGCCCGAAATCGTGGCATCTTTGACGCAAGGCGTTCCGGGTCGCAGCCGAAAGCCGAGCGACGACATCATTCGCGCATACCACCGACGACAGGCCACCCCCGTTGCGATCCGGTCGCACCATTGCGAAGGCGACCAGCGAATGTGGTCGTCGCGCATGCGCGGAGTCGGTGTGGAACGCCAGCGGCTGGTTTGTGCGACTGTAGCGAGTCCCTTTGCTTTCCCTCGCCGCTGCTTCTTGGTCGATCTGAACGCGCGTAAACGAGAGACGTTGCTCGGGCGCAAGGGGCGCGAGTAACGCCTTGGTCTCTTCTGGATCAGAAACAAGGTTAGGATCATGGTGGACGAAGAAATAAGGCGGCCTCGAAAGCCGCCGCACGAGCTCCGATCGAAGCTCCGCATAACGATCTTCAGGGACGCGATCTTCCAAGGCCGGCGCAAGCGCCGCCCGCGAGGCGATCATCATTTTTGCCGAAGTCCAGAACATTTGGCGAGCCTAGGTCCATCATGGTTAACTTCTGGCTAAACATGATTATCGAGACCCGCTCAGTCAGCCGACTTCTCGCGGCCGCAATGGAACGCAACCAGCATCCTCGAACGCAACACGGCCAAGCGCAACGGAATGCTTCGCTTTTATCCGACTATCGACAGGACAACCTGTCATATTCGCACTGAAACGACTGAAGGTATTTGAGGCAACCGAGTTGCGCCCCTAGCAACCGTAAATTGGAGGCGCTGCAAGCATCGGCACCGTCGTGGTTGAACGGCAGCATTCAGGATCGCGTTACGATAGATCGGATAGCCGTTGTGGGGCGCAAAGCTGACATTATTGAGCCTACTTCACGGCCCAGCACGCATCCCCATTAGGAAAATTTCGACCTACCCAGCCTCGTTGAAAGCGATGGAAAGACGCTGTTCCTGAGGACAGCGGGAGAGGGAAAAAGCCCTCCGGTTGTCCTCGTCCATCAACGACGAGGAACACAAAATGCGTAGACCGAACAGACCGGGCGTCAATCAGAACGACATTGACTATACTCGCACCCTGCGCCGCATCACGCCGCTTTCCGAGTGGCACGCCCCCTCCGATGCGGGTCCGCCCTTCATGAAGATTGCCGTGATCGACACCGAAACCACCGGCTTCGATCCGCAATATGATGAGCTGATCGAGATCGCCGTCGCCATGATCGTCATCGATGAAAAGGCCCGCGTGATAGCGGTGGAAAGCCTGCGGAGCGGAATGCAGCAGCCGTGTCGTCCGATCGAGCCAGAGATCAGCCGGATTACCGGGATCACCACCAAAATGGTCGAAGGCAAGCGGTTCGTACCGCAACAAATCGCCAACCATCTTACCGAAGCGGATGCCTGCCTGGCCTTCAACGCCAGCTTCGATCGGCGCCATCTCGAAGAGCTCGTGCCGGAGGTCGGCAACATGCCTTGGATCTGTGCGATGACGGATGTCGACTGGCATGGCCTCGGCTTCGATGGCCGCGCGCAGGGGTATCTGCTGATGCAGGCTGGCCTGTTCAATCCTGTCGCGCACCGCGCTGGCGACGATGTCGCCAGCCTCGTCAATCTCCTCGCGCATGTGTGCGAGAACGGACACACCGTCATGGCCCACGCTCTCGAAGGTGCCAAGGCAGCCAGCTGGCGCTTCGAAGCAAGCGATCTGCCGCATCGCCTGAAGAAGGACGCATATCGGCGCGGCTACCGCCGGTCGTATCACGGTGTCTATCACAAGCTTGTGCGAGAGCCGAACCACGACGCCGAGATCGCCTGGTATCGGGAACTGGTCGGTCGCGATCCAACCATCGTCCCGGTTGACTGGATCGATCGCTACCGCGCCGAGTGGACGTGGGAACCAGAGAAGCGGGAAGTGGAAGTGGCGCACTGGCGGCGCTGATGGTGGGCCATCCGGTTGAGGGAAAAGGCTCCGGCGAACACGCCGTAACACTGAAATAAGGATCAAATCGATGAACAAACCCCAAGCTGGTGGGCTAGAAGTCCACCGGGCGAACGCGCTCGCACTCCGTCTCGAACTCGGAATGCCGGCAGTGGCGACGGGAACGTCGGCGGTCACCTTCGGCGGCGTGGTGACCGCAAGCCTGCCTGTTATGGAAGGAATCGCGCGCAAGGCTTCCGACGATCGCCAGGACGCGGTCTTCGCTGTCTACAATTCTGACACGGACACCAAGCCTGCCTGGTATTTCCTGGTGTTCCGAATGTTGGACTCGATCGGCATGGTGCGGGTTGAGCCGGTCTGTATCGGCGCGGAAAAAGCCCTTGCCCTCGTCACCGTGGATCGCAGCCGGCAGTTTGCCATCGATGGGCGGGGTATCCTTAGAGAAATGAAGGTCACCAAGGCTTCGAAGCGATCCACGGCAACCGCACGAGCGGAGCGTCGGATCGCGGTCGCGGCGGAAGCGCTTGCTCCGGTTCTCGAGACGGGTGCGTGGAAAGCGGACACCTTCGCATTCCAGGCCGACGGCACCGCAGTCCCGGTGGACCCTGCGGCAGCCTGACAGCTTCCGACTACCGGACTCAACGGGGCGGCGCTTCCAACAGGGGCGCCGCCCCTTTTCCGTTTTACAGCAAGGAACCATTTCCATGGCCGATATCTTACGGCGGCATCCGCAAATCTTGTGCTCGCTCGCCATCATCCGCGACCGAAGCGAATTCGCTAGCCGCTCGGCTATCCGTTCGACCGCGATCTTCACCGTCATTCGCAGCAGACGAGCGGGGGCGAGGTTCGCCCTAGACCATCGCGCCTTCGACGGGAGAGCGACCCGTGCGGAAATCCTTACCGGTATCGCTGAACGCCTTCCGTTTGGAGCAACCGTGATCGCACGCGCCTCTCGTACACCGCAGCACTACTTCCGCCACGCGTTCGCCGCAGGTGGACCGCTCCCACTGGCCGACCTGCAATTACTCCAACGCGAACGCGGTGATCTCGACTTCCTTCCGCTCGAATGCGCGAATCTCGCGATGGAGGAGATCGCCGCAGCGTATCGGATCAAGCGGGCGGGGCCCGGTTCTAACATCCTCTCACGGTCGCGCAGAGCACCGGATGAGGCCCAATGCCTGTGGCTGGCTTTCCTCTGGTCGCAGTTCTCCCCGCACGAGCGGACCTCACTTAGCACGGCGTGGGAAGCGTGGCGCGCAGTCGAGAGAGCGCGACCACTCCCCTTTTGAAGAAGCGCGATGGTGCCAACAATGTGAGAAAGGAAAAGCAAAATGGCAAAAACATATCTCGCGCTCGACGCCGAATTTTTCTGGGACCGGGACCTGCATGAACTGCATCGGGCGATGGATCCAAAGTCTCAGCGGCATGCAGTTGCCGTGAAGAAGGTTATGGCGGCAGGCGTCTTTCAGTTCACCATTGACGAGGAAGGTCGGGTGTCCCCGCAAATGAAAGGAAAATAGCATGGCACGCTTGAAATACACCTTCATCGATACCGAGAGCTGGTGGGATCGCGATCTCCATCGCGCCTACCAGCATCTCGATCCCGCGACCGAGCATCGTCGGATCGGCTGTCGGCGCATCGGCGTTGCAGCGGCTCTGGATGTCGAGATCGATGACGAAGGCCGGATCTCGGTTGGTGCTGTCGCTTCTTGGACCGCGCTCGACCTTGGCGGCGAAAGAGAAGTCGTCAGTCGGTTGTTCGATCATCTGCGTCAGCGAGAAGACCGCATCGTGGTGACCTATGGCGGCATCGCGACCGACGTTCAGATCTTGACGCTGGCGGCGATGCAGTATGGGCTGCGGCTCCCTCCTCATCTGCTCGACCTGCCGGGTCGAAAAGGTCCGCGATGGCATCTCGATCTTGCACTCATGCTCAAAGGCGGTGGCCGGACCTTCCATCATTTGTCCGAGGTAGCGTTGCGCATCGGCATCCCGCTCAAATTGCTCGAGGATAAGAAGTGGGTGGATGCCCCAGCGTCCGCCGGAGCGTGGGATCAGGTCCGAGCGCACTGTGAGAAGGACTGCATCGTCACGGCCAGCGCGATGATCGCCTGGAGATGTGTACAGGGGCATGATGCTCTTCGGCTCGAGCCGGCGCTGCTCGGTCTGTTCGCCGGGGTTCTTCGCAGTCGGTCCGAGGAGTCTTACGGCGGTCTCTTGCAAGCCTACCAGGTGTCGCTCGAACAACGGATTTCGAGCGCTTGGGCCGAGGCCGCCTGAGGTTCCTAACCATCTATGCGCCAAATGTGATCGATTCCGACATAGGGTCTGATACAATTTTTTCGCGATCCAAACCGATCACCGTTCAGCGAACACGCTATCCAAATATGCTGCCAGCCTGATCCCACCCTGCTTCAGCCGCATCTTTGCCATGCTAAGATGCTCGTATTGATAGGCGTAGCCAAGGCTGGGGTTAGACTGGCTCCCTGTTGGGTAGATGTCTTCGCGTATCTGGGTGGCTTTTCTATTGGCGGCCAAAATCAAGACCATTGGCAATAAGAAGGTCTTTGCCGATGCAAGCATGACGCCTCGCCAATTGACCAAAAAAGGCGGGTTCCGGAACGGAACCCGCCTCCTTCGCAATCGGCTGAGGGGTCAGAAGCCGATCGTGACCCCGGCGTTCACGCTCGCCACGTCGACATTGCCTCCGGTGGCATAGCTTCCCCGCAGGAATGCTCCAGAATTCGTTCCGATGTCGGCGAACAAGCCCGCTCCGATGGTGAAGTAGCCATCCGGGTCGACACCCTGCAAACGGAAGCTGTTTGTCGGTGCGCCTAGGAAAGCGACGTCACGGAACGAATTGTCGTCGTCGTCGAAGCTATAGGCCACCGTCACTTCGGGAAGAAGCGTCGCAAGGCCGGTGGTAAACGCGGTTCCTGCCCGCAGGCCGAGGGTCGGCGTCAGAACGCTTTCGTCCGCCTCTTCAACAACCAGGCTGACCGCACCGGCACCTTCTTCCGTGAAGCCATCGAAATCGAACTGGCGGAAGGAAAGCTGTCCGAACGGAGCGACCCAGCCGCCGCCGAAGTCGACCATGTACTCCGCACGCAGACTACCGCGAAGTTCCGTGCTGTCGAAATCGGCAAGAGCGGTGCGCGACAGGGTCGGCATGATGCGCGTGGCGTTCCAGTCACTCCAGCCGTAGACGAGATCCGCTCCGATTGCGAAATTGCCGAACGCCTGGCGCAGATACGCCCCGACCATCCATGTGTCGGCTTCTGCGGTCAGAAGATTGCTGTCGGAATTGGCGCTGATCCGACCGTAGCCGAAACCAAGACCGATCTCACCGCGACCAGTGGCAACGCCGAACCCTGCGGAGGCCCCGTAATTGTCGGCTTCGAAATCTCGCGAACCGACATCAGTGTCGCCCTCGAATTCGACGAAGTCACCTGACGGAGCGATCCAAACGTTGAAGCCACTGGCACCTGCCGGAACACGGCGGCTGCTGATGGCATCGACGAACGGCGCGGTCGTTTCGAGCGCGGTGAGCGAGCCATAGAATTCGCCCGACGCGAGCTCGTTCAAGGCCGTGGACACTTGGTCCATCGTCAGAAGCGAGTCGAAGCCTACGAAGATGTTCGCGAGATCCTGTGACAGGACGAACTGATTTCCGCCCAGTCCGATACCGCCTGCAGAACCGGCCCTGATCGTCGCGATGACATCGGGGAATGCTGCGGAAAGAGCAGTGCCCACAGCGATCGCGTTCTGGTTGTTCCCGGCAGTTTCGAAACCGACCCGATCGGCGCTTGCGAACACGATGGTCCGGCCACCTTCGGTTCTCGTGCCGAGGTCGAAGGTCACGAAGTTGGACGGTGAGTTCACCGCCACATTCGCACTGGTCGTAACCGTGCCCGAAACGCTCGCAATATCGACCCGCTGCCCATCGGTGAAGATACCGCCTGTCGGGCTAACCAAACGAACGGTGCCCGCCAGATTCATGTTTCCGTCGACCGTCAGGAACGAGGTTCCAAGGTTGGCAAAAGCCTGGCCGAATGCGTTCTCCGGCGTCGTGAACAGGCCCGAGGCCAAGCCGATCGACTGGAAGGCGAGCGGGTTGGTCGATGTGCTGTTGCTGGAGAAGCGCGGATCGCTCACCCGGACCAGGGTCGGTGTCACGCCAACAGAAAGCGAGCCGGTTCCGGTCTGGGTGAAGTTTCCATTCTGGTAAACCTCCACACCGTCGATAGCTGTTACCGAACTGTTTGTCCCGAACAGAGGAGCGGGAAGCTCCACGCGACTTCCCAGGACAAGGCTCGCCGCATTGACGGTGTTGCCGCGGATACCGAACACGCTGTCGCTTCTGCCGACTGTGGCCAGCTGGATTTCGCCACCATTGATGGCGAAAGTTCCGACATCCAGAGTGTAATCGGCGATCGTGTTCGTGTTGCTCCGCGGCGCAAACGCAGCGCCGGTGATCAGGAACATACCATTCCCAGCCTTTGTGAGCGATTGGATGCCAAGGACGCGGGCACCGCCTGCGAAGGCCGAAAGGTCACCCGCCGCCGCAATACCCGGATCGGTATTGCCGAAGCTGTCTTCGAGCATAGCCAGCGCCGTGTCGCCCAGACCGAGATAACCTGAGCCGTTTAAAGTCACGGTTGTTCTGGTGAACCGTTCGCCGGTTTCCTCGTCATATTCGGCCGCTACACCGCCGCCCGTCACGGATCCCGAATTCAGCGCGATACCTGCGGTAATACCGCTGGTGCGGATCGTGTCGTCGATCGCTCCGGAGACTCCCGCGACCGAGATCGTGCCTCCAAGAAGACCATTCTGTTCGACTGCATAACCCTGCTCGATGGCCTCGGCGAGATCGAAGACCTCTTCTTCGCCGAGCTGGGTCAACGTATCCGTCGAACGCGTCGTGTAATTATTTACGTTCTGACCAAGCGAGACGTCGCCGCGCAGAACGCCGTTATTGACGAGCGTTCCGTCGAGCGCGGCAAGCGAAGCATTGCCGGTCACAAGGCCGTTATTGGTCAGCGTGGCCGTACCGCCGGTTGCCGCATACGTGGTGGTGGTCGTGTCCGTACGGGTCACATCGTTCAGATCGGTCCGGGTCGTCGTGGACGAAATGTCCTCGTAGAGCGAGAAAGCCCCGATCGATCCGAAAATCTGGCCATTATTCACTGCGGTAGCCGCAGTGGTGCTGTATACCCCTGCGAAGGCGCTGGTTCCGTCGAAAGCCGCACCGCCATCGTATCCGATGCGTCCGGAATTGGTCAGGGTGGCAGCACCGCCAGTCCCGCTGCGATCGAACGTCGTGGTCTGGCCGGTCAGGACGCCATTTGTATATTCGTCTTCACGGGTAGAGACCGTGTCGAAGAAATAGGTGCCGACCCGCATCGAAGCACCGTTCGTTGCGGCCAGCACGCTGCTGTTCGCACCGATCGTCGCGCTCGATCCCTCAAGGCCGAAAACCGTGATGTTGCCGAAATTGGCAGGAATGTCGGCGTTGGCGGCATTAACAGTCAAGGTTGCCGTTCCGCCGGTCCTCGCTGATGTTCTTTGCTCCGAGTAGCTGGTGCGTAGACCATCTTCACGCTCTTCCTGAAAAGCGAAAGTCGTATCGGCGCCGGAGGCGACAACCAAGATACCGTTGCGAACCTGGCCGGATACCGTGGCAGCGGCATCGCCGGCGTCGGTCGAAAGTGTCAGGCTGTTGCCAGCAGCATCGGCGAGATCACCGTAGCCGAGAGGGTCGACATCGCCGATACCGATGGTCCCGGCAACGGTGGCAGAGACGTCACCGCCCGATGCCGTGCGCGTTTCAGCGTAGTCTTCCGTGAAGGTCGATCCTGTTGGCGTCGAGGTCGAGGTTTGAGTACGATCGTAGGCGAGCGCGGAGTAGCGGCTATTCTGCGAAACGACGCCAACAACCGAGCTGTCAGCGCCAAGCGTGACGGTGTTGGTCCCGCCAGCACCATTCGCAAAGATCGAACCGCCAACAGTGCCAGAAGTGATCGCAACCGTGACGTCGCCATCGCTTACGACATCCTGCTGCGAGAATGTCCGCACGAGATCGCTGCTGACGAATGCGCCGTCTTCATCGAAAGCCTGTGCGAGATCGTAGGTTTCCGTAAAATCACGGCCACCGAATGCTTGTGCGGTCGCAGTAAGGTTACCACGGATCAGACCGTCATTGCCAATCTGCGCGCTAGCGGAACCCGTAGCGCTGAGGCTGGCATTGCCAGTGATCTCGCCGCCATTGACGACCAACGAGCTGTCGCTGTCTGTGCGACGCTGAGACTCCTCGCGGGTATACTCCCGATCGAAGCTACGCTGGTCGCCATCGACATCGAAAGTGCTGGTCTGACTATCGGTGAAGCTGGATACGAACTCGTCGCCGTCAGCATTACCAGTGAAGCCGCCAAAGATCGTCCCGCTGACGACAGCCGAGCTGTTGCCATTGGCCGACTGGAACACCGAGCCATCGCTTGCGCCACCGAACGGAGCGAACTGAACGGCACCATTGGTTCCCGCATAGACGCCCGTTACGTCGCCCCCGCTCGAGGTTTGTGCCTGGTCACGCTGAATATTGCGCGTCGTCGTCGTGCCGCCGTCCGCACCCGGGACGAAGACCGTGGTCGTCACGTCCGTCTCGAGGAAAGCGGTATCGGTCGCGCGGCTGTTGGCCGAGGTCTGGCCGATCACCGCGCCTTCATTGACTACATCGGCGCTGCCGGTGCCGCTCCCATTGACATTTCCGGTCACAAGACCGCCCGCTGCATTCGCGAAGCTGGCATCGCCGCCCAAATTGGTGCTGCTGTTCGCTCGGGTGTTTTCGTTCACATCGGTGACGATCCCGGTCGCGGCATCAGTGGTTGTCGTGAAGCTGTTGGTGTCGGCATTCTCCGACGAGAAGGCGCTGGCGTTTGAGTTCACGTTGCCATTGATGCGCCCGGCGTTGATGACGCTCGCGGAGGTGTTGCCGAATGCGCTCACCGAAACGGGCGAGGTCGCGGCAAGGCCGATCAGCCCACTCGCTGCGTTGTTGATCGAGGCATTGCCGCCTGTGCCCGCATTGGTCGAGAAGCTGGATGACTGACTGTTGCCCGTCCCGTCAGACGAGGACGAAGAGCCGCTAAAGCTGCCGTTACCGCTTGCGTTTGCGAAGACCGAATCACTGATAACCCCGGCATTGGTTACGGCCGCGTCATTGTTAGCAAAGACGTTGACGAAACCATTCACCTCACCGGTTTCGCCGACACTGAGTGAACCATCGGAGCCAGTGCTAATGTTGGTAGAGACTTGAGCGAAGGTACTGGCGCCGGTGTTGGAATCGGAAGAGCTTTCCTGTTCGAAGGTGCTCGCGTTGCCGCTCGAGTTTGCGAACGCAAATCCTGAAGCGCCAGGCGTGCCGACCGATCCATCGATCGAGACATTGGCTCCGGCGAAACCGGATGCATCCACACCGTCGCCAACCGTGCCCGTTTCGCCGACGGCTATAGTTGCCGTACCGCCGGTGCTTTCGCTGCTGGACGATTGCGAAGACTGATTGAAGCTCGCACCATCGAAGGAGGATGCGAAAGCGTTCGAATTGGTGCTGCCATCGGCCCTGGCAAACAGGGATGCACTGACTTCGCCATCGTTCGATACGCTCGCGTTCCCGTCGGCGTTCGCTTCGACAAAGCCATTTACGAGACCGGTCTCTCCGATGGCAATCGACGCATCCGAACCGGTGCTGGAGTTGTTGGACGATTGTGCAAAATCGCTTGCGCCGGTGCTGCTATCGAACGTGTTGTTCTGCGAGAATGTGCTGTTGGTGCCTCGCGAGGAAGCGACGACGAAGCTCGGACTGGCTTCGGTCCCAACGGCACCGTCCAATTCGATAGTTGCCCCTGCAAAGCCGATGGCCTGTACGCCGCCCGTTACGCTTCCGGTCTCACCGACATCTACGGAGGCGGCGCCGCCAACCGTAGCAGATGCCTGCGAAAAACCAGATGTCGAAACAGACCCAACCGTCGTGGACGTATCCATCCCCTCGAAATCGCTGCTCCGCGATATCGCAGCAACATTGGAATTGAACGCATCGTTGCCAACCGCGCCGTCGATCCTCACGTCGGCGGATTCAAAACCGCGCGCTTCGACGAAGCCGCTGACGGAAGCGCCGTCACCAACAATTATGGAGGCCGTCGATCCGATTGATGTCGCGGTCTGGACCCGGTTGAAACTGGAATCGGCACCGTCCATGCTCGACACGGTTACCGTGGCGCCTTCCTGCGTGTTCGAGGACGCAAAGAGGTAGTCGAACTCGGTTTCGGAGCCGACCGCGCCATTATTGACGATCGAGACACCTTCCAGCGCAACGACGTCGATTGACCCTGTGTTCGCTCCCTCGCCTATGGCGACGGAGCCGGTTCCGCCTACCCGCGTGAAGCCAGAGGTGGTGGTCGTCGTGGTAACGCCGTCCACGGTCTCGGTTTCCAAGGTGGATGGAAGGGCGGTGAAAAATTGCGATTGCGCGTAGGTGTCGCGAAGGTCGGAATCGTCGGTCGCGGTCGCTGCCGTCCCCACATCGCCGTTGAGAACGACGTCGGACGAAGTTCTCGAAGCGAGATAGATCGCCTGCGGGCCCGAACTGTCGATCTGGCCTGAACTGGTCAGAGTGGCGGGGCCTTGGGCGTTGACGAAAACACCTTCGGCTAGAAGCCCGCTATTCGTGATGTCGGTCGCGCCCCCGACGCACAAAACTGCGACCTCACCTGTAATCGACCCACTGTTGTCGAAGCTGAAAGTGTTTGCCGCGCTGGCTGATGTTCCGACATAGAACAGGCCGACTGGGGCGCCGCTGGTGCCGACATCGCCGCCATTGCCGATCGCGACCGCGCCCTGCTGCGAAGGTTGGATCTGATCGTTCGGCTGGATGACATTCGCGGCATCGGCGATCTCCAGCGTCACACCGCTTTCTGTTACCGATGCAAGAGCCGCATTCACTTCGGCTGCCGTGCTGTCGGCCGTGCAGGTAACCGTGCTGCCGTCCACCGTGCACGCGGCATGCGCGGGGCCGGTGGCGCCGATTGCGATTGCGGTCGATGCGGCGCCCAGCGCCAGGCGAACTTTATACTTCATTTTGAAGCCCCCTCATTGATGAATCGAAGGACGCCATATTCAATCAACACGCGGGTGCGGATATCCCCACATATGGGGATGACGAAAAAATTGTTTTCCGCCAGAGCTTAGGCAAGAGAGAAGGAAATACCTTGGGGGAAGGGTATGAATCTAAGCTTTGAGAAGGCCTATGATCTGGTGACGGATCACGAACAGTTCCTTGCCCACCTCAGCGAGGTCGCGATCTCTATTGGCGCGAAAGATTACGCTGCCGGATGGGCTTCCGATGCAATGGTGGAAAGTATGTTCGCGATCTCGGCCGAGTGGCCGGCGCACATGATTCAAAGATACCACCTGGAATTCGCATCCCAAGACCCCTGGACCGTTGCAATGATTCAGAAGGGATCGTCTGACGGATCGTTCGTCATCATGGACGATCTGGTGCTCACAAAAGTGTTTGATAGAAGCCTGCTTCGAAACGAGCTTCTCCTTCCGGAAGGCGAAGACCTTCTGCACGGGATTGCCAATTCGGTTCAGCTGTCGAATGGCGGCAGGGGCGGTGTGACATTCTATCGTGGAGCGAAACAGAAGCCTTTTTCTGCGGAAGAACGCGCTCGGCTCAACGCGACGTCGCGGGATATGACGCGGCTTATCAATCTGAAGGCCCAGCTCCATAGTCAGCAGATGATTTCGAAAGACTGGCGCAGTCTGGTCGACACCTTCACTTTTCCGGTGTTCGTCATCGATTTGAACCGCAAGATCGTAGCTTCAAATGAGACTGCAGAACGGATTCTGCAGATGGAGCGTGGCCTGATCTGCCGGAACGGTTCGCTCAGTGCTGCTTTGCCGGAAAGAGCGAATGCCCTCGTCGAAATCTGCTCCGCGGTGGCGCATGGCCAGATCGACGACGTAACGAGCTTTTCGGTCCAGTGCGGCGATATCTTGCGGCATTTCACCGTTCTGGTTCCGCCAAACCCCGGAGGCGGGAAGCGCATCCTACTAATCGGCGATCGCGCAAAGCGATTGAGCGCGAGTACCGTGCAACTGCTTCGCGCAAGGTATCGCTTGTCGCCCGCTGAAGCCGAGATAATCTGCGCGATGGCAGAAGGTCATTCGCCCAAGGAGCTCTGCGAAATAAGATCGGTAGGCCTCGAAACTATACGCACGCAATATAGATCGGCGATCCACAAAATGGATTGCAGGGACCTCACCGATGCCGTTATCCAAGTTCGGCAAGCGCCCGATATCATTTGTGACAAGTGAAAAGAAATTGACCGTTCGATACTGAATTTTTGAAATCACGGGCATACAGCGCGGAACGAAGAGTAAACCATCCCTCACGGCAAATCGATCGAAATTACCCAGCAATTAGAGTGCCCATCTTTGTCGTCTATGGGGCACCATTTGTTCTCATCAGAACGTTCCAAAACATTGCAGAAATGGCGGAATTCTGCCATTCTTGACCTCTAGCGCAGAAAGCGAGGTCTTGTTTTGTTCCGCTTTGTTCCAACGTCTCTGGGGGCCTCGGCTGGGGGCTCCAGCTCAAAGGCCCCCAAATCGCACGAAAGTGAGGCCCCCAAATGAGCCTCAATGTGCAGGAAATCAAAGGCTTCCGGGCTGCCGACAAGTCGTACAAAAAATACGACTCGCGGGGGCTGCTGCTTCTGGTGAAGCCGAACGGCTCCAAGCTCTGGTATTTCAAGTACCGCTACGGCGGGAAGGAAAAGAAGCTGCCCATCGGCGCGTTCCCAGAGGTCAGCTTGTCGCAAGCGCGCCAGCTTCGCGACCGGGCTCGGCTCAAGGTTACCGACGGCGTCGATCCGATGCTGGAGCGGAAGCGCAAGAAGGCCAGGATCAAGCTAGGCGCAGAGAACACATTCGAGGTCATCGCCAACAAGTACATCGATGAGAAGATGGTGCCCGAGGGCCGGGCGGAAGCCACGCTGCGTAAGGCGCGCTGGTTCCTTGACCTGCTCAAGCCTGCAATTGGCAATATGCCGATCAACGATGTCGATCCGCAGTTGATGCTGGCGGCGCTCAAGAAGCTCGAAGCCAAAGGCAATCTGGAGACCGCGAAGAAATGCCGATCCTTCGCAAGCCGGGTGTTTCGGTATGGAGCCGCGCTTGGCCAGTGCCAAACCGATCCAACATCGATCCTACAGGGCGCACTGGTCACGCCCAGAGCGCGGCACTACGCGGCGATCCTCGAGCCAGAGAAGTTGGGCGGGTTACTGCGCTCTATCGATGACTTCGAATGCTATCCCGCCACCAAATTCGCGTTGAAGATCGCACCACATGTCTTTGTGCGACCCGGCGAGCTTCGCCATGGCGAGTGGAACGAGATCGATTGGGACAAGGCCACTTGGACAATTCCGGAAGGCAAGATGAAGGCGCGTCGGACCCATGTGGTGCCGCTTTCACGCCAGGTGTTGGAACTGTTTCGCGAGCTAAAACCGATTACCGGCGGCAAGGGTTACATCTTCCCGGCGTTCCATACGCGACAGCGCCCAATGAGCGAGAATACGATCAACGCCGCATTTCGGCGTATGGGCTTCACCAAGGACGAAGTGACGGCGCATGGCCTGCGATCAACGGCCTCGACCATGCTCAACGAGAGCGGGCTTTGGCACCCCGACGCGATCGAGCGCGCCTTGGCTCACGGCGATAGCAATGCAATTCGAGGGGTATATAATCGCGGTAACTACTGGGATGAGCGGGTGAAAATGGCTCAATGGTGGAGCGACTACCTGGACAAGCTCAAGACGGACGGAGCGATCTCTTGACGTGGGCGATTGGAAGCACGCTTATCGAGCAAACACTGGCGGGGCCAAGCCGTCGCACGATCACCGGCTCAATGTCAGGCGCCTATTTCTTCGGGTTCCAATAGAGCGACACGATCACATGGCGCACATGGTATTCCCTGCCGGTGCGAGCGTGAGTATGTCGAGTTCTCATCTCCAAATCGCCGGTGGCGCGTTCTTCGATGGTGACGTCTTCGCGGGAGGCTCGAAGGTGCTCTTCCCACTTGTCCATCACCCGATCTGACCGCTCACCGAAGTGGTAGATAATTAACCCACCTCGATCTTGATCCTTGTTCGCCGTGGCGTATCGGCTGTCCAGTTGATTGAACCCCTGTAGCAGCCAATCATAGCTGCTGTGGGTCTTAGCCTCTCCGAGCCAGAGAAAATCAAACCTACCATCTATAACGATGTCGCAGTGACCACCGGTCGTAGTGTCATGCGAAGCTTGGAAGCCAAGATGCTTGAGCGAAGTAATGATGTCGATTGAGAGGCCGTCCTCGCTTCGCCCCTGCCTTTCCTTGGGGGTGCGGGAGAACTCTTGGAGGATGTGGTCGATTGCCGGATCAACTTGCTCAAGCAAGTCTTGGGCGCTTCCAGCGAATGCCACCGCAAGCGCGATTTCCGATGCGACATTGCCGTTCGCTTTAAGCTGCAACTCCCGCAGCGTGTAGCTAGTCATCCGTTCGAGCTTTCAGAAAGCGTTCGGATGATTCGAAATAGGGGATCAGCTTGCTCTCAAAATCCTCGATCAGTTCCCCGGTGTGCGGGTGTTCCAATGAACCGGTGCGCCGCGCGCTAGCAAGCTCGACAGCGTCGACATGAAACTCCTCGTCATCATCCTCGGAGTAGAAAGCCTTGGCATCCAGTACGTGAACCGTTGACCCGGCCAAAATAGCCAGCGCGGCAAGAAACTCTTGGTTCACCTCGTCGCATCCCACAGCATGCAACAATGTAGGCACGGTCAGCATCCGCAACTCTTGGTCCTCGAGCTGTCCCATGAAGTCGATAATGCCCAGCGCAAAGGTTGCCGCAGGAATGTCTGGCCATCCCTCCGCCACTTCGTGCTTTAGATCATCTATAGACATCAATTTCCCATGACACTTGCTGCTAGGCGAAGTGAATTATGCGCTCTCGGACGTAGTCGTAGTCGAACAATCCGACAGACTTTCGGATCAACGCGTCGAAAAGTTGGGGGTTCGGGTTCTCAGCAACGCGGCGCGTGGTGTGCAGATTGACCTCTGGATGGGCCTCTACGCCCCCGCCAAGGTCGATTGTGTAGGCTAGACTGAGTTTGTACGGCTTCACTGGGGTTTTGAGCTTCTCTTTGCCGCCCTTGTGATAGAGTTCGTCGCGAAGGCAGTCGCCAGACAGCCTCATGCGCTCCTGCTTGATCGAGCGCGTCGTGGTGCCAAATGCAAGTTCCACGACACGCCCTTCGGAGGCGTCATCATACATGGCCTTCATCGCCGGGAACAGATTGAGTGGCTTCTTGAACGGATCAGTGCCAACCAATTTCCGAAATACATCCATCGCAATCATCTGCGACCCACGCGCAATGTCGGCCTGGGTGTTGCGTGGGCAGTCAACTCGAAGGTCAAAGTAGTCGCCGCTCCCCGGAATCCAAATTACATCGAAAGCCTGATGTCGAATCAGCTTCAGCCCAACCACTTCGTCATAGATTGACAGGGCGTTTGCCGTGCCATCGGCAAAGCTGGAGGGATCTAGCACCACCCTCTCCCGCCTTGCCCTGACCGAGCCGAAGACCGCGCCGATGCCTCCGCCGAACTCTTCGATGGCAAGCAACACCGGCTGGCCCAAGGGGAGCTTTTCTAGCTCCGTCTCATTGAGTAGGAAAGGGTACGCTTCCTGCAATGGGCCAGTCGAGACAGTCGCCGATTTTAGCTTGGCACGCATCGCCTTCATCACTGAGTCGCTGGCCTCGTAGAGCGTCACGAGCTTTTCGCCAGCCAACTGGTGCTCGTTCAGAGCCTCTAGGAGTCCATCGAGCTTGCCGTCTGGCGTCTCTTTCTTGTCGTTGAGCTTGTCGGCAGTTCCCTGCCAGCCACGACCTCTTGGAACGCTATTCAACTCGAATATTGGCTTCGACACATCATAGGGCACGCGTGCGGCCAGACTTGATGCGAGTTTGGATCGACTTTTCTTCACGATGCCTCCTGCGATACGGCAACCTATTGGCGAAATTCACAAGTGTCACCGGTGAAGTTCTCGAAGGAAGCGAATTGGGGCAATCCAAAGCTACCATCCTTTGGTGTGAGAAAAGATCACAGCATAGCGCATGCTCGCAATGACTTTTTGGGCTTCAAATTTTCGGAGGTTGACACACGCCCCCTTGGTAGCCGGCTTTCCCGAAAGCCGGGCGCTAAGCGCCCGGTTCCTTCTTCTCGTCGTCCAGCGAAGGGCGAAGAACGATCCGACCGTTGATCGGCACCACTTCCAGTTGCAGCGAAAGCCCCTTGCGGTCGCGGTGGAACCACGCGGCTCCGATGCGGGTCCAGAACCCCTTGTCGCCCTTGTTGGCGACATGCCAGGCGAGGAAGTCCGGCGGATTGGTCTCCTGCGCGGGTGCGGTATTGCTGCGTGCCATGATGATTTCCTTTCGTGTCTGGTGGCTCGTTGCACCAACGGAAGGGCCGCACGGCCAAGGGCAGAATTCATGTCCCACACGGGTGAGCGGAGCGAACTGGCGCGGGCCGGGCATTGAAGGCTGACCGCGTGCGGTCAGTTGGGTGCTCAAGAACGAAACCGCCTGATCGAAAGGCATGCAAACGCATGGCAAATCGTCACACTTGCGCGCTGGATCACTCTCGCCCAAACCTTCGCCATGGCAATCGAGGGCAGTTCACGGAAACGCTGGAGCGAAGAGGAGACGGTGCTCGCGCTGTATCTCTACTTCCAGCTGCCGTTCGGAAAGCTGCACTCGGGCAATCCGGAAATCCAGGAGCTTGCCGCTGCGCTCGGGCGAACGAACAGCTCGGTTGCGATGAAGCTGTGCAATTTCGCCAGCCTTGATCCCAAAATCACCGATAGCGGACGGAAAGGTCTGGAGGGTGCGTCCAAGCTTGATCGTGCAACCTATGCGGAATTCGGCCAGGACTGGACCGGTCTCGTCTTGCGGGCCGAAGACCTATGGGCTGCACAGATCGGGCAATTTGACTCGTCACCCGCGCCATCGCGCCTCAACGAGAAGCGCAGCGAATTCCGGTTCGAGCCTTATCAAGGCGAGTCCACGACACAGGCGCTCGTCAATCAGCGCGTCGGCCAGGACTTCTTCCGCCGTGCGGTGCTCGCCAATTACGAAGAGACCTGCTGCATCACCGGCATCGCCGATCCGCGCCTGCTAACGGCAAGCCACATCAAGCCATGGGGCAAGGACAGCGACAACCGGCACAACCCCGCAAATGGCCTGCTGCTTTCTGCGACACTCGACCGCGCCTTCGATCGCGGGCTCATCACGGTCGATCGCCAACGGCGCATTCGCGTCTCGCGGCAACTGCGCGAAAGTCAGAGCCGCGAGACGCGCGACTATTTCCAGCAATTCGAGAACGCAACGTTGCGGTCAGCAATCCGGTTCGATCCCGAACCGGCGTTCCTCGATTGGCACAACGAACATTGCTTCGTCGATCAACGCGCCGCCTGACGTGTCAGGCGGCGCGCGGACTGCCTCCCCTCAATATTCGCTGGCGAGCATGAGGGTTAGCACCCTCCGGGTAACCGCAGGATTGGCCGGGTCCTCGCTGCCAAACTGCAAATCGCGGTCGTATGCATCAATCTTCCAGAACACGGTTTCGGCAGGCCTCGCCGGTCGCGTCGTTGTCCAGCGACCTTCGCTGTCTCGATAAATCGCCCCGAAATCGCGTTCGCCATAAGGATCGTTGTCCGGCGTGAAGGCGTCAAAGGTCTCGACCAGCTCGCGCACTCGCGACTGATCCGCCTCGGGCAATGCCCGGAAACCTTCGGTTGCAAGGGCAACGCAAGCCAAGCCCATCGCCTGCCGCGCCAGGTCATTGAGCCGGGCAATCCGCTCGCTTTGGGAAAGGATGCCAGCGGTCATTGCACCGCCCTCCCGCCGCATTCGCAGATGTGAACAAGCTCGCCAAAATCCTCGCGCTCACCCAGTTCCTCGGCCAGTCGCCGCACGGTCCCGAACGGCAAGCCGTTCTCGATCGCCAGCATCCGCAACCAGTCCTCGCGGCACTCGGCACCGCAAGCCCGGTAGTTCAAGATCAGATCACCCATCTTCTGCCCTCCTTCGGCTGAAAGCCGCATCCGACACGCGGCATGCGGCCTGCCTTCCGGCGAGGATGGGAGGGGGAGGGAAAACCGGAATCGATGCCCTGGCGCGGGCCAGCGGGCGAAGCCCGCCACACGGGGGCGTCTATTTCCGGTTTCGGGAACGAGAGGGCAAAGCCCTTGGTGTTCCCGCCAAGGATCGTCCGGCGATCCGGAAAGATCGGCACCCTTGCAACGGCGCGAAGCCGACGGAGGTCCTGCGCGCGCGATCAGTGCGCCAGCGGGCGTCCGGCAATGAGAGAGGCAAGAGTGCCTGCGGGTTAGTTCAGGAATGCCGCGCCCTCAGTAGCGCAGAATGCGCGGGACAGAGCGTGTCCATCAGGAATTCCCGCTCCGCTTAAGACTGCTCCTGATCGTCACCCGGATGGGACGGGACTACAGGCCCGGTCCGCGCCAGCGGATAGAGCGGGTTGCCCGGTAGGGTAGCTCTTTGTTCTCCTTCTCAAAGGATGGCAGTCATTGCCGCATTGAGACCCAACACGAATACTCTCTGGATTCCGAATTGTTTAGGCGTATTGGTAGCTTAAGCGAATGGCCGTAGGCCAAATAAGGCGATCCGCGAGGGGGGACAAATGGCCGGCGCAGAACCACATATCAATGCCATGCCTACCAAGGCGTTCTTTGTCGATATGTTGGTGAAGGACATACCTCTCGAGCGAGCGATACTCGACCTTGTCGACAACTGCATCGACGGAGCGAAGCGCCTTCGCCCGGCCGATGAACCGGACTTCACGGGACTACAGGTAGCCCTCAGTCTCAGCGATGAGGAGTTTGTAATCGAAGATAACTGCGGCGGTTTCGACGTAGCGACTGCCCAAAATTATGCCTTCAGATTCGGCAGGCCATCCGAAGCGAAATCGACTGACTACTCAATCGGTCAGTTTGGCGTTGGAATGAAGCGGGCTCTGTTTAAATTCGGTCGGTACTTCGAAGTCCATTCCACGACACAGAATCAGAAGTGGTCGATGACGGTTAATGTCGATGATTGGGAGGAGGCCCCGGAATGGGTTTTCGACTTCGACGAAATTATCGAAGATCAGGAATTCCCATTGGAGGACTGCGGGACAAGGATCATCGTCCGAGAACTAAGGCCAGAGGTATCGTCGCGGTTTGGCGGAGAGTATTTTAGGCGCCAACTTTCTGAGATGATACGCTCTCATCAAAGGCAGTTTTTAGCCTCCGGTCTCGCCATAGAGTTCGATGAGACCCACCTCACAAATACCGAATTGAAGATTAGGACGGGCGGTAAGTTCAATCCGGCGATAGAGGAGTTTTCCTACGACGAAGAGACCGAGGCCCCGATACTCGTCCGAATTGTTGCCGGACTATCTGAATCGATCCCCTCAGAGGCAGGCTGGTACATCGTCTGCAACGGTCGCGTGATCCTATCGGCTGATCGTTCGGACCAGACTGGCTGGGGTTCGGTGGCGGATCAAAAAGTCGGCATTCCAAAATATCACAATCAGTACGCTCGCTTTCGCGGCGTGGTCTTCTTCAACTGTAGATCGTCCAGCAAGCTTCCTTGGAACACAACGAAGACGGGTCTCGATACATCTTCGGCTGTCTGGCAGGCTACATTCCCAAAAATGTTGGATCACACTCGGACAGTCATCAAGTTCCTCAATTCTCTCGACGAGGAAATTGAGGAGTACGGACGATCTGCAGCGCCATTACTTTCAGCATTGAGCCGTGAAACGCAGGCACAGGAAGTTGAGAAATTCAAAGGGTCGCGGTCATTCTCGTGGAACACTTCGCCTCGTGCTCCAGGCCCGAAAATGACCAAAATCCAGTATTCGCGCGAGGCGAGTAAGATTCGCTCCCTTATGACGGCCTTGGGCGTCGGAAGTGCAAAGGCGGTGGGCGAAACGACCTTCGACATCATCTACAAAGAGCAAGCCGAAGGCGAAGAAGAGTAATGACGGCTAGCTATCAACTCATTGATTATTCTGTGCGGCCGGCGAAATTCGCCGAGCGCAAGATGCTCAGCGAAATGCTTGGGCGACTGAAGGTATTTGGTTCGCTCGAGACATACCGATATATTGGCTTCGGTTCGATCTGGTTCTCAGATTGCGTGCTTTTCCATCGCGCGCTCGGTATTGAGCATATGGTGTCGATTGAGCGCGAACTCGAGCATGAGGCTCGCTTCGAATTCAATAACCCATACCGTGGAATCGAACTTAGGATGGGCGAGTCCACAGATGTGTTGCCTGGGCTCGATTGGAACCAAAGATCCATCGTCTGGCTCGACTATGACGACCCTCTTTCTCCCGCGATCCTCGACGATGTTAGAACTGTCGCAACAAGGGCAAGTCCGGGAACGGCGTTTATTGTTTCTGTGCAATCCCATAAACTTTTCGACAATCAAGACCCTGACGAGCAACCTATTCACATTGACGACCGCGCCAAGTTTCAGCAGTTTTTCGGCGATGCACGCACACCTCCAGAAATGGAGCCGGTCGATCTCCGAGGTTGGACGTTATCAAGCACTTCTCGTCGCATTATCCGCCTGGAAATCGAAGAGGGATTACGGCAAGTGAACGCCGCGCGTGGGCAGGGGCAAAGGCTGCAATTCCGCCATATTGCGGCCTTCGAATATGCTGACGGCGCAAAAATGACTACCATTGCCGGTGTCTTCACGGATGAAGGGCAGAATGGGTTGTTCGAAGGTGCAGGCTTCAGGGAGCTAGCATTCTTCCGAGAGGGTGATGAGGCTCTTCGCATCAACGTCCCGATGCTTACACCCCGCGAAATGAGGCATTTGGACCGAAGTCTCCCTTGTCCGAATGATGCCGAAATTGATCGAGGCCCCATTCCCCAAAGGGAGACAAATCACTACGCGCAGCTCTATCGCTATCTCCCGAATTTTGCGTCGTATGAGCTCTAGCGCAGCCGGAGAACTTAGGCGCTAGCTGACGTGACCCCCTGATTTTCCTCCAAGTTGGATTAGAGTCCGGCCCTGACAGAAGGACGGACGAGATGAAGAGAACGAGGTTTTCAGAAGAGCAGA